>Ga0208900_1001691_pt1 | contig 11267 bp, 10 predicted proteins | sample AntAceMetag02UKK_FD_184763 | JGI IMG/M metagenome (GOLD analysis project Ga0208900, IMG submission 184763) | Saline lake microbial communities from Ace Lake, Antarctica - Antarctic Ace Lake Metagenome 02UKK (SPAdes) (version 2) | ecosystem: Environmental > Aquatic > Non-marine Saline and... | reverse complement strand
GGGTCTGGCGGGGTAGCCACTGAAGACATCCTGTCAAAAGCAAAGAAGATGAGAGAAAAAGAATTAAATCCAAAGAAAATACATTTTTTTTATAAAAAAATAGAAAAAAACTCGCAACAAAAAAAACCGGCAGCATAATTGGAGATAAAATTGAGGTCGAGTGGCCCTGTGGGAACTTTTGTTTTTGACATACTATTACGGACGAAGTCCACTTTTTCATAAGGAAGAAGAGCCAGATTAACGGAATTTCGGATACTCTTTCAGAGAGATCTGAGATTAATATTTCAATGAAGGGATAACAAAATGGTTTCTATCTGTTACCTTTTTTGCTCAATTTATAACAAAATTTAGCCGTATGGCGATTGCATTATTATGGCTCTCCCAAATCCGCTCCAGCAAAAGTCAACTCCTCCGACGTGGCAATTTGAAGGCCCATTCTCAGATCTGACTTTTACTTCCGCTGGCATCTGTGGTAGATCAGGAATCAAAGACTTTGACAAAGAATTTTAAAGGTATAATTCTATGAAAAAGCTATTTACCCCAGCATCGTTGGCTCTTCTTGTCATTTTTTTGAGTTCTGGCAATGGCACAGATGATATCTCCTAAAAAACGAAGACAACCCGATTCGTCTATCGACGAACACAATCAACCGATTCCATTTTATGAGTGTTGCGCAAAAACCTATCAGCTACCGAGTGGGGAAATAAAGACGGGGAGAACAGTTCTTGAACACTGTAGGATTGTGGCTCAAGTTGCTATTGAGCTGGTTAACCGCTTCCCTGTAGAGTTATCACAGAAACTTTTCCCATCTGGTTTTGAAATCGTTGCTGGCAGTCATGACGTTGGAAAGGTCAGCCCCACGTTCCAGAAAAAAATTTTTCAAAATACAGATGAGTATCAGCCTGAATCATATCCGTCGCTTAAAAATATAAATCCCAAATTGGAATCCAACTGGGGTGGCCATGCTGGAGTGAGTCAATTGACCCTGGAAGCCATGGATGCCGGGAAATATATTCCAGAGATTGCAGGACAGCACCATGGGTTTAATCCGCAGGTGTGCGGCCATATGGCCCAAGGAGAAGTGTTTGGAGGAACAAGATGGCAACAAGAGCGGGTTAAGCTAATCAATGAATTGAAGAAAAAATTAAATGCTAACTGGCCCAATATTGAAAGTCCTGAACAGGCCCGTCTGGTTGCAGGCCTGACGTCGGTTGCCGACTGGATTGGTTCTGGTGAATATTTTGAGGATCCGGATAAAAACTGGCAGGACAATATCAACCTTGCTTTGGACAAAGCCGGATTCATTCCTCCACTCATTAAAAAGGATATGGATTTTTCAAATATTTTCTTTGGTTTTAAGCCCTATCCGGCCCAGGAAAAACTAATAGCCCTTGCAGACAGGCCGGGTGTATACGTGCTTGAGGCACCTATGGGGCACGGCAAAACAGAGGCTGCATTGTATGCTGCCTATCAACTCCTTGAACGCCAAGAAGCAACAGGAATCTATTTTGCTCTCCCGACCCAGCTGACCTCCAATAAAATCTATACGCGATTCAATGCTTTTCTGGACAAGATCCTTGCCCCTGCTTGTTATCATAGGCAGGCATTGTTGTTACATGGCTCTGCGTGGCTGCTTGAACACACGGATATAGGTAAAGAAGGGCGACCGGGAGGGGCATGGTTTAACACCAACAAGCGTGGTTTGCTTGCTCCTTTTGCCGTTGGTACCATAGATCAAGCTTTGATGGCGGTCATGAATGTCAGGCACGGTTTTGTTCGTGCCTTTGGGCTGGCAGGTAAGGTTGTGATTCTTGATGAGGTACACACCTATGACATTTATACGGGGACAATTCTCGACGCCCTTGTGAAGATGCTCAGAAATCTTGAATGTACGGTTATTATTTTGAGCGCAACCCTGAACCATGACCGCAGGCAGGAATTACTCGGCACAATTTTGAAAAAGAACAGTTACCCGTTGATCACGGCCCAGGCCAATGGCAGGCCTCTGACCGAATTCCATGTCCCGGCTTCATCCTCCCAGAAGTTCAGTTTATATAATGTTGACAATGAAACCAAAGCCAAAGAGGCAGCATTGCGCCGAGCTGAACAAGGGCAGCAAGTTTTATGGATTGAAAATAGTGTTGCTGAAGCACAGAATTGTTTTCTGGACCTGGCTGCCCGTGCGTTTGAACTGGGGGTGGACTGTGGCCTTCTCCATTCACGGTTTACTGCAGAGCATCGACAGCAAAAAGAGGAACACTGGGTTTCTATATTCGGCAAACCAGGATGGACAGAACGAAAGAGACAGGGCAGAATTCTCATTGGGACCCAGGTTCTTGAACAATCTCTTGACATTGATGCGGACTTTTTAGTTACCAGGTTTTGTCCGACCGATATGCTACTTCAACGGCTTGGTAGGCTTTGGCGGCATGGAGAGACACCAAGGAGTCCATCTGCGCGAAAAGAGGCTTGGTTGATCACGCCTAATCCTAGGTCAGTTGAAAAATGTCCAGGGGTGGCCTTTGGTGTAAGCGGACTCATTTACAGTCCCTATGTCCTCTGCAGGAGCCTTGAGGTATGGCAGAACCGTTATGAGATTACTCTTCCCGCAGATATTCGCCCTCTTATCGAGGCGACCTATTCCTCCCGAAAAGAGATTGGGGAGTTGGCCAACCTGAAAAGAGAACTCAAGGAGGGTAGCCGATATCGAAAAGGTATGAACGCCCTTGAGCAGCTTGCCCGGGCAACCCTTGCCCAGGAAGGAAAAACATTGCCGGAAACCAAGGCCCAAACCCGCTACTCTGAAGCGGATACCGTTGAGGTATTAGTTGTTAAGGAGGTGTCCTTTAATTCTGACCAGCGGCAAACCCGAATGATTTTATTGGATGGCACACCTCTCTTTCTATCGTGGGACCGTCATAAAGCCAGCCGTCAGGCCTGGCGGCAGATAGCTGCCAAATTGATGCAACAAGTTGTCTCTGTCATGCCAGGCCATGCTCCAGCACCCATTACTATGAACACCCTCCGGAAAATTGGTCTTGGCAATTGCCTTTATCTGGGCAACAGAGGGGATGAAGACGCATTGCTGAGACTGGTACTTGTAGATGAGACAGGTGCTATGAAAGGATATCAGGGAACACCTTTATATGAAAAAGGCACCTTACAATACCGCGATGATCTTGGTTATCGCATTATCAAAAATAAGGAATAAACATGGAAAACTGTTTTAACCTCATTGACGAGCCCTGGATTCCGATAGTGGGCGTTGGGCAGGTCAGCCTAAAACAAGTGTTTGCACACCCGGAGTACCGGGGGATAGGGAGCAATCCCATCCAAAAGATTGCTTTGATGAAGTTGTTGCTGGCAATTGCACAGGCGGCTGTGACCCCTGACAGTGATAAGATGTGGATGAAAATAAAGCCAACCGACTTAGCAGAAGAATGCCTTGCCTACCTGGAAAAATGGCATGATCGCTTTTATCTTTACGGCCAAACCCCCTTTCTTCAAAAACCTGAAATATCGTCTGCTGCAATTCAAAACTATGGTGCATTACTGCCGGAAATTGTAACCGGCAACACCACCGTGCTTACCCAGTCCCAAGTCGAAAAACAACTGGATGATGCAGAAAGGGCATTGCTGATTGTTCTCATGATGGGATTCGCATTGGGTGGTAAGAAAGCGGATAACACGGTCTCACTCACCAAGGGTTATGAAGGAAAATCAAAGGCAGGTAAACCCGGACCTGCTGTTGCCCACATGGGCCTACTACACAATTTTATTCTGGGTGGGACACTACAGGATACCCTTTGGCTGAATCTGTTGACCCATGAAAATATAAAAGATTGTGGCCTTTTCCCCGAAGGACTCGGAATCGCCCCATGGGAGCAGATGCCCGATGGAGAAGACTGCACAAAGGCCCGACAGCTGAAAAGGACCTTGATGGGAAGGCTGATCCCTTTGTGCCGCTTCTGCCTTTTAACGCAGGATGGTATACACTATTCCGAGGGCATTGCACATTTGAATTATCTGGACGGCCTTTATGACCCAACCATAGCGGCAAATACCAGCGGCACGAAAAACAAGGTGCTCTGGACAGACCCGGAAAGGAGACCGTGGCGGCAGCTGCCTGCATTACTTGGTTTTATGAAACAGGCAAAAAGCAGTTATGACTGCCTGCAATTGCGGATTTCACTTTCAAGGGTCAACTATTATGAAAATCCATTTGCGATCTGGTCAGGTGGTTTGAGGGTCAGCAGCAATGCCGGGGAGCAATACGTCTCTGGTAGTAACGACTTTGTTGCATCTGAAGTCTGGTTGCATCGCGATCTTATATCAAGTTTTTGGTTTAATCAGCTGGAACTTGAGATGACCGCAATGGAAGATATTGCTAAAAAACTTTATGGCTGCATTATAGGATTTTATAAAACCCAGCTTGCCGAGGGTGGGGCATTCGCTGGCCAGAGTACGAACACCTTTTGGCAGCTATGTGAGCAGGATTTCCAAGAGTTAGTGAATGCCTGTGATGACACTTCCGAGGCGGGGGAGAGTTGTTCCGGCCTGCGTCGTAGATTTGCAGGTTATGCTCTGGCTGTTTATGGCCAGTATTGTCCCAATGATACTGCCCGCCAAATGGATGCCTGGGCAAAGTGCCGCCCTAATTTATCAAAATATCTGAAGAAGGAGGATTCATGACTGAGCCTGATCAGGCCGCAAAACCCCAGGATAAACCAAAAAAGTTTGTCGAAACGGTAATAGCAAAATGCCTTAAGGATAAAGGGTATGCGGCAAAACTAAAACGGGCTGATAACCCGACAACGGAATACCAATGCTGGGAAATTCTGGCATATTTTGGAATTGATCTTGAAAAAGAGTATCAGCGACTCCCCTATGCGACAGCTGCGGCTGGCATTGCCAAGTCAAAATCTAAAAGTAATGGCACACTTTCTCTTGGGCAGGCCATTGCCAGCTGTTACGAGGACGGGAAAGAAAGTGATCAGGCAAAAGCAAAGCTTCGACGAATACTGGCCTGCCAGGACACGTCTGAAGTTTGCCGCATACTTCGTCCTATTTTTTCCCTCATTTTTAGCAGGGTCAGTCAACCGTTGGATTATATCAGAATCCTCCGCCAATTACTAAGATTCTACTGGGATGATCTGTCAGTGAAGGCACAGTGGGCCCAAGAGTTTTATAGAGGCCGTTCCTCCAGACAAAAGGAGGAAAAATGAAGGCAATCATGTTTGCCAGCGTTCTCACTTTAGATAGGAAGGCTGTGACAGACTTAAAAATTACAGATCCCTATTCCATACACAGGGTAGTTTACAGTCTGTTTGAAGATGTTCGCACTGAGGTGGAAAAACTGTCCGGTAAAGCCAGCGGCATCATTTATGCTGATCAGGGAGGTACAGTTTATGGACGGCAAATTCTTATTCTTTCTAACCATGTTCCCCTGACGTGTGTCGACGACCAGTACGGGCAGGTGAAGACCAAGAAAATCAATAAATCGTTCCTGAATTATGACCGTTACCGTTTCAAGGTGGGGGTTAATCCCTGCCAGAGGAATAACAAAACCCGCAAGTTGGTTCCGGTAAAAGGAAGGGATGCGGTAGCTAAGTGGTTCGCCCAAAGATCAGAGAAAAGCTGGGGTTTTTCAGCCGGGAATGCTCATCTGCAGGTCGATAACATTGAGGTTCTTCAATTCAAAGGGAAAAAACAGAGACCGATTACCATTGCAAAAGCCAGCCTTCAGGGCATACTTCATGTAACGGATCAGGAAAAATTTACCCAAAGCTTTCAGCAAGGCATTGGCCGGGGCCGTGCTTTTGGCTGTGGCCTTCTCCAAATTGTTCCTCAACCAGATAATCCATTTAATCAATAAAGGAGACTACAATGACCAACTCCATCAAGAATACCCGAATTGAATATCATATTCTTCAATCATTCCCAGTTACCTGCTTAAACCGTGATGATGTCGGCGCACCGAAAACAGCAGTGGTCGGGGGAGTAACAAGGGCCCGTGTAAGTTCCCAATGTTGGAAACGGCAGGTAAGGATTACTATGGCAGAATTAGGTGTCAAGCTGGGAACCAGGACCAAAAAAGTGGCTGAACTGATCAGCGAGGCCTGCACGCAGGCCGGTGCAGATGAATCTGCTGCACTTGTCTGCGGGGAAAAGATAGCCAAATTCTTCAGTGATGATACCCTGCTGTTTATCAGTAAGAGTGAAGCAGATGCATTTGCAGAACATGCCCGGGAAAATGAATTTGATGCAGAAAAACTTAAAGAAAAACCGCTGACAAAAGTGGCCAAAAAAGCCACCAATAAAGCGATTGATGCCCTGGATATTGCCCTTTTTGGCCGCATGGTCGCGAAGGCAACAGATTTGAATGTGGAGGCAGCAACATCATTTTCCCATGCCATATCCACACACAAGGTCAGCAATGAGGTAGAGTTCTTTACTGCCCTGGATGATATGCAGGATGAACCCGGCTCAGCCCACATGGGGAGTCTTGAGTTTAATTCGGCAACGTACTACCGCTATATCAGTCTTGACCTGGGACAATTATCTGAGACTCTGGACAAAGACGAATTGAAAAAGGCGGTTTCTGTATTCACCAAAGCCCTGTACCTTGCCATACCCAGCGCCCGGCAAACAACACAGTCTGGTGCTTCTCCCTGGGAGTTTGCTAAAGTGCTTGTCCGCAAAGGCCAACGGCTGCAGGTTCCCTTTGAAGCACCTGTCAGGGCTCGGCAGGACGGTTATTTAACACCCAGTATAGAAAGTTTGAAAGCATACCTGAATAAAAAGGAAAAACTCTCCGGCTCCCTGTTTGGAAAAGTTGGGGATTATGAGTGGGGCGAGGATGAAAATTATTCTCTGGACCACCTGATAGAATCACTGCAGTCTCACGTTGAATAGAGGTGTTTTATGGCTGATCCATATTTATTATTGTGGCTTGAGGCCCCGTTGCAAGCATGGGGATATGATTCAAAATTTGGCAGACGGGATACGTTGGATTTCCCAACCAAGTCAGGGTTGCTCGGCTTAATCTGTTGTGCTTTGGGAGCCGGGGGTAAACAAAGGGAATTGCTGTCGGAATTTGCAGATCTTGATCTTCAGGTGATTGCTTATCTCAGGAGCAACAAAAATGGCAAACCGGAATCCAGGGAACCACTGCTGCGTGATTTTCACATGGTAGGAAGCGGTTATGATACGACAGATCCCTGGCAAAATCTCATGGTCCCCAAAACCAGTGAAGGGAAAAAAGCAGTGGGTGGTGGTACTAAGATAACCTATCGTTACTACCTCCAAGATATGGCTTTTGCCGTCGCTCTTCAGATCCCAGAAAAACGCTTGGAGCAGTTGGCGTATCATTTACAGAACCCGGTCTGGGACTTGTACTTGGGCCGCAAAACCTGTGTACCGACAGAGTTTATTTTTCAAGGTCATTTTCTAACAGCCGAAGATACCTTTGATGCGGCCACCAAACTGGCCGAGGAGAAAGACCGTATTGCAGGATTTCGGGTGCTTGATGGGGAGCAGGATGGTGATGAAGTGTTGACGCTCAATGATGTGCCAGTGCAATTTGGGGTAGATAAACACTATCGAGACCGGCGAGTCACATTGCAAAAAATAGGCGATTGATCCATGGCAAAAGGAGACCGGCTGTTTATCAAAGTGACCCGGGAATCACTGCCCCAGGTAAAGGATAAGTATCCATTTATTTACCTTGAGCGTGGGAGACTGGAAATTGATGATAGCAGTATAAAATGGATAGATTCCGAGGGTCATATTGTCCGTTTACCAGTGGCGACCATAAATACTCTTCTTCTGGGGCCCGGTACCAGTATCACCCATGAGGCTGTCAAAACAGCTGCTGCCGCTAATTGTTCCATTTGCTGGGTAGGAGAAGACACCTTGCTGTTTTATGCGGCAGGGTTTGTTCCAACAGCGGATACACGTAATTTGAGGAGGCAGATGGTGTTGGCAACTGATACAGTGACTGCATTGGAAGTTGCCAGAACAATGTATGCCCACAGATTTCCTGATGCAGAATTGAAGGGCAAAAGCCTAAAGGAAATGATGGGAATGGAAGGTTACCGGGTCAGGGCTTTTTACCAGAAAAATGCAGAAAAATACGGTGTCGGATGGAAAGGGCGACGGTTTACACCCGGAAAAATGGAACTCAGTGATGTGACCAATCGGGTTCTCACCTCTGCCAACGCAGCACTTTACGGTATTTTGTGCTCTGTGGTTCACAGCATGGGGTATTCGCCTCATATCGGTTTTATTCATTCAGGAAGCCCGCTTCCTTTTGTGTATGATCTGGCAGACTTGTATAAGGAAAAATTGTGTGTGGATCTGGCATTTTCACTGACACGGGAAATGGCTGGTCGTTACAATAAGCATTTGGTCGCAAACTCTTTTCGGGAACGGGTAATTGAATTGGACCTTCTGGATCAGGCTACCAGGGACATAAATAAACTTATGGGGACCAAACGTGCTCGTTGTCATAGCAAATAAATTGCCCCCGGCTGTGAGAGGTCGTATGAAGCTGTGGTTTGTTGAACCCCGAGCAAATGTATTTGTATCAGGCGTGAAAGATTTCGTGGCTACGAACGTGGTCGAGTATTTATACAAACATTGTCCGGCTGATTCAGGGGTGGTTATATTTCGGTCCATCTCCAAGCCGCCTGGGTATGAAATTCGCTCAATCGGATCAACTACCAAGGAGCTAACTGAAATTTCTGGGTTGCAGTTGATTATTGAAAAATCCCTTTTCAAAGAACCACATGATATATGGGTACAATAGGCGATCTTTGACAATATGTTGGTGTCTTCCCCACGCCTGTGGGGGTGTTTCCGGCGGTCAAACCCATGCGGGTATATTTTGCATGTCTTCCCCACGCCTGTGGGGGTGTTTCTAATTTCATTCCATAAATTCATTTTTTAAGGGGGTCTTCCCCACGCCTGTGGGGGTGTTTCTACACAAACTGCGAAAACATGGATATTTGCAGGGTCTTCCCCACGCCTGTGGGGGTGTTTCTGACAGAAAGGCAAGGGATCACGAAAGGGTATTGTCTTCCCCACGCCTGTGGGGGTGTTTCTCAATGTGCGCTGAAGGTATGGGCTTCTTTTAAGTCTTCCCCACGCCTGTGGGGGTGTTTCTACCTCTTTATCCTGTGTCCGGTGGATAAATTCGTCTTCCCCACGCCTGTGGGGGTGTTTCTGCCACGTTATTGAACCCCGGGACACGTCCACCGTCTTCCCCACGCCTGTGGGGGTGTTTCTTGGCTGAGATATCAACCCATGATCCCTCAACCGTCTTCCCCACGCCTGTGGGGGTGTTTCCGCCTATGATGCCGCAGAGCTTAGGCCGCTTTGGTCTTCCCCACGCCTGTGGGGGTGTTTCTCTTTGTCGCTCTGCATTATTAAATCCGATTTCGTCTTCCCCACGCCTGTGGGGGTGTTTCTACTCTTGCTCATGACTGCATAAAATTTGAAGAGTCTTCCCCACGCCTGTGGGGGTGTTTCTGTATCTGCCGCTGCTATGTTTTCCATATTCTAGTCTTCCCCACGCCTGTGGGGGTGTTTCCGATCCAACCGTCTTTCAATGTTGGGGGTATGGGGTCTTCCCCACGCCTGTGGGGGTGTTTCTTTTAAAGCGTCTGAGTCGTGGAGTGAAGATAAGTCTTCCCCACGCCTGTGGGGGTGTTTCCCAGAACATGGAGAATGGATTGACCCGGGAACAGTCTTCCCCACGCCTGTGGGGGTGTTTCCTATTGTCAAGCGGATATCTTGCTTTGTCTTTCGTCTTCCCCACGCCTGTGGGGGTGTTTCCTATCTTCTTTATCCCGCTGGATTATGGCAGAAGTCTTCCCCACGCCTGTGGGGGTGTTTTTCTCACCCGATATCTTAATTTGTCTGAATATGCCTTTTATGGATAATAAAAATGATGAAATCTTGGGGAAAACAACCGTGGGAACTAAACTTGATCCAAACAAAAAAACAGGCTTGGACAATAGATGATCATATATATTCCCCTTTTCCTTTTTCTGGTCATCTGTTAGAAGGGAAGCAGATGGTAGAATAGACCAGCTGCGGGGCGGATGCCCCGCGTAGAGGTCTATTCAGGCATCGATAACTTCCCTTCTCATAGATGACCAAAGCACTTCATACAAATACCATTTATAGATTTCACAAAGATATGTTAAAAACTTAAGATAATCTCTCTTGCCCTTGCTCTGGCCTATCTTTAATGAGGCCGAGCTCATTAAATCGAAAATTTTATCATAGGTCAAATCACTTAAATGGCAATATGCATATTTTGAATAACTGCAATATAAACTTTTAGGGACATACCCTGCTTTCAAGAAAGAATATCTTCTGAATTCTGGAGCACACATATTATTAGAGTCGAAGTCCGGTGCGTCTTCCATTGGTTCAGGGAGATCTGGATTTAGCCCCAGACTCAATTCGTCATCAAGCTTGGCATTTAAAGTTTTTTCAGAACCAGACAATAGAGCTATTACAGAATTCACAAATTCCAGTTTGCTTTCATCGGAGTCGAGGGAATCTATGTCGGCCTGTTTGATTGTAAGTGTTTTCAATAGTCAGTTCCTTATTGTTTATAATAGTTATTTTGTTTTTCCAGCCGTGGTACTTGAGGTGCCATTGCCGATCCATATTATGGACCTCTAAGGCAGGCGTCCGCCTGCCAGCAGGCCCATAATTTGTCTCGATGGCACCTCCAGCACCACTGGGTTAATGGTTTGAAGTTTGAGCAAATTTTATTTATTATTTCACAAATAAAATAATTTTTTTCTTGGTTCACTCCCTTGAAAATACACTGCACCGGCGGATTTGTTTCGCTCCCTAAGGGCCAGCCTAAAGATGATTCTGAATACTTTTTAAAATAAATTCAGAATCATCTCCGTCCTCTAAAATATGCGACACTGGTGACATTTCTTTATTTGTAGTGTCACCTCTCAAAGGCTTGCTGTTATAGGCTTACGACACATGTGACATATGTGACGGTTGTTTTAACGGTAAAAAATTCATCAGCCGTAAAATATCATCAGGTGTAATCAAAAAACCTCTGGCTGATCGGGTTGGTTTGTTCTTTAAACGTAAATTGGCGCATATTTTTCCAGTTTTAACAGCAGATCTATAGCGCTCACATAAATTGATACAGTTTCGCTGGGATAAATTGATACGTTGGTTCACAGCAAAATCGATTCAGAAATCATTTTTTCTTTTCCAAGTAGTTT
>Ga0208900_1001688_pt1 | contig 11277 bp, 10 predicted proteins | sample AntAceMetag02UKK_FD_184763 | JGI IMG/M metagenome (GOLD analysis project Ga0208900, IMG submission 184763) | Saline lake microbial communities from Ace Lake, Antarctica - Antarctic Ace Lake Metagenome 02UKK (SPAdes) (version 2) | ecosystem: Environmental > Aquatic > Non-marine Saline and... | reverse complement strand
CTGGTTATTGAAAATGGCTGTGCTTCGTTTCAGGCGTTTCATTCAAAAGCCCAGTCAGATTCTTCCGGGAAACTTAAAGATAGAATCGTTGATGCCATGACAACTAATGAAACCCTTTTTTTTCGGGATAACAGTGCCTGGGAATACATTAAGGAAATTGCGGTTCCTCTGCTCCTGGACAAGGCTGAAAAAAATAAAAAAGTCAGGATCTGGTCGGCCGCCGCCTCAACGGGTCAGGAAGCCTATTCATTATTGATGCTGCTGCATGATATGGCCAAGGTACGGGGAAAACTCCATTTGCTCGACAAAATAGAAATAATCGGAACAGATATCTCCACTTCCGCTCTTTTTTTAGCCATTTCAGCCAGGTATGATGCTATGACCATAGCGCGTGGAACCCCCCCTGATAAAAAGCAAACGTATTTCACACAGAACGGTAATGTATGGGAGTTTGATCAGATATTAAAAAAACGGGTGACATTCAGACAATTTAATTTACAAAATAGTTTTGTCTCCCTTGGTAAATTTGATTTGATTCTGTGCCGCTATGTGGCCATTTATTTTTCCGAACAGTTCAAGCGGAAGCTGTTTTCAAAAATGGCCCAGTCACTCAATTCAGGATGTGTTCTCATGTTAGGTGCAACCGAATCATTAAGGGGGTTATCTGACGATTTTAAAATAAGGTATCATAAAGATGCGGTACTCAATGAAAAGCCTTAGGAGCAAAAAGAATGCAGATTTTATCAATAGATGATTCAAAAACTATTCGTCAAACTATCCAGAACTTATTAGAGGTGATCGGCGTAAAGTTCTTACAGGCTGAAGATGGAGAAAAAGGGCTTGAAGTCCTTGAGGCCGTGAAGGGGAAGGTTGATTTGATTTTGCTGGCAAAAATCATCCAAACAGTCGGCATAGAAAATCTGGAGGGTTTATGAGAGAAAAAATACTGAATCTGATTGAAAAGAGAGGGGATTTGCCAGCCTTTCCCGATATTATAATCAAACTTCAAAAGATGTTAGATAACCCTGACACAAACATTTCTGAAATTGCCAAGCTTATTGAGATGGATCCGATACTGTCTGGAAATATATTGAGGGTTGCAAACTCTGCACTTTACCGTTCCAGATATCAGGATATTTATACACTGAGGATGGCAGTCAATAAACTGGGATTGGAAAAGATCAGACAACTGGTCTTTTCTCTAAAAATCAGCAAACTGTTTGACAAAGTAGAATTAATTAATCCGTTGCAATTCTGGAAACATGCTCTTGCTGTGGCTAATTTCACCCAAATGCTCAGCCGATATACCGATGTCTCACCCAACACACAAAATATTGCCCATCTTTCAGGTTTAATGCATGATATCGGCATTATGGTCATGTGTTATCTTATACCGGATGAATATGCCCGGTTTTTGAAAAATCTGAGCAAAGAGGACATACCGCTTCAAAAGCAGGAAATAAAAGCGTTTGATATAGACCATCAGGAGGTTGGGGCAACGTTTATTGAAAAATGGTGGAAGGTTGACCCGCAGATTATCCAGGCCGTCAGATATCATCATTTCCCTTTTACGGGCACCGAAAAAGAAAAACTATGCCAGCAACTGGTTCATCTGGCCAATGGAATCTGTGTCTCCTATGGGCAATCAAACGGTGTCGAGTGCTTCAGTGAGGTGTTTAACCCGGGGGCATGGGAGGCATTAGGGTTATCATTGGATGATGTGGAAAAAATGATGGACGATGTTCAAGTCTCCGTTAACCAGGCGATGGAACTCTTAGGATAATAAATGAAAAAGGTTTGCAAATTTGATTAAACAGTTAGGTGAAAAATATCAAATCAACATCATCATTGACTATGGTGAAAACTTGCTTTTGCACAGTAATAATTTTGTGGAAATTACGATTTCTGATACCGGCACAGGAATCAAGGCAGAGGACATCCCGACACTTTTTAAAATTGACACACGACATTCCATGCCCGGAACTTCCGGTGAAAAGGGAACCGGCCTGGGATTGATTTTATGCCAGGAATTCATTGAACTGAACAAAGGAAAACTATGGGTGGAAAGTCAGATCGGCCATGGGAGTGTTTTTAAATTTACATTGCCGTTTCATCTAAATGAATGTGAATCCATTTAAAGGACGCGTCATGATAACTAAACTGGAGGATGATATCTCCAAACCATTTAATGCCGATGATTTATTCAAAAAAATCGACTTTTTACATGAAAAATACCGGGTATAGAGGCTTTCCCATCGTGGGTATCTGTGCATCCGCCGGAGGACTATCAGCCTTGGAAGCCTTTTTCCCCGATGTCGATCAGCCTGATTTGATTCTGCTGACCCTGGAGGATATCACCGCAAGACAGATAAAGGAGATGGATCATGACAGACAAAAAAAATCAACCCAAGATCTCTACCGAACTGCGCAGACGGGTTGAAGAGAAACTCCGTCAAGAGGGACCCCAGGACCCGGAATCACTTTCAGGGCTGTCGCATGAAGTAATCAGTCAGACAAAGCACGAGCTTCGCGTGCACCAGATCGAACTGGAAATGCAGACCGAAGAACTGCGTCAGGCCCAAATTGCACTTGATGAATTGCTGGACGGTTATTTCGATCTCTACGATCGGGCACCAGTGAGCTATATCACCCTCAGTGAAAAAGGGCTGATTTTGAAAACCAACCTCACTGCCGCCAACCTCCTGTGCAAGGACCGTGGCGAGCTTATCAAAAAACCGATATCCAGGTTTATCCTGAATGAAGATCAGAACATCTACTACCTCACCCTAACACGGCTCATTAAAACCGGGGAACCCCAGAATTGTGAGCTGAGAATAGTAAGACCGGAAGATCCTCCCTTCTGGGCACGGCTGGATATCACTGCAGCCCGGGATAAAGATGGCAGCTTCGTCTGCCGGATGGTGATAATCGACATCACAGATCGCAAACAGACTGAGGAGGCACTGTCCTTTTTACTCACCTGCGGCTCACCTTTTACTGGAGAGGATTTTTTCTTATCTCTTGCACGTTATCTGTCCCAAACCCTGGACATGGAATATGTTTGCATTGACAGCCTTGGGGGAGACAGTCTTACTGCTCAAACCGTGGCAATCTATAACAGGGGTCAGTTTGAAACCAATGTATCATATACCCTGAAAGACACACCCTGCGGGGAAGTGGTGAACACCGACTTCTGTTGTTATTTAAAGGGAGTTCGGTCGCTATTCCCAAAGGATGTGGCTCTCCAGGAACTGATGGCTGAGAGTTATTTCGGCACGACACTTATAGATTCCAAGGGTCAACAGATCGGACTGATTGCTGTCATTGGACAGCATTCGATGAATGACCCGAAACGGGCAGAATCCCTGCTGAAAGTGGTGGCTCCGCGGGCAACAGGCGAATTGGAGCGAAGACGGGCTGAGGAAAATACCCGACGGGAGGCTACCGTGAATGAGGCTCTGGTCGATATAGCCAGGGCTTTGGCGCTCCCGGAAGTCTCTGTGCCTGGCATCTCGGTCGTGGTCAACGAACATGCTTTGAGGCTAACTGGCAGTGCCCATGGTTATGTCGCTTCCATTAACCCGCAAACTGGAGCCCTTGTTCCCCATACGCTTCCTTCAATAATGGGTCAGGGCAGTTGCCAGGTCAAGGATAACCCTGCTATCGCTTTTCTACGTGGAGAGAAAAATAGCCCAGGCCTTTGCGGGTACTCCCTTGAATCTTTATTTTCAAATGATCCGGCTTCTCATCCTTTGTTAACGGGGCTGCCTGAAGGGCGTATACACCTGAAGCGGTTTCTCCTGGTGCCCGCTGTCTACAAGGGTCAGCTTTACGGACAGATCGCCTTGGTCAATTCAGACCGGGATTACACCCAGGAGGATATAAAAGTCGTAGACGCTTTGGCATATCTCTTGGCCATGACAATCGTCCGAAAACATGAGGAAGATGACCTGATAGAGGCCTTAGAATCAGCCCAGCGAGCCAATCATGCCAAGAGCATCTTTTTATCCTCCATGAGCCATGAACTTCGCACGCCGTTAAATTCTATCCTGGGATTTGGCCAGCTCCTGGAGATGGATAAAACCTTAAATTCGACTCAGGCCAACTATGTCCGAAAAATACTTTCTGGCGGCAGGCTTCTGCTCACCCTTGTTAGCGATGTGTTGGACCTTGCCCTGATCGAAAGCGGGAAAACAGAACTCTTGTTGGAATCTGTGGATTGTTCAGAAGTGATGAATGAGTGTCTGGATCTTGTCCAGTCCATTGCGGAAGATAGGGGGACATGTCTGGATCTCAGGTCTTTCGACCCATTGATGAGGGTTCTGGCCGACCGCAACCGCATGAAACAGATATTGATCAACCTGCTCTCAAATGCTGTAAAATACAATTCCAGAGAAGGAACCGTCCGTATTGCTGCGGTCAACCATGAAAAGGGCGTTCGGATAATGGTAACCGACACCGGCCCCGGCATTCCCGCTGATAAGCTGGGAGAACTTTTTATTCCGTTCAACCGCCTGGGGAAAGAGACTGGAACTATTCCGGGCAGCGGTATCGGCCTTGCGCTCAGCAAACGCCTGGCCAAACAGATGAAGGGTGACATCGGACTGGAAAGCACAGGGGATAAGGGGAGTTGTTTCTGGGTTGAGCTTCCCCTTATTGAAGGGTATGAGACATTATCTGAACAAAAGGATGATGAGCATCAGAACACACCCGTTGGAAAGCTAATAACCGGAGTAAAAGCACTGGTTGTGGACGATGTCGAAATGAACCGGGAGCTCTTGGGTGAGTTTCTCTCCTTATTTAATAGCAACGTTTTTTTTGCAGCTTCCGGAGAAGAGGCGCTTGAGGTTGTGTCAAAAGAAGAATTTGATATCATTTTCATGGATGTAAAGATGCCGGGGATGGACGGTATTGAAACCACCCGGAGGATCAGGGAAATGTCTTTGCAGCACATACCGATCATCGCTGTTACTGCGCTTGCCATGAAGGGTGATCAGGACAAATTCTTAAAACTCGGGATGGATGATTATATTTCCAAACCCATTAAAATTGAACAGGTGCAGAATATCTTGGAAAAATATACAGGGTCTAAAACCGGGCATCCTTAATTTCCCAGTTTACACTTGTTGGGGCAATAACCCCATGTTTTGGGAATTATTTCCCCAAAAGTGTAAAGTACTTTTGGGGTGATATGAAGGATGCCTAAAACCGTTTTAAAAAAAATAACAATTATATTAGCCACCCAGGGCTAAAAAATCAATGGACCAAGGCGTCAACTATTTCTATCTACAGTGGCTATGATCCTTTGTATTTGCTATAATTGGATAAAGGGGAATTAAATTGATTAATCACCTGAACTTATTGAGAACTTACAAAAAACAGACAAAGAAATGTAAAGTGTTAGGAAAATAAATGATTTCAGAAAAAACAATATTGAGCGCAAGAATTTTGATTGTTGATGATAATCAAATGAATGTAGACCTTTTGGAAGCAATTGTATCCGATGCAGGGTATACCTCCTTTCTGGGTATTACAGACCCTCGCGAAGCTCAAAATATATATAAGGCCTATCAACCCCACCTGGTAATCCTGGATATCAATATGCCCCACCTGGACGGATATGAGGTAATGGAACAATTTAAGAAAATTGAAAAAGATTCCTATATTCCGGTACTTGTCCTGACGGCTTTGCAGGATGACGCTACACGTATTCATGCACTGGCATCAGGTGCCCAGGATTTTTTAATAAAACCATTTGATAAGATAGAAGCATTAACAAGAATACACAATATGCTCAGGATCAGGCTCTTGCATAATCAGGTCCAAAACCAGAATATTATTCTGGAGAGACAGGTAAAGATACGAACGCTTGAACTGGAAAATACCCGTTTTGAAATTATCCGCAGATTGGGGCAGGCAGCTGAATACCGTGATACGGAAACAGGTGCCCATATTATCAGAATGAGCCGGATGTGTGTTGTATTGGGTCGATCAATCGGCATGGGTGATCCTGAATTAGATCTTTTGTTAAATGCCAGTCCAATGCATGATGTCGGTAAAATCGGCATACCGGACAGCGTTCTTTTGAAACCCGGAAAACTCACCTCTGAAGAGTGGCAAATCATGACACAGCACCCTGTTATCGGCGGAAAACTGCTTGACGGCCATAACTCTGAGTTGATGATCCTGGCGCGTGATATTGCATTGACACACCATGAAAAATGGGATGGTACAGGATACCCCTATGGGCTGAAAAAGGATAAAATTCCGGTTTGCGGCAGAATAGCCGCCCTGGCAGATGTGTTTGATGCCCTGACATCCAGAAGGCCCTATAAAAGCCCTTATCCCATTGGAAAAAGCGTAGAAATCATCAAAAAGGGAAAAGGCAGCCATTTTGAGCCGAAACTGGTCGATTTGTTTTTAGAAAACATAGATGCATTTGTGAAAATTAAAAATGAATTGTCAGATGGAGAAGATCAAGCCAGCGATGATTTTTATATCAGTGAGCGAGACAGGAAATGATATCAATTTAAAATTTACATTGCCGTTTGATCGCAAACCCTGATTTATAATTTGACAAAACACTGTCTTTACAGGATGAAAGACATGAAGTAGTACACGAAGAGATCCAACAAAAAGGTTACCACATAAAATTAAACAGGTTCAGAATATCCTGGAAAAATATACAGGATCCAAAACCGCTTAAGAAAAAGTGATAATTATTGTATATTATGAACTATCTTAAAATTAATAGAACAACCATTATAATCCTGACTGGGTTCTTGCTGACCTGGTTCTTGCTGATCGGGTGGGCTGGATCAGTACATGCTGAGAATATACGTGTGAAAGTAGGGCTTGGTCAAAACCCGCCTCTGACAATTAGGAATAAAGGTTCAGTTCCAACTGGACTGGCGATTGATATCATTCAAGATGTAGCAAGGACAGAGGGGTGGCAGATCGAATTTGTTGAGGATATTTGGGACAATCTTCTTGATAAATTGGATGCGGGGGATATAGATATTCTGCCCGCCATCGCTTATTCTGAAAAACGTGCAAAACGATTTGATTTTTCCTCAGAAGCAATTGTGTCTGGATCTTGTCCAGCCTCTTGCGGAATATAATGGAATATCCCTGGATCTCAGACCTTTTGACCCATTGATGAGGGTCCTGGCCGACCGCAACCGCTTAAAACAGATATTGATCAACCTGCTCTCAAATGCTGTAAAATACAATTCCAGAGAAGGAACCGTCCGTATTGCTGCGGTCATCCATGAAAAATTTGTTCAGATAATGGTAACTGACACCGGCCCCGGCATTCCCGCTGATAAGCTGGGAGAACTTTTTATTCCGTTCAACCGTCTTGGAAAAGAGGCTGGAACTATTCCGGGCACCGGTATCGGCCTTGCGTTCAGCAAAAGCTTGGCCAAACAAATGAAGGGTGACGTGGGACTGGAAAGTACAGGGGATAAGGGGAGTTGTTTCTGGGTTGAGCTTCCTCTTATTGAAGGGTGTGATCAGAACACACCCGTTGTTTCACATCAAATATGAACCTGAAGCAATTAGTATTAAAGGAAATAAACAAGGTGGAATATAAACTTCAAGATTTAGTAGATATAGAATTAATTCAAAAATTATTGGATAACTTAAATGAAATATATCCTTTCCCGTCTGCAATAATTGATAATGAAGGAAATATTTTGACCTCCAATTTTTGGCAAGACTTGTGTACAAAATTTCACCGTGTTAATAAAGAATGTGAACAAGAATGCATAAAAAGCGACCAGTATATTAAAAATCATTTACACGAAGCAAATCCTTATGTAACGTATCGTTGTCCTCGTGGAGTAATGGAAACTGCAATACCAATTATAGTAAAAGGAAATCATTTAGCTAACTTTTTTTTGGGACAATTTTTTTTCGAGAAACCAGATATCCAAACCTTTAAAGATAATGCTAAAAAATTTGGTTTTGATGAAAAATCATATCTGGAAGCTCTTGATAAAGTTCCTATATTAACAAAAATACAATTGGAAAAATACTTAAAAGTATTTAAAACTATTACTGAAATACTATCAGAAATAGGGTTGAAAAATTTAAGAGGAATTCAACAACGTAAAGTACTCGAACAAAATGAATTAAATCTAAAAAACCATAATGAAATTCTTGATAGAAAAGTAGAAGAAAGAACTATTTCATTAAAAGAAAGTGAAATGCTTCTGAAGGAAACACAGAGAATTGCCAAAATGGGTGGGTGGGAATACAATGTTCAAACGAAGGTAGCAACATTTACCGATATGATTTTTGAAATCTATGGAGAGGCTTTCTCAGATATAGAAGAAAGTATTAAGTTCTATCATATAGATGATAGAATGGTGGTGTCGCAATCGTTTGAAAATGCGGTTGCTAAGAACGAACCTTATGACATCGAAGTGCGCTTGCGAAACGCACAAGGAGATAACCTCTGGGTTAGAACGGTAGGCAAACCTGTGGTCGAAGACGGAAAAGTTGTCAAGGTTATTGGTAACTTGATTGATATCACCGAACGTAAAAAAATTGAAAAAACAATTACGGAATTAGCCTCACTGCGTAAAAAAGAACTTGATGCATTAATGAAAGGTTCAAAAGACGTACTTCGGCAAAAAAGTTTTACCGAAGCCGCACGGACAATTTTCGACCATTGTAAAGACCTGTTAGGAGCAGCTTCGGGATATGTTGCTTTGCTGGATGAACAAGGAGATGAGAATGAAGTACTCTTTCTTGAAGCGGGAGGTTTACCTTGTTCTGTAGACCCTAATTTACCTATGCCCATAAGAGGACTACGGGCAGAAGCCTATCATTATAACAAAGCTGTATATCATAACGATTTTATGAATAGTCAGTGGATTGATTTCATGCCCAAGGGACATGTTATTCTGAAAAACGTTATGTTTGTACCTCTGATTTTGGAAAATAAAACTGTTGGTGTCATTGGGCTTGCAAACAAAGAGTCGGATTTCAATGATAATGACGCAAAAATGGCAACAGTATTCGGCGAGTTGGCAGCCATAGCGTTGCAGAATAGTAGGAATCTGGACGAAAAAGAAACTGCTGAAAAAAAACTATCTTACGCCAAACAGGAAGCAGAAGTTGCAAATCAAGCAAAAAGCGAATTTTTGGCCAACATGAGTCATGAACTAAGAACGCCTTTGAATGGCATTCTCGGATTCAGTCAGGTTTTAGAAGGTCAAATATTTAAGGATTTAACTGAAAAACAACAAAAGCATTTTAACTATATCAAAGATAGTGGGAGTCATCTTTTAGAATTGGTAAACGATATCCTTGATCTGGCAAAGATTGAGTCCGGAAAAATAAAAATAGAGCGGAAACCATTTGATTTTGGCAAAATGCTGGAAAGATCACCCAGTATCATTCAGACAACTGCCCATGAAAAAGATCTACAGTTAGTCGTTAATATAAAATCAGATTTAGGATGGTTAAATGGTGATGAAACAAAAATAAAACAGGTTGTATTTAACCTGCTTTCCAATGCAATGAAATTTACTGAATCTGGAAACAGGATCGGCATTGATGCTACAGTTGAAGGCAATCGTTTTAAAGTGACCGTCTGGGATGAAGGTATTGGAATATCGGAAGACTCCTTAAAGAAAATCTTTGACCCTTTTGAACAGGTAAAAACAGTTAGAATCTCCAAAGAAAAAGGAACCGGCCTTGGGCTGGCCATATCAAAGAAGTTAATTGAACTTCACCAGGGAACAATAACGGTTACCAGTAAATTAGGAGAGGGCAGCCGGTTTATTGTTGACTTGCCCGGAAGGGTTTCAACCGGAGAACAGGTCACGAAAGAAAGCATTACCCAACTGAACAGAATTAATTTTGATTTAATAGAAGATATCACCATTTTAGTAACAGAAGATAATGAAGATAATAGAGAATTGATTAAAGCTATTTTAAACAAATATAATTTAGATTTTGCTGTAAGCGGTGAAAAAGCAGTGACAATGGCCTCAAAAAAAGAATACGATTTGATATTGATGGATATTCAACTTCCTGGAATAGATGGGGTAGAAGCCATGCGACAAATCAGAAAAAATAGTGAAAAATATATTCCCATAATCGCACTGACTGCTTTTGCCATGAAAGGCGATGAAGAAAAATATTTATATGAAGGATTTGATGACTATATTTCGAAACCCATAAACTTTAAACGGTTAATAGAAAAAATTGAAACAAACATAAATATAAAAGACTAAAAGAGAAAATGATATTACGTCGATTAAGACAACTTTTTATGATACAATTTGAATTATTAACCAACTGTTAACGCCATTATAAAAACACAAAACTAAAAAAGGAAAAAGAGAAAAATGAAATTTCTAATTGTAGACGATGATGTGCCAAATCGAAAACTTCTGCACACAATGCTGGAAGATATTGGGCACTGTGATATTGCCGCCAATGGTAAAGAAGCTGTCGAGTATTTTACAATTTCTTTTAATGAAAAAGACTTTTACGATGTTATTTTCCTTGATATTAACATGCCTGTAATGGATGGCCACGAAACCTTAAAAAACATCAGGAGAATAGAGGAAGATAACGAAATTTTTCTTGGTGCCGGTGTGAAAATAGTTATGGTAACAGCCCTGCGTGATAAAGAAAATGTCTTGTCTGCATTCCATGAAGGATGTGAATATTATCTGGTAAAACCCTTTCAGCAGAAAAAATTGTTCGAACTACTGGAAGCGATGGGATACAGCACAAAAAGTGATTGAGCCCCGGTATTTCAAGAGTATTGACTGTTTCATTGTCCCAGTAGTTCTTTAGTGCGCTAAGCGCATTTATATGAAAAAGAAGGTACTGGGTTTTGGGTGCTGGGTACTGGGTGCTTACAACGTCAGCTTTTTCATGATTCGTTGTGTTCGATAGGACATGTGGGTTTATAGTGAAAACTATGGACTTTCAGTCCTTTGTCTTTCAGCCCGTGGTTCATGCCATGGAGGGCGCTTTAGCGCCAATTATATGGGCTTTCAGCCCATAGTGGTTTAATTTGCCTATAGCTGAAAGCTATTCAGAGATACAAGGAAAACGACAAATGTCCAATATGGCTGGAGACAAGTTGACTACTCAACCGCCTTGGAAAAGAGGCTGGAAAAATTTCGGGCACCGGTATCGGCCTTGCGCTCAGCAAACGCCTGGCCAAACAGATGAAGGGGGACGTCGGACTGGAAAGTACAGGGGATAAGGGGAGTTGTTTCTGGGTTGAGCCTCCCCTTATCTGCA
>Ga0208900_1001687_pt1 | contig 11288 bp, 8 predicted proteins | sample AntAceMetag02UKK_FD_184763 | JGI IMG/M metagenome (GOLD analysis project Ga0208900, IMG submission 184763) | Saline lake microbial communities from Ace Lake, Antarctica - Antarctic Ace Lake Metagenome 02UKK (SPAdes) (version 2) | ecosystem: Environmental > Aquatic > Non-marine Saline and Alkaline... | reverse complement strand
AGTTTTTTGCCTTGCCTTCCAGAAAAAAGGGTTTCCAGAAAAAAAACTTTTCTTCCCCATCCGAACCAGTTAACACGGTTTCAGCATCTTTTTTATCAGGGGGATTACTTGATACCTCCATATCTGATACATGATCCGTTATTTTAGACTCATCTTCTGTTTTTAAGTCATCTGTTTTTAAATCATCCGGGAGGGTGTCTGTTTGATTTGCCGGTAACACATCCTTTTCCTCCAGCCCCGCCTCAACCTCAGGGGATGAACGATCCACCTCAGCCCATGAGACATGATTTTGTTCATGGGTACTCTTCTTTAAATCTATTGCGTCGCCCCCTTCCCCTGTCACGGCATCAGCAGTGTCAATTTGATCGTCAACGGCCTTTTGAGCAGATACAGCCTCTTGCTCCATGGAATCGCCCTGGTTTTGAAGATTTGTTTCCTGGGCCACCTCTTTTTTTTCTTCCGGCAATGTTGACAGGGATACATTGTTAACCGACTGTCCACCAGGAAAAAGCTTTTCACGAATATCCGGGAAAAAAGACCAGACCAATACAACCAGTATTATTCCTGCCAGAAATCCTGCAACAAACTTGATATTCATTAAGCCTCTTCCCCCTTTTTCTAAAAATTTATCCTCGTATTAAAAAACCACCGTTACATGGAATATCGTTGCGTTTTTCAAATTTTCTATTTTTTTTCATACTTATTCAAACCCCTGGTTCAGCACCGTCTCTTTTTCAGGGGCTGAACTGGAAACAGGTTGGATTTCAGACAAAGGTTGTTTCTGGTCTCCGTTCATTTTTAAATCAGAGGTTAAACTGCCAATACGTGTTCCTGAACTTTCATTTAGAAAAAGCAACCCAACCGCCAGAATCAGCAATAACAAGAGGACAACAAACAAAGCGGTTAAATATCGTCTTTCGGCAGGCTTAACAGGAACACCGGGAATCTCAAGAACATCAGGAGTATTAATGATACCAGATACGTGTAATGCCTGGGCCAATCCTGCCACCTGGATAAGTTCAATACCTTTTCCTTGGAGTGCGTCCCTGATCTCGTCAGAAATCTGGTTATCCTGGGGACAAATCAACACGCCACCCTTGGAGAGAGCCCGACACGCCGCTTCAATCTTAGCATCAAGGTCAGCCTGTAGCACCTTGCCAATGGAGCCGTCCGCCTCAATAATCCCCGTAGCGGCAACAGGGCCACGGCCTTTCCCTGTAATATCCGAAGCCAGGGCCAAAGCAAAGGCAAGGCCACCGCTCTGGCCTGATACGCTCATCAAGTCCTGCGTTGACTCCATTAAAAGATCAAACATGGCGGAATATTTTGGAACGGACATGCCTTGGTTTTTCAACACCGAATAAACCCTCACAGCCGCTCTTTTTGCTGCAAGGGAAAAGCCCCTTCCACCATCCAGCACAAAAAATCCCTGAACAGGTTCCGATGGATTGTTTTCATATTTTTCAACGGTGACCGTTGCAAAATCGCCGTTATTAAAAAGACAATAAAAAGTATGTTCAGTCATGGAAATCAGCCGTCCTGGGAAAGCGTTATGATGGCATTCCACCGTTTGAAATCAAACCTGCCAAGTTGCGTTACCTTTCTGGCCAAGGACCCTTCCCTGATAACCCCCTGGACAATAAGATTCCCGGCTGCATCACAAAGTGTTACCATTTTACCTTCAAACGAATCTGGCTCCCCGCTGCTGATTTTCAGTACCACCGTTCCCGCATCTTCTTTCTGGGACGGAAAGACAGACAACAAAAATCTGCCACACCGGCTCTTTAATTTTAATGCTTCCAACTTGTCATCCGAGGCAGCCTTCAAACCGCCCACTCCCATTAAAATGGCATCACCCAAAAAATCTTCCGGGGCTGTAGTCCCTACAATTGTTCTAAATTCCTCCAGACGATCCATGCACACGGGGCACAGAGAAAGATGATTTAAATTTTTTTCTTCTGCCGTGGCAAGCCCCCCGGGCAGCGCCATTTCAAACAGCTCATTTTCTTTAAGATGTATTTCGTCGGCCATTATTATTTTTTTATGGTCATACCAGGTGGTAATATATTTCCTGAGTAGATTGTTATTTTCCATTTTATTCCACTCCATTTCTTTTTAAACATTTTTTGACAGACAGTTCGGCCTCAGCCTGTCTATTCCTGATTGTTTCAATGGAACAATTAAAATCCGCAGACAGTTGTGCCAGCGTTTTTTCCTGTTTATATCTTAAAATCAAAACCAATCGGCTCTCTGGTCTGCCTATATTTTCGATGCACTTGGAGATAATTTCCAGAAATTCTTTTTCTTTCAGCAATGATTCAGCACTTTTAGCTTTAAATTGAAGCAAATCTCCCAACGTTTCTTTTCTGGAATCATCTCCCTTTGGTTTGCTGCTGGTGGAAACAATCTTTGGCTTTAAAGCCTCCAGATTTACGACTCTGTCCATTTCCCATCCCATATTTTCAGCTACATCAAAATCGGATTTACCGGTTTCTCTCTCTTTTTGCAGATACTTCATCTGCTGATATTTTTCCTGGGGGACATGGATAAGAGCGCCTTTCATTCTCAACAGGGAAATCATCTCCCCTTTAATAAACATATAGGCATATTTAACAAAGGATATCCCTCTTGATGGATCATAGTTCCTTTTGGCTTTTATGCACCCTATGACACCCTCATGGTACAACTCCTCTCTTGTAACAAGCCCTTCAGAAACATGGGTTTCAAGGTATGGCAAATATCTGAATGCCACGAATTTTGCAATTTTTTTCACCATGTGAAGATCCTGTTCACAGACTTCTCCCCGTTCCGGCATGTATTATTTCCTTTTATCAGTATCAATGACACAACACAAATAAACACTTAAAATACAAAGAATGCTTGAATATTGATGAAATTTATGCAATTTGTAAACATAAAAATTTTCCATTTTTAAAAGGAGGCAAATTTATGGGGAGACATGAAACTTTTTTCCAGTGTTATTTGTCATTTGATGTTTCCCAACGTGTATCACCGCACAAAGTTCTGAAATCCCACATGAAAAAAAAATAGAAAACAATACAAAACCAATCGATATGCAAATTATACAGCAATAAAATTAAGACTGATCCACATGTAAGAACTTTGGAGGAAACAATGAAAAAACATTTAGCCAAACTATTCATTACGTTCATATCAGCGGCACTGATAATCCCCCTGATACCGAAAAATGCAACAGCAGCTCTGAGAACCCGGATTGTGGTGCTGCCCTTTTATGTGGCTGACGGGAAAGATGTGAAAGATGGTGGCGATCTTGTAATGCATTACAGAAGAATGTCCGGGTTTATTGAAAACCACTTGGTAATACACAATTTTGAAGTCATTGATCCCTTTGCAAAGGATGCCTCGGAAAGGGAACTGAACCGTTTAATGGAACGTACCCGGGAGGATTCACCCCTTGCCAGTCTGGAGGTTTGTCGCAAATATGGTGTAGATGCTGTCTATGTTGTATGGCTTAATGTAAAACACAAAAAAACCACGGATGGCTATCACAAGGCAATAGCGCTTTTGGATGGAAAGGGATATGACAGCGCTGGCAGATCCATTGGTGCCAATGTTTATAAATCCTTCAATATTTCCAGACGGGACTTTGACCAGGCCATTGGAGATGTGGAAAAAGAGGTGGGGGATCTGGTGGGAAAAACTCTGACGGCCTGGAACAGCCAGGGAACTTCCAGTAATAAAGTGATTTCCTCTTCCAGCGCAGGCACAGGCAGCAACGGGGGAGGAGTTCTTACCCGAAACATTGATAATCTCGAAAAATATATTGAAATCCGCTTGGATGGTGCCACCGAGTACGAACTGGTTGAAATTTTTGGAAAAGTTCTTTACACGGTGAACGGCGTGGTCCAGGGAAAACAAATTTCTCAACGCATTATCCCGGACACTCCCCAGGCCTGTACCAGCCATTGGGAAGTTGAAATCCATAATACAGACCCCTTTCGTTTACAGGCAAACACCATGAGAATGATCAATGATATCCTGGATGCCGGAGGTGAGATTATCCTTAACGGGGTCCCCTACCGCTACACCTCCTCTGAAGTAAAACTGCTCATGGGCGTGCGACCTGGAGATGCCACCTCAAGATCGGTTCAGTTTGTCATTGACCGGGAACGGGCAAGGGATAGAGAATTTGCTGGTCGGTATGATCCTGACAAATCTGCCGGTAATAACAACTCCCCTGGTTTCGAATAAATAAAAACACAAGCGACAGATCAATTGTCAAAGATCTCTGTAAATTGTATTAATCAAAAGCACAAGGTGTGGGAAAATTTACCATCCCACATCTTTTAATGGTTGGCAAAATTTGAGCACATGCCGGGTCAGACTTTTTCACAGTTTCCAGCAGATGTTCAGCATTACACAGGGTTAAAGTGTGTCCTTCATGGGTTACATGGAGATATGATAGTAATATGCTATCGTATTAACAACTGGTTGGAGTAATTTTAAATTTAAATCGTTAGCAAAGAGGAAAAAGTATGAAAAAAACTTTAACATTGAGTGTAAGACTGTAAGTGTCCTATCAAAAATAAAAGACACATATGTTTGATTTGGTAGTTGTAGTTGGGTACTTTAAACACCCCTTAGATAAAATCAATAAGGAAAAAATGATGAAAAAAAGTAGTCTATTCTGTTTAGCTGTATTGGTTTGTATGTTTACCTGCATGCCGCTGACTGCGTATGCAATTGATAATTCGCCAGCCTGGTCACTTACCGAGTTTGATTTCAGCAATGCAGGAGCACGTGCACGGGGTTTTGGCGGAGCATTCGTTGGCTTAGCCGACGACGCAACGGCAGCTGTAACTAATCCAGCCGGTTTAGCTCAATTACCCAAAAAACAGTTTGCAATCGAACTAAGTGCCATAAGCAGCGACTCGGAAGATATCCCCTGGAGCAGCGAGGAAGATGGTACAGTACACAAAGATAGTATAAATAGTATTTCGTTTTTATCTTTATCGTTACCAATAACAGATAATTTATTCGGAGCAATATACTATAATAAACTCGCCGACCAGGAGAGCAAAATGTATTTGCCTTCTGACGAAGACAATGGTATTCCATTCTTTAATGCAAAGAATAACTTAAGCTTACATGAATACGGTATAAGTGCTGCTACAGGATTTGGAACAGATAAATTTAAAATCGGTGTCGGAATAAGCATGATACACATGGATTTGTCAGCACAATCAATATCGGATATAAATATCAATGGTATAGAATCGAATCCAGAGGTTTTTTCTACTTCAGGCGGAGATAGTGGAATTGCTTACAAAATCGGAGGGCTTTGGAGTCCTGATAATAGGTTAAAAATAGGTATCAATGCCAACATCTATCCAACCCTTGATTTGCCAACACAGATAACTTCAAGGGTGCTTTCTGCAACCGACACAGCAATACGTTATCTTGCTCTTACAGAGTTAGGTATGCTCCCGAATTTCAGAGATTCTCTATCATTAGATGATGAGTTAGATATACCGGACGTATTTGCAGCTGGTTTATCGTACCAATTCAGCGATCACTGGACTTTTTCTTTTGAAGCAAGATATACTCTATACAGCCAGACAAAAGTTAATGGTATTCCTCCTTCAGCCTATAGAACTGGTGAAGCAGTGACTGGTTCTGGAACGGCAGCTTTTTGGAATCCTGATGAAATATCACCATGGGGCCAAATCTACGCTGAATCCACACCTGATGAGTATGAATTTGAAGATGCCTGGTCATGGCATTTTGGAGGCGAATACCTGACACTAATAAAAGATACGCCAGTAGCCTTTAGATTAGGTGGATATCTCGAAGAAGCACATGGTTTGAAATTTAATGGAGATGAAACCGATTACAGTAATACAGTTGATGTCTATTCTACATTACCATACGCTTTCTCAGGCTACCCAACCGCCTTTGCAGAAATCCTGGACGGTGGTGATGACATATGGCACTTTACACCCGGTATTGGGACTGTTATCGCAAATAAATTACAGATAGACCTTGCAGCTGATTTTTCTAAAGAACAAAACGAATACTTGATTTCTTTTGTTTATCAGTTCTAACCTTGTTAGATTCTTATCTCTGATTTTCGTGTTATTATGGCAAGAGAATCAGAAAACCTTTTTGGTTCTGGCTTGTCCAGGTTAGGCTTTAGGATTTTTAAATCCTAAAGCCTTAGCGCCCATCATCCTGCGTTTTGCCTGTAACAGACATAGGTTGTCCAAATGTGCCAATTTGTTTTTGCCCGCTTTTTGACTTATTATTATTTCAGTAAATTTAAGAAGAACTTGCATTCTTTACTTTTCAAGTTCCAAAAAACGGGTAAAAAATATGGCATCCTTCAAAAGCACCTTACACTTTTTGGTAGTGCTAAACTGATAATGCTTTTTATGGCTATCCACTTAAGGCGGGAAAGCCTTTAAAATCAAGCGTCTTAGCATCCCATCCTTGATTTTAGGGGTTAAAAGCTTATTATCCACATAAAAAGCCTTGAAAATATCCCGCCTTAAGTGGGTAGCCAACTTATTGGCAGAAGATGTCAAATTCTGCCAAAAAGGACTAAATGATGACAAGGCCCTACATTGACAATAAAGCCTGATGGAAGAATGAAAACCATGCTGAAACTGTTATTTTTATTATTAACAATAATGGGACTTTTTTTTATACCCCAAGATGCCTTCTCTGCCTCTGTTGAAGCCTCTGCTCTGCAATATTATGAGAACGGAATTGCTTTGATGGAATCTAAAGAATATGAGCAGGCCATTTTGGCATTTCAAAAAGCCCTGTCCATTGATTCAACAGACAGGCGGGTACGGATTGGCATGATGTATGTAAGTTATATGCCCAATCAAAAAGTTAAAGAGACTAAAGACCTTCTGGAGAAACAAAATAATAATCCAGCTATGGATAAGGAGGGGCCAACAATTGTTTTATACGAACCCTCAATACGCCAGGGATTACGTATCATTACCATTCAGGCATCTCAAATTTCAGTACGAGGGTTAGTTAAAGACATCAATGGTGTGGCTTTTGTACGGGTCAATGAAAAAAATATTTTTGTTGATGATGAAGGAAATTTCAAAACAAAAATATTACTTCACGATGGGGAAAATCCTGTGATAATTGAATCGGTGGATGGGGTCGGTAATTATTCAAAACAATCCTTAATTTGTCAAAAAGACAAAGAAATGAATGAACCCCATAAAACACTTATTGATTTGTCAAAAAAATATTATAAAAAGTCCTTTGCCATCGTTATTGGTATTAACAAATACACCTATTGGCCACCGCTTGAATTTGCTGTTAATGACGCCAATGAGGTCAAACAGACCCTTATAAAGACCGGTTTTGGCAAAATTCACATGCTCCTGGATAAGAAGGCAACCAAAGAAAAAATTTTACAGACCCTATTTTATGATCTTGTTAAGGAAATAGGAACTGAAGATCGGGTGATAGTGTATTTTGCCGGTCATGGACAAACTGAAACATTGTCCGATGGGAGCCGGATGGGATACATTATTCCAGTTAATGCAGATACAAGGGATCTTTCTACAGCCATTTCAATGAAACAAATCAAGACTTTGTCATCCAATATCTCTGCAAAACACATCTTGTATGTTATGGATTCATGTTATTCAGGGCTTGGTTTAAACCGTTCTATTGGTATTGTGCAAACCGAGAACGATGATCGATATTTAGAAAAAATGGCTTCCATGAGAGCCGTTCAGATCATTACCGCAGGTGGTAAGGGAGAGCAGGTTTTGGAACGTGGAGGCAATGGGTTGTTTACGAACTATTTTCTGCAGGGGCTTAATGGTATGGCTGACATTAATAAAGATGGTGCGGTGACGGCAAGTGAATTAGGTACTTATTTGCGACCCTCAGTCTCAAAAGCATCTGAATACACCCAAACGCCCTTGTATGGACGATTTGAGGGTGAAGGGGATTTTATTTTCACGCTTCGGTAATTCAAATTTTCTTGATTTTTGTTCATTTTTTCGTTTTATATTTTTACCTCTGACGTTCATATTACTTTGGCAGGAGGATCAGAACATCTATTTGGTTCCTACTTGTTCAGGTTCGGTAAATTCCTGAGTTATGCACTATCCCATTCAGAAACAAAAAGGAGTCCATGTTGAAAAAAGCAATTAAAACGATTTTTTATTTGACACATTTGTTAATCATCCTTCTTGCGGTGCTCCTCACTTCAGGATGTGTGGTATCAAACCATGGCTCCCAGGGCACAGCACCTCCCCAAACCACCTATAAACCCATGGAAAAAGCGGCAAAGGAAATTGTCGCTGAACTTAACCGGAACTATCCCATAACAGGGCTGACATTCCAGATCACACCGAACAATTTCTGCCAGAGCGGCACCCGGCTGAACCTCCCTTTTTCCGAACAGGTCAGCGACTTTATTTCCAATGAAATAATCAGCAGAGGCGGCATTTTGAGCACCCAGGAAATAGAAAAAAAACCCATCCGGGTCCTGGGCGCGTACCATGTAGATGATACCGAGGTAATTCTCTCCGTAAAATTCAGGGAGATGGGTTCTGCAAATTCCAGGGACCTTTCTCATGCCCAGACCCACATTGAGCGCTCCCTATTAAAAGACAGCCTTTTTGAACCCCAATTCTCCCGCATCGGCAATACCTTGGTCATGCTGCTGGAAGACAATTTTCAAGGGTCTAATTCATTAAAAATAAAAGTAAAAAGACCTGTGCCGACGTCCGGCACCGACCATGAGATGGTGGTGGGTGAAGAGCTGCAAAAAATTCTGGAGCACAGCCTCACCAACTCGGATATATTTTCATGTGATACCGGCAATACCCTTCCCACCACCGGCAGCATCGGCACCCTTACCGGCCGATACGGCATCACCGGGGACAACCTTAATATCCTGCTAAGCCTGACCGGTTCCGGTAACGCCCTTCTCTCCTCTGCCAGCTATGACATCCCCCTTCACGACATCCCACAAGAATATATGGAGTCCACCATCCATTCCCTGGATGACCTGGCAGCGGACCTGTGCCGATCCCTTTCAAAAACCTGTGAAAAGAATGGCGTTAATCTCAAGGGAGAAACCCTCCTGGTCAAGCCGGACTGGTTTCTGGACACCCGTGAAAATGCCGTGCTCCCCTTTTCCAGGGAGATGTCCCAGAGACTCGCATCGGTGATTATGGGAAAAAACAAGTGCGCCGTGGCAAATCAGATGAATATGAACACCCGGTGGCTCCTGGCCGGCAGTTATAATCGAAATGGTGAAATACTTTCCATGACCATCACCCTTTTTCAAGTAAATCACGATGCCAATCAAAAAGGGATTTCCTTAAACCAGCGGGCATGCGCCAACGGCACCATACCTGTCAACAGATGCAATCCTGCCTGGTTCCAGAAGAATTTAAAAGGGGTGATCCAGTGCCTGCTGAACCGACTTGAAAGGAAAAGCCTGAAAGATATCCCCTTTAATGGAAAAGAAAAAAGCAAGGTATTGGTAAAAAAAATAAAATATAAGGAGACCCTCCTCTACAGCCCCTTCAGCGATTATGTCAACAGTGATAGTGTGGGATATTTTTCCAACTCTCTGGTATTCACACCGGTTAAGGACACTGAAAAAAAACTCAGGGATTTCAGGGCCGGAATAACACGATCCATCCGGGGGGTATTTCCAGTGGCTGCAAACGAAAAACAAGCAGAACCAGTGGCTGCCATCACCGGTGCAGCCTATTACACAGAGGGCAGTTACTGGCCCTTGAACAACAACCAAATCGATATGAAAATCAATATCAGCACCATAGACGGCAGCATTATCTGCTCCGAATCCATCATTACCGATAAAAATCTGGTGGATCCTGCTCTTTTTGAACTTCCCCAGGAAAATCACCCCCAGTATACCCAGGAACTTGCCTTGGTGGAGCCGGTAAAAATGGATTCAGCCCTTAAGTTGGAGGTGTTTACCCAAAAGGGCCGGGAAAACCTGATGTTCAGAAACGGAGATGAGATCATTTTTTATGTGCACACCAATAAAGATATCTATCTTCATCTCTACAACCGGGATGCCAACGGAGATATCTACCGTATCTTTCCCAATGCCTTTTCCAACGGAAACCGCATCCAGGCAGACAATGTGGCCATTATCCCCGATACCCATTACGCAAAAGGATTCAAGTTCCAAGTCCAGGGGCACCTGGGCAACGAGATGGTGTTTGCCTTTGCATCGGACCATCCCCTGCCGGACCTGCCGGGAACAGATGTGGGCAACGGCGTTCAAACGCTGGACATCCCCATGGAAGAGATGAAAACCCGATTTTCTGAATTTGCCACCCGGCGAGGGCATTTTCTGACATGGGATTCTATTGCGCTTTTCACAAAATAAAATTGGATATAAGGGACTTCGCAATAATAAAACTACCCACTTTTGCGTGCCGCATACCGGATAGACTGTGGGTGAGGGTTGTCCTTGAGACCTCCCGAATCAGGCGGCTGAACTCATCATCGAAACACAAAGGTGATATCCCAAAATCGAAAGCGCATCTTCAATCCTGGGCAATTTGGTGGGATGCCAAGGATCCAGCATACGTCGGACTTCCCTTTCATTTATTCCCATTCGCCGACCCAGTTCCGCTTTTGTAATACCGTTTCGTTTAACCGCGATATAGAGTGCGGTTTTAGCCGCAGTTTGAGCGGGCAGTCGCACCAGGAATTCCCCCTCTCTTGCTCCGGATGATATCGGAATATCTTCCTTGTCTTTGATGCAAGACGCAATGGCCGTCTCAAGACAACCCTGGGCTTCGCTCAATGCCTCTTGCATTGTAACCCCTTCGGTGGCGGCAAACGGAATATCACGAAAGGTCACCAAGAGATTCCCGGCCCCATCGTCTTTTATGGCTGCAGGATAAATAAATTCCATAATCTTCCTCTTTAAAATTTTTTTTTGTTTATGCCCAAGGTATTGAGCATCTGGTTCAGTAGTCCCGAACCAATTTCCTTTTTTCGGTCTTTGAGTATGGTTTTTTTATTACCGACATAAAGGGTTGCATGACTTCCTTTTCCAGGGCCTGTCTCAAAGCGGGGATTGTAACCAAGCTTTTTAAGCTTCTTTATAAACACCCATGCCCTGATGGACACAACGAATATAGAAAATGGCTGTATGCCGCCCCCGGGGAGGGGTAATGGAAGCGACCCGGAACTGTTAGACAGCCCAATTGGTCTGTTCCATTACCCCTCCCCGGGGGCTCTGCTGAGGCTACTTGGACACTTCATTT
>Ga0208900_1001686_pt1 | contig 11295 bp, 8 predicted proteins | sample AntAceMetag02UKK_FD_184763 | JGI IMG/M metagenome (GOLD analysis project Ga0208900, IMG submission 184763) | Saline lake microbial communities from Ace Lake, Antarctica - Antarctic Ace Lake Metagenome 02UKK (SPAdes) (version 2) | ecosystem: Environmental > Aquatic > Non-marine Saline and Alkaline... | reverse complement strand
AAACGGAAATGGCCGAAAGTGCTAAAGCATTGATAAAAACCAGTAATGGTAAAAATCAGTTGGAACAACCAAGGAAAAGAAAACAAAAAAGAGTTAAAGAAGAATCGCTGCAGGATTAATGACTTGCATTAAAAAAATAAATAAGGAGAAAATTACTATGAAAAAAGGTATAAATAATTTTTGGATGATGCTCATTGGCCTGGCGATAATAGCTTCGGCATGTAGCAAAGAGAAAAACTACACTAGCGCTGACGAGTGGGTTGATGACGTGAAAATGGGTTTAAAATCAATTACTGTTGAAGAGCTGAAACAAAAGGTTGATGACTTCGAAATGATTTATGTTCTCGATGTGAGGGAGCCAATGGAGCATTATCATGGATTAATCCCAGGTTCTATTAACCTGCCCGGTGGCTTGGTGGTTTTTAACATGGAAGTTGATGGGTTTTGGGAAGCCGAAATGACCTATCCACCACAAAAATCAGATGAGATTATTGTTTATTGTAAAAAAGGAAAACGCTCAGTTTTAGCAGCTGATGCATTAAAAAGGCTTGGTTACGAAAATATTAGCTATCTTGACGGCGGATGGAAAAAATGGGAAATTACCTATCCATTGGAATATGAAGAAAAGCTGGATATGCTTGGCGGACATGAGGAAACAGAAGATGTAGGTGGTTGTTAATTTAAAAGTTGCAAGTTTCAGGTTACAGGTTGAGCGTAGCGTCTGTCCCGTTCGTACGGGGAAATCCTGCCTATGCGGGGTTTCAAGGTAGGATTCTGTAACTTGTAACCTGTAATTTTGCCCTTCACGATTGTTGTCGGATTGTTTTGTAGTATATTTGAAAAAAGTTTGAGTAAAAAATTTCTAATTAAAAACAGAAATCATGAAAACAGTAGTATTAAAATATGTAATGATCCTTCCCATTATCTTATTTGCATTGTGGGTAGGTTTAACCCTTTTCGGATGTGTATCGTGTATTTTTGGTGCTTCCGAAGTATATTATTGTAACGCTTATTGTGTAATATCAAGGACAACTGTGGCGGTGGTACTTCTGGTCTATATTGTGTTTTTTGGCCGTGCAATGTTCGTCGAATGGAAGCATCCATCAGCTTAAAATAATGATCAAAAAATAGTTTAAGAAAATTCAAAATATCAGGGGTCATTCCTGGTATTAGCTGATTTTCCCGGCTTTGCCCGTGCTGCTAAATTATAGCAATATGTGGTGGGGGCGGGATTTTTTTTGGTCGTTGGGTGTGAAACAAAGGACCGCTTTTTCTCAGAAAAGTTATCATTTGTATAGCCAAATGAGAGAAGGGAGGAAAGCTTGCCAGTGTACATCTTGAAATTTGTATATTTGTTTCATCGAAAATTAGAAATAAATTAAGATAAGGCTGGATAACAAGAGCGAAATTATTCTAAACTTAATTGTAGATTTATTATGAGTGGGATAAATGAAATAATGAATATAGATATCATTCAGAGCTTGATTTTTACATTTCGGGGTACTCAGGTGATGATTGATCGTGATTTGGCTGAATTATATGGTGTTGAAACCAAAAACCTAAATAAAGCAGTATCAAGAAATATTAAAAGATTTCCTCCTAGTTTTCGCTTCCAATTAACTGAGAAAGAGTTTGAAAGTTTGAGGTTCCAATCTGGAACCTCAAATGAGAGAGGAGGAAGAAGATATTATCCTTATGTATTTACAGAGCAGGGCATAGCAATGCTTTCAGCCATTCTTCGTAGTGAAACAGCTATTAACATTAGTGTGCAAATAATGCAGGCTTTTGTGGAGATGAGGCACAGCTTGAAAGGTAGTTTGATGCTTCAAAACCAAATTAAACAGATAGAAAAACAACAAATAATTTTTCAACTGAAAACCGACCAGAAATTTGAAAAAGTATTGAAAGCCTTAGAAAGTAAAGATGCAATCCCAAAGCAGGGAATCTTCTTCGATGGGCAAATTTTCGATGCATATAAATTAGTGTCTGATATTATTCGTTCGGCAAAGAAGAGCATTGTGCTAATCGACAATTATGTTGACGACACCGTATTAAGCTTATTCTCGAAAAAAGACAAAAAGGTAAATTGCGCCATTTTCACAAAAATAATGTCGAAACAATTAAAATTGGATACCGAAAAATTTAATGAGCAATACCCCACATTAATACTAAAGCAATTTACCAACGCCCACGACCGCTTTCTGATTATTGACGAAAACCAGGTTTACCACATTGGCGCATCGCTAAAAGATTTGGGTAAAAAATGGTTTGGATTCTCCAAAATGGACAAAGGTTCAGTTACGATTATTAGTTTAATTAAGGGGTTGTTATAAGGAAGGGTGATGGTAGAAGGGATGTCTGCTCCGACAAGGGACTAGCTATGCTTGTATGGCCTTGCACCAAATTTTCCGGCAGATTGCCACGCTTCGCTCGCAATAATCACAGTTTCAACGAAATCGAATTGAATGAAGTCCATAATAACACCGGGTCTTGCGAGGAGCGAAGCGACGCGGCAACCTGCCTCAACCTTGACAAAGTTTCTAAGTACTTAAATCAAAAACAAAGGGCAACCCTTTTAATAAGAGTTGCCCTTTGAATAAAAACCTAATGAAAAAAGGATCTGGTTGAATGTGGTTGTTGAATAAAGTTTACAAGTTGTTGCGCTAAAAGTTTAGTACAAGCTAAGTTTTGAATAGTTTTTCGTTGGCAGGAGACCCCTGAAATTGCAAGTTATGAGTTGAGCAGTATAAGCAGTTCAGGTATGAAAAAAGTTGAGCGAAACGACAGTTAACAAGTTTAAAAGCAATTAAGCTAAGGGTTTACCCAACCAACGAATATTATTTAAGTTTACTGCGAAGAGTAAATGAATTGAGTTGCAGCTAGCACAAACAATAAGATGTTTGATTAGCGCTGGAGTAGTTTGAAAGAAATGTAAGAACGTTGAGTCAAAAATTTGCAGTAATCTTTGTTACCAGATTCCATTAACATAGACGCATGTTTGTTCAATGGTTGCCTGAAATTGAAAGTTTTTTCATTTTTTCTTTTTCGTTACTTATTTGCACGATTTTATCATAAAAGCGTAGCGCAATTCATGAACCGGGATGAGGCTAATATCAGTGTGAAATCTCCTTTAAAAAAAAAAGCTGCCCGGGTTTTATGGGCAGATAGTTATTATAAGAAAGGGGGGGGATTCATCTTCTGTAAGAATGCGATTTAAAACAACTAAGTATAAATTGCTAAACTGCTAAATTGCTGATTGCTTTTTTCGTCACAACCATATTCCAAAAAGTTTTTACGTTTAGGGAACTTACAGCAGTGTGTAGTTGGGTTAAACTGTTGGATTTGGAACAATATAACCATTTAACCATTTAACAATTTTCTACTCTAAATTAAAATCCGAAACAAAGAACCACTTGTATTGTTGTATGTCGAGTTGCAATAACTTATTTTTTAATAATCTTAAATGTGTAGTGCCTGGGGTTGTTTATAGTATTTACTTCAACCAGATAAACTCCGGGATAAAATTTATTCATGGGAATGCTGATTAGTTTTGAAGATTGGACAGTATGAACATCATGGCTGTGCATTAGTTTACCCACGAGGTCGTAAATCTTAAGCTGAAAATCCTTATTGTTGGATTCAGTTATTAAAATATGAAGCGTTTCGCCAACAGGATTTGGGTAAAATTTATAGTTTGTTTTGTCAATTTCGCTTTCGCTGATTTCAGTAATATTTTCGTAAAGTTCAAGCTCAACACCATGCGCATTAGGATTGCCCTCAGTTAAAATCACTGTATAAGGATCGGTTAACATGCCTGTGGATTCCGCAATTAAATTATAGGTACCAAGTTCCAGGTCATTAAAAGTAAAGCCTCCCAGGTTATCAGAGTAGGTATAAAAAACAGGATTCCCATTCTCATCAAATAGCAATATCTCTGTGTCGTGCTGTGGGCCATCCGCATAAAAGAATATGGATTCATTTGCCACTACCGAACCTTCTATTATACCAATACCATTCATTGTTGTAGCCGGCATTTCATTCAGGTAAACATGTGCAATATAATTATTCGTGTCAGCAATGTTAAGTGATTGTGCATTTTCCCACTGAAGTTGATTGCCATAATAGGTTGGGAAATAGTTCATCGAATTGCTTGAATGTTCAGTAAGGTTGAATTTTATGATGTATTTCCCCGAGAGCATATTCATATAATAATAATATCCATTTTGGGTAAAGTGGGCTGTATCTATGGCAATCAGATCATTATCTATTTTTCTGAATAAACTTGTCTTGGCAGTATCCCCTAAATGAACAGGGTTATTTAGGGGGTAATCCCCGGCAAAAATCAGCCCGCCAAAATCAAAATACTCAGGAGTAGTTATCTGCTGCAATCCTGTGTCTTCGCAATCTTCGCCCCAGGCATTTTGTACAATTATAGTTAGTTTAACTTCATAATCGCCGCCTTCTGCATATTGATGGCTGGGGTTCTGTTCGTTTGAAAAGTTGCTATCGCCAAAGTCCCAAAGCCATTCGTCAGGCTCCTCTTGCGATAAATCAGCAAAATGATACAAATTGGGTTTATTTACACCCATGTCAACTTTGACCTGAAACGCAGCATTGCAAGTAGGGGTTGGGGGGTAAACCGTGACATTATAACAAATGGTGCTGTTACAGAAAAGCAAAGAGTCGATGTTGAAAACCGAAAGGCAAACCTCATAACTTCCAGTATCCGAAAAAATATGTGTTGGATTTTGTTCCTCAGAAGTAGAGCCATCCCCAAAACCCCATTCCCATGCATCAATGCTGCCGATAGAAGTATCGGTAAAAATAAACTCGAAAGGATTTTCGCCTTCGTTTACAAATTCGAAATCAGCTTCACAAAGTTGCGGTATTTCTATAAGTATTGTTTCACAATAAGTGTCTTCACAAGGCCCCAAATCGTCGTAAATCGTGAGGCAAACAACGAACTCTCCTTCATCAGTGTAGGTATGCACGGGGTTTTGTAAATCAGAAGTCATCCCATCGCCAAAATCCCATTCCCAACTTTCGATATCCCCGATTGAGGCATCGCTAAAGCTAAATTCAAGCAGGTTATCAGGATCCTGCTCAAACTCGAAAAGTGCCTGGCACACAGGAGCAACATCAATAATTACTTCATTGCAAAAAGTATCCTGACAAGGGCCCCAGATACTCGATACGGTGAGGCATACATTAAAAGTTCCTTCGTAAGTATAAGTATGTATGGGATGCTGTAAATCTGAGGTACTACCATCACCGAAATCCCAGAGCCATTCTGAATTCATTCCATATGACAGGTCAGTAAATTGCACCGACATCGAATCATTTTGAAGGTATTCATATTCGAAGAATGCTTCACAATCCGGAGCTTCAAATACATCAACATAATTGCAAATGGAGTCGTAACATCCTGTTTCGCCATTTGAAATCACAAGGCATGTTTCATAGGTCCCTTCCTCCTGGTAAGTATGCAATGGGTTTTCGCTAAAAGAAAGATTGCCATCGCCAAAATCCCACAGCCAAAAGTCTATTTCGCCTGCCGACTGGTTGAAAAACTGTGCAGATAAAGGGTTAGGTGCCTGTAATTCGTAAGTGAAATCAGCATGGCAAATGCCTGATCCGGTAGCATTTACGGCGGTACAATACTGGTCGTAGCATTGGGTTGCGCCATTGTAAATTTCGAGGCATACTTTGTAAATCCCTTTTTCGGGAAAAGTATGGGTTGGCGCTGTCTCGTAGGAAATAGTGCCGTCCCCAAAATCCCACACCCACCAGTTGTATCCACCAAGAGAAATATTTTGAAAGTGAAAAAACAGTGGAATAACAGGGTGTTGGGTCACATTAAAAATTGCCTGGCAATCGGGTGTGGTTTCAACGTACACGACATCGCAATACTGGTCGAAAATGTTGGTTTGCTTATTTTCCACCAAAAGGCAAACATTGTATTCGCCAGGCTCGCTAAAAGCATGGTTAGGATCGCTCAGGAAAGAAGATGTGCCGTCTCCAAAATCCCATTCCCAGGTATCAATATCACCTAATGAAAGATCAATGAATTGATAACTCAATGGTCCTTCGGGGTTTTTGTAATAGTCATAAAAGGCATAAAACTGCTGCTCTTCACCCACGTAAACCGGTTCACAAAAGGTGTCGGTGCAGCCCGAGAAAAAATCAGTTACTGTTAAACAAACGTTGTATGTCCCCTCTTGAAGAAAAGTATGTAAAGGATTTTTCCAGGAGGAATAAGTCCCATCTCCAAAATCCCATTCCCACGAGGTGATATTTCCCTGTGAATTATCAATAAATTTTATTTGTAAAGGTTCGTCTGGAATTTGATAATGGTGGAAATTGGCAAGGCAATCCCTTGTAATTGCTGAGTCCTTCTCAGGAATAAAGTTACCTGAGCCATGAGCTACAGGCATTAATCCTGCAAAAGCAAATACTAGAATTAAAAGGTAAATGTATTTTTTAATCATTCTAAGTGTCCTTATAAATCAAAGTACAATCCACATCTGACACCAATACCGTATGGATTTTTTAGTGTGTTGCCTGAGTTATCGTAAACCGATTTCAGGTAGTATCTGTAAGTAGGTTCAGCTAAAATTCCCACTTTTTCGTTCAACTGGAATTTGAACCTGACGCTCACCAGGACCTGGATACTTGTATTCATCCGGGTTGGTGTATGATTTTCAATTTGATTAATAGTGGCATCCGGATTATAGAAATCAAGGGTCTGTTCTTGTTTGTTGAGCAAGAACGAAAAACTTGGCCCGGCTTTTATGTAAGCAGAAAACAGTCCACGTTCTACAGCCTGGTAACCTATCAACAATGGTACTTGAAGATAAGAATAATGGTTTTGGGTTTGTTCGTGTATTTCGTGCTGAACTGAATCATAAACCATCACAGTATTTGTTTCAAAAATCACCTCACCTGGGTTATTAGGGTCAGGTACAAATCCACCAACTTCGTTATAGTATCCTATGCTATCATATGTATCCATGTCAACCATGTAGTCGCCCAAATCGTTGGTGTAATTGTACTCCAGTCCGCCTTCAAAAACAAACCTCGCGTTGTTGTAGGTAATGGATAATCCGCCGATATAGCTGATTTCCCTGGAAGTTGATGTCATCCTTACATACTCAGTAAACTCGGGTGAAAAGTAGGCTGCAACAGTGTAAAAAGGTTTGTTCAGTTTAAAGATTGAAGCTGAGTTTTCGTTAAATTTCCGTTTGGGTGGTTTGTATTTCCCTTGAAAGAATTGAACCAGATTAGATGATTTGGAGGACATTTTTTGAATCTTTTCCGTTTCGTGCTTACCAAGGTCAATTCTTGTCATCGAAACATCAGACTGATCCATAGGATGTATTTCCTTCATCTCTGTAGTTGTACCAATCGCAGATAATTTGGCGTTGCGTGCTTTTAGTTCTGAGATATCTGTGTTAGTCTGCTGTCCATTCAGTGCAGTTTGTGTCTCAGACTTTGAGGTAGTTTTGCTAAATTGCGATGCATCGTTAGCGCTTAAAAGCGTATTTGTTGCAATGGTTCTTGCTGTAATACCGCTTGCAATTTTGATATTATCGTTACCTGCAGGATCAGTAGTTTGATGTACATCAGTACCGATCTCAGAAGGAAGTTCATTTTCATTGGTAGTGCCAGCGAGGTGAGCATTCGAATTCGCCTGCTTCTCGGAAACGGTATTTTGTGACGGCTTGCTGATTGCAGTTATTGCATTGGCTTGCTGGTTTTGATATCCGCTTACATTATTAGGTGCATTGATAGTTCCTGCATTATTTTGATCCTGGTCAGCATCTGGATCATTTGCTGTTGGCTTGTCGATAAAATACGTTTCACTAAGTTTTGGTGTTAGCGCAAGCTCCGGGGGATTCCCTGAAGGGATTAAGCCTCTTTCCTTTTGGTTTGATTTTGTCTTGTCATCAGAAGCAATGAAAATATTTTCATTTTTTTGATGATCTTCAAGGGCCGGGGTGTCTTTTTGATTGATGCTTGTAAGCGCATTTTCCCCGGACTCTGAAGTAAATGGATTAAAAACAAATAGCGATACAGCCACAACACCTACAGCAGCAAAGCCTACCCATAGTTTGGGTACATTGGTAAAGTTCAGGCGGAATAATTCGTATCGCAAAAGTTTCCCTGAAATCTTATTCCAGAGACTTTTGGATGGTTGTTCCGAATATTCCGCCAACCCTTCTTTGAATATGTCGTCTATATTATTCAAGTTCATTCGGTAATTTCAATATTTGTACTTCCGGTTACCTCGGCAATTTTTTGCGATAATAACCTGCGTGCTTTTGATAATTGTGATTTTGATGTATTGTCAGATATCCCAAGCATTTCGCCAATTTCTTTGTGTGTGTATTGTTCAAAAATATAAAGGTTAAAAACCATTTTGTAGCCATTGGGCAATGATTGAATGATCTCCATTAATTTGCCACGTGACAACTTTATGGTATCATCATCTTTTTTCAACTCTTCAAATACATGGCTTTCTTCAATTTCATTTATGTCTGTTTGGTATTGATGTTTTAAGTTTTGTTTATTATGTGTAATCGCGGTATTAATCATTATCCTTTTTATCCAACCTTCAAATGACCCTTCCCTTCGGAAACCCTTGATATTTAAAAATACTTTTATAAAACCTTCTTGCAAAATGTCTTCGGCCTCGTCCTTATTCTTGGCATATCGCAAGCACAAACCCAGCATTGCCGAAGCATATTTCTTGTAAAGTTTGTTTTGGGCATGTCGTTTTCCGTCAATGCAATCGTCAATTATGTTTTTGTCACCATCCGACATACCGATATGCTATTTATAGTGACTATGGTTTATTGAAATGGTTGCCTGACAATCAATCATATTTTGACAAAAGAAATTGAAATGATTCCTTGAATTAAATGAATGCAAAAGTAGAAAAATCAGCCAATCTAAAGAAGCTAATCTCCAAGAAGCTTTCAAAAAATAACCTATCAGTTTAATTCTGTGTCTTTTTCGCCATTTTATTGTTATTTTTTCGCCACCTAACTATGGCTATACTTCTCAAAAATGCCTTGATCCTCCGTAACTGTTTAGTTGGTTAAGCGATTTGTTAAAACTAAAATCTTTTTCCAATTGGAAGTCATCCATCCATACGGACTTGCTACGCTTCGTATGGACAAGTTTTGTTGTCATTGATGGTCATTTATAGTCATTTTTTTTTAAATAAATGACGCGCGAAGCGCAAATAACAATTAATGACATCCGCCAGCTGGCGGATAAATGACACAATTGAACCTATTTACATAAATGATTTGCTTCAATTCTATAGCAGCTAAATAGATACGATCCTCCAAAGAATACATCAAAATAATATCTCCCGGAAACTGTGAATCATTTTTCGCTTTAACACGCATCTTAGGCAAAATGCTACTTTTGCACACCATTAAATACTAATTTAACTTATGCTTAAAATGAAAAATGTTTTCATTTTCCAAATCACAGCTGTGATATTATTCTCTCTTACTTCTAATCTATCTGCACAGGAGAAGACAAAAAAAATCGTTGATGGAAAGGAAGTAACCTTTATTGACGGCTTGCCTTTGATTGACAAAGCAGAATTGCAGAAATTCGAGACCTTGCCTGAACTTAAGCTCCCACAAAATTACCGCGGAAAAGATTTTCCGGAAAATGTCGATAACTCAGAACTACCTTATTTCAGGGAAATATTTAACCAAAGTAATCTCGAATGTGGACAGGCGAGTGGTGTAGGTTATACCTTTACCTATGAAATGGACAGGCTTAGGGACCTGACTGCAAACACAAACGAAAACTTGTATCCTACGCATTGGGTGTATAATTGGAGTAACAATGGCAACGGAAATGCCTGTCCCTTTTTCGATAGTTGGAATATTATTAAATATGCCGGTACACCAAATGTTGAAGATTATGGAGGTACCCTCAATTATGGTGGTGTATCCCGCTGGATGAGTGGATATGATGAATATTACAATGCCCTGCAAAACCGTATTTACGATTTTAACATTATCACATTGGATGATGTTGAAAGTTTAAATACGCTTAGGAATTGGATAAACGACCATTTGGATGGTTCAGCTACCGGAGGGATTGGGAATATTTATTGCAATGTTCCCAACGCAAGTAGTGGTTTGCCGGTAGGTACTCCCGAAGCTGGCAAAAAAGTGGTTACTGCTTTTGGAGGTTATGCAAATCATGCCTTGTGTGTTGTTGGTTATCACGATTCAATCAGATGGGATTACAATAACGATGGTCAATACACCAACGATATAGACATTAATAATGATGGTGTAGTTGATTTTCGCGATTGGGAGATTGGTGGTGTAAAACTGGCCAACAGTTACTACGCCACCAGTTGGGGTGATGCAGGATTTGCCTACGCCACCTACAATGCACTTTGTCGGTCGATGGATCAGGGAGGTATTTGGAATGCATCTGTCAGCGTGATCAACGCAAAGGATACTCCCGGGCCACAGTTAACTTATAAGGTAAACCTTACACATACTTCTCGTGATAAAATAAAGGTAATGGCAGGTATCTCTTCTCAGCCGGGTGCTACAGAGCCTGAGTTTGTCATGGGTTTCCCTATTTTGAATTATCAGGGTGGAAGTAAATACATGCAGGGAGGAACATCTCAGGCTGATAAAACCCTTGAATTCGGACTGGATGTAACTTCACTCTTGGGGCATATCGAAGATGGAGCAACAGCAACTTTCTTTTTAATGGTAGATGAAGACGATGCGGGAACCTCAGGTACAGGAAGCATCGATAGCTGGTCGGTGATGGATTATACAAGTGGCACTTTAGTAGAAATTCCATGTGCGCAATCCAATGTGCCAATTGTAGAAAACGGATTGACTACACTCTCAGTTGAAGCCACTGTTAGTTTCGATGCACCGGAAGTATTAAACATAGATTTGCCAGCTGCAACAATCAACGAACCTTACCAGGAGCAGATGCTGGGCACAGGTGGCACTGAACCTTATCGCTGGAAATTGAGTCAAAATTATAGCTACACCTATTCAACAGCGCCATTTCCAAACATCAATCAGCAACAGCTTTATCCAAACAATAATTCCACGGGCTATGCCGAGAAAGAGATTGATTTCAATTTCCCGTTTTATGGTAAAGAGTACAAAACCTTTTACCTATATACCGATGGCTATTTGATGTTTGAAGCAGGTGAATATCCGTGGACCTTTCTCACTGATGAGTTCAATCTGTTTAAAAATTTATTGAATATTTCCCCGATGATGA
>Ga0208900_1001680_pt1 | contig 11322 bp, 10 predicted proteins | sample AntAceMetag02UKK_FD_184763 | JGI IMG/M metagenome (GOLD analysis project Ga0208900, IMG submission 184763) | Saline lake microbial communities from Ace Lake, Antarctica - Antarctic Ace Lake Metagenome 02UKK (SPAdes) (version 2) | ecosystem: Environmental > Aquatic > Non-marine Saline and... | reverse complement strand
CCGCTGAAGGTCACAAGAGGTCAGCCGGGCCTCTGTTCGGGCCATATCCTGGCCGGCCCTTTGCAGCAACTGTGTTAACCCTGCCGCCTCTTTTTCTTTTTTTAATTTCCGGGCGCGATTTTCAGAAACATCCAGGCCCTTGTAGGTCTCAATGGCCGGGTGTTCCTCGGACCCGCACAAGGGACAGGCCTCGCCCCTTGCCAGCCGGTCCCTGTGCCGGGCGAGGCTTACGATTCGCTCTTCCTGGGCCAGGATAATTTCGATGTCCGACACCTGCTCCTGGGCCAAGGTCACTGACAAAGTCAGTTCATTCACCTGTTTTTTTTCTTTTTCCAGGGTGATTGAAAACTGCTTAAACTGATCTTCAAGCTCAGATCGGCTTCCCTTTGCTGTTTCAAATTGTTGGGAGATCCCCCGAAGATCCGAGCGCAGCGGAATGACCGCCATCATTTTTTCAAGGCGCCCCTGCCAGGCAGTTTGGGTTTCCCGGCCCAGGATATCAAGTTGTTCCAGATTCAACCGGGCAAGGCGATCTTCCATCTCCTTTACCCCATCTCGCTGGTCTGCCCCTGTTTTGGAAAGTCCGTCAAACTGCTTTTCCGCGGCAAGGGTCTGGTCCCTGTTTTCCCGGGCTTTTAACCCCATTGCAGCTGATTTCCCGGCCAAACCGGCGCGCTGGTCAAACAAGGCCCCAAGAACCGGCAATGTTTCCCCCAGGGTTTCATGGGAGCTGTGCCGGGCAATATAGGCAGTGGCGGTTTCCAGAAGTGTCTGGGTCTGTTTTTGTCGGGCTGCCCCGGCACGGGCTTGCTGCAAAATTTTTTCCAGGCGAAGACCCATTCCCTTTTGCTGTGTTTCCAGGGGAGCTATCTGTTCTTTATGCCCGACAATCTGGTTGTCCAGGGGCAGCACCCTTTCTGTGATCAGGGTTTCACTCTTTTTTTGTTCTTCTTTCAGGTCATCTGCTTTTTTCTGACAACTTTTTTGCGCTGCGGCAACCTTTACCAGCAGCGATTCCCGGATCTTCAGGTCTGCTTTCAACCCCTCAAGATCAAGGGTTCTGGCCCGGTGATCCTTGGCGGCCTGCTCAATGGCATCAAACTTCGGCTTGATCTCCAGGGCTGGCAGAGAGACGGCAAGTCGGTCCAGTTTTTCCCGGTGCTTTTCCATTTGTGCCACGGCCGTTTCCACCCCCTTTGCCGCTTCAATGGCTTCTTTTTCCAGGGCAGCCGTTTGGGTCATCCAGTGCTGTTTCTCCCTTAGGGCCTGGCCCTGTTCTAAAACCTCTTTTTCCCGAACCTCAAGGGCTGTAAGTTCACAAGATAGGGTTTCCTTGGTTTTGGTATCCAGTAATTCCACCCCATCGGCCTTGGCACAAAGAATTTCCAGAGGGGTTTTCTCCTCGGTCATGCGCAAATAAACCTGCCGGGAAATCTCCCCGTAAATCTTGGTCTCAGTTAGCTCTTCCAAAAGTTCTGCCCTGTCATTGGCCTTGGCATTTAAAAAGGAGGCAAACTCCCCCTGGGCCAGGAGAATGGACTTGGTAAACCGGCTAAAATCAAGGCCGGTAATTTTTTTGATCTGTTTTAGTTTTTCCTTGCTCTGGCTTGAGATAATGACGCCGGATCGATGGGCCAGCTCGACCTGGGGATTGCCCAGTTTCCCGTCCGGTCGATTATAGGCCCGGCGCTGGGCCCAAAAGGCCCGATACCCTTTTCCCTGCACGGAAAATTCCACCTCTGCCAGGCAGTCCCCGGTGTGCCGGGTCATGAGATCATTGCTGCCCGAAGACACGGCCAACCGTGGCGTCCGGTGATAAAGGGCCAGGCAGATGGCATCCAGGATGGAGGTTTTACCGGCACCGGTGGGGCCTGTAATGGCAAAAAGACCCTGGTCTGCAAATTCCGGAGAGGTAAAATCAATTTTCCATTCCCCTTTCAGGGAATTAATATTCTTGAACCGAAGGCTGAGAATCTTCACGGCTGCTCCCCCTGTTCCACCTGACCTAAAATTTCATTAAACAGGTCCGCTAATTGATCCTTTTCCGGATCATTCATCTCCTCTTCGGCCAGGCGCCGCAAAAAAACATCAATGGGTTTGAGCTCTTCGAGTTTTTCCTTTGCTGCCATGGCCAGAACCGATTCACCTGTTTTCCGGCGCCTGCGGATGCGCAGCAGTTCAATGGGTTTCTTCTCATCCTGGGCATCAATCATGGCCTGGATCCGAGTCCCAAGGTCGGTCAGGTAGTCATCGGTTACCACCGCCACCTCAAGCCAGAGAGATCTCCCACAAGCAAGCTGCGGAAGCTCTTTTATGCCCTTTTCAATCTGTTCGAGATTTCCCTCTAGGCAGGCAAGGGTTCTAAAACAGGGAATTGGAACCGCCTCAATTTGCTCCAGGCGCCCTTCATCAAAATCCACCTGGAGTATCTGTTTGGCATGTTTCCCTTCATCAAAGCTCAGGGGAATGGGGGAGCCTGAATACCTTATATGGTCCGCCCCTTTGAGAGTCTGGCCTTTATGAAGATGGCCCAGGGCAATATAATCGGCCAAGGGAAATTTAGTGGCGGGAAATGCATCCAAAGACCCGATATAAATCTCTCTCACCGACTCTGAAGATTTGCCCCCTACAATGGTTAAATGGCCGGTAGCAATGATGGGCAGATGGATGTCACAGCCCAATTCATCCCGCACATCACAGGCAGCCTCGAAAACCCCCTTGTAAAAGCTTGCAATTCCTTCAACCAGGGCCTGTTTTTTGTCCTGGCCGGACTGACCGGCAAGGCTCATGACAAGGTCCCTGGGCCGGATAAAGGGAATCGTACAAAGAATGGCCCCAGGATGGCCATCCGTATCCTTTAACACCAGAACATGGTCTTTAAAAACAGGGGTAATATTTCCGATTACCCGGGTATTGAGACAGGCCAGAAGCTCCCGGGCCTCGTTCAGGGTGGCCGCGGAATCATGGTTGCCCCCCAGGATAACGGTCATGGCGCACCCGGTATTTTGGAGGGACACAATAAAGTCATTGTACAGGGTTCTTGCATAGCTGGGCGGGGTGCCGGTATCAAAGATATCCCCTGTTACCACCAGAACATCGGCCTTAGATTGGATAATGTAAGACCGCAGCCAGCCCAAAAACGCACGGTGTTCCTCTTCCCGGCTTTTTCCCATGAAATGCTGGCCCAAATGCCAATCTGAGGTGTGTAGAATCCGCATTGGTTTATGGGTCATTGGATCTGTCCTCTCCCCAATAACCCGTTGATGCGATTCACATATTCTTTATTCTGACAAGGCTTGGACAAATGATCAATACGGGCATCTTTTTGTTTCAGCTCTTTTATTGACTCTAAAAATTCTATGTTGCCCGAGACAAACAATATGGGAACACTTGTGTTTGTTTTCCGGATGTGATGATATACATCCATTCCGTTAAACGCTCCGGGAAGGACATAATCCAGGCTCACAAAATCATATTCATTTCCGTCAAACAACGCCATGGCATCCTTACCGTTATAAGCTCTGTCAACCTTATGATTACAAGGCGCCTGGGTCAATACTTTGTAGTGGACATCTGATATTGCCCGTTCATCCTCTACATGGAGAATCTGTTTTTCAACCTGGGGTTTTGATTTGAGAATTTCGATCTTTTCTTCCCGGGTTAATTCTTTTTCAATGACAGGCAGGCGGATGATAAATTTTGCACCCGATCCAAATTCCGAGTCAACCAAAATACAGCCCTTGTGCTGTTCGACATATTTTTTTATATTGGCCATTCCATAACCGGTTCCCTTGACATGAGGTTTATAGGACCCCGTTACATCCCGGCTTCCCTTCAGGGTAAACGCCGGTTCATAGATATTGTCCTGATATTCTTTGGGAATTCCACACCCGTTGTCTTCAATTTCAAAACAGATATTTCCATCAACACAATAGGTTCTGATAATAATTTTTGGATTTTTCGCCAACCCCAGGGCATGGATTGAATTTTGGATAAGGTTTACCAATGCATGTTCTATCATCCCGGGGTCCGCCAACAAATCAGGCACACCGGGACCATCTTCCTTTACCAGTTCAATTCCTTCCAGATCCTTTTTCAAAAGAGACAGCACCAAATCAATTTTCTCTGCAATACTGAAAAATTCCTGATTGGGTTCCTGGTCCTTGGCAAAGGCAACCAGATTCCGGGTTAAATTTTTACCCCGCAGGGTTTGTCCATATATCAACTCAAGAGTCTCTTTCATCTCCTCATCCTTGCAGTCTAAAAGCGAAAGTTCGGTATTCCCCATGATAACCCCTAAAATATTATTGAAATCATGGGCCATTTTTCCGGCAATCTGACCGACCAGAGCATGTTTTTCCTGCTCGCCCGCATATCGTTCCGCTTTTAATTTTTCTTTTTCTGCACGTTTTTGCCGCGTAATGTCACGGGTAACCCCAAGGATACCTTCGGGCTGATTGCTCGGCCCTTTGAGAATTCTGGCATTGTTGCTGGTCCAGATGAAACTGCCATCTTTACAATATTGTTCTATTTCAACCATGACGGGCTCCCATCCTTCAGGGTCACCCGCCTGGATAAGCCTTAATTTTTCACCAAAAAACGTCATCATTATTTCGATTCCACCAGGGGGTATCAGTTCTTCCAAAGAGGTTGACATCACCTCCTCAACTGTGTAGCCCCTTTGTTGATAGACCGAAGGGCTGAAATAGGTAGACTGAAAGTCCATATCAAGAACCCATATCACATCTGCAACATTTTCAGCGATCAACCGATACCGCTCTTCACTTTTAAGCAGGGCCTGTCTTGCCCGGCGATGTTCTTCAGCTTCAATTTGAAGAGAGGCATTTAAAGTGGACAGTTCGTTTGTCCGCTCCAAAACCCTGTCCTCAAGTACTCTTTTGGCCAACAACAGGCGGAGGGTCAGCTGAAAAATTATATATATCATCACCAGGGTAAACAGGACGATCCCCTCTAAATATAGGGTATCACACGTCCAAATCGCCTCGATAAAACCAATGGGTTTCCCATCGTGGATTACCGCTGATATCAGGCCCACATCGTGAATAAGACGAAGGGATTTAAAGATATGCTCCCCCCATTCCAATGAATCCCCCATTGCACTTTGAAATACGGTTCCCCGGGTATCTGTGACAACTATCTGTCGATAATTTTGAGATTTGCAGGCAAGGGACAAATACTCCGATGCCCCCCGGGGATTGGAATTCCAAAGGGCGTCTGCGATGATCTGCCCATGTTTTTGAATTTGGGACCGAGCTTCTTTGCTGCTATATTGTTCATAAAAAATCACAAACACACAAAACAGGGCCAAAAAAATGACGGCTGTTATGGATGTAATTTTCTGATACTTCAAACTTTTATTCATAGTTTTCCGTAGACTCAGGAGTCGTCATGGCCATATTTCTTTAAAGCTGAATTAATTTTTTCAATCACTTCATCCGCCACTTGTTTACTGAAAAGAAGATACCGTTTGTTGCCCTTTGGGATATCGGTAAATCTTATAAATTTAAAGTCTGTCTTCAAAAGCCCGGAGGTGGAGGTCAGCGCAGTGGCTTCTTCCTCTGAAATAAAAAAATAATCCACTCTCTTGGAATGAATCATCTTGAGCATCCCAATATTTTCCGCATTTGTCATTTCCTGGCGGGTGATCAGCCGGACAATCTTTGTATCGATGAACGGACCATAGGAGTAACCATTCTTTCTTAATAATACCAGGCCCGAATTAAGAAGGGTCCCGTCCAGGGTGCCATTGGAGATGATGTTATCATTGTCCATCCGGGCCAAGGCAATGGTGGGTTTGTCCTGATAAATAAAATGGCTGTACTTGGCAAACTTTTCCCGTTCCGAATTTTTAAACCAGCCGATGAGGCAATCTTTTGACCGGTTACTCTTTACAATATCAAGCTGGCGCTTTGCCGGCGTTTTTTCCCATCGGAAAGGGATTTTCGCCCGGTTAAATGCCAGTTTAACCGGATCAACACAAAGCCCGTAAACCCCCAGGGAACCCGTCATATAATAGGGAGGCCTCTCGTTATAATGGAGGGTGATCATCTCCCCATCGGCAGGTTTCTCCATGGCAGAAAAAGCAGGCAAGCCCCCCCCATGGGGAATAAACCCTCTTCCAAACAACAGGGCAACGGCGACGGTCAAGCAAAAGAGCGGAATGAGCCCACTTTTAAACCGCATCATGGATGGATTACCATATACCCGACCTCATCTGTTTCTTCCAAACCGGATTTCACTCCCAAACGATCAAAAACCTGAAGACAACCTTCAGATTCTCTTCAACAATTTTCTTAGGATATAAAACATAATCAAACAAGGCAAATCAAATTTATTTTTTGGGGGATAAATTAAAACATCCCCGGATTTTTCCCATGAAATGCTGGCCCAAATGCCAGTCTGAGGTGTGTATGATTCGCATTAATTTATCAGCCTGCCTGATCCAGATCTTTAAGGTTTATTTCCAGTTTGTATTCGGAGGATTCAGGGTCCCGTTTAACAGCAAAACCCAGCTTCTGTCCCAGGGCCAGCATGGCCGTGTTAGTGGAAATGACCGGACCATAAATCTGTTTGAGCCCATATTTTTGAGCACTCACCAGGGCCCGCTTCAACAACACCCGGCCAATCCCCTTGCCCTGCCAGTCATCGGCCAGGACCAGGGCGATTTCCCCTCGTTCCCCGGCAGGATGGAAAATAATCCAGACCACCCCCACTATCTTTTTTTGTTCGCCTTTTCCGGATAGGGCCATCAAGGCAATTTCCCGATCATAATCGATCTGGGTCAGGCGAATGAGAAGGGTCTTGGAGATGCGCTTGATGGGGGAAAAAACCGCAGGTAAACAGTTTCAGGAGACAGGTCTGAAAAAAGACCGATTATCTGCTCGGCATCACCGGGGCGCACCGGCCGCATGAAAATTTTCTCTTTGTCCCGGGTGACAAACTCTGATTCCTGCCAGAATCCGGTTCAGCGGCGGCAGGGCCATGGCCGTATCCCGGACCACCTCACTCAAAGCCCCCCCCCATCCATGCCGTAAATACAGGAAAAGGAGTGGTTTTCAACAATTCCACCAGGGGGCTTGCAAGGGCTGTGGAATCATAGGTGCCCACAGGGGAGCTCAGAAGCAATAGCCCGTCTATTTCATCGGCCTTAATACAGGTTTTAACCACCTGAATATATTTTTCAGGAGAGGTTTCCTGTAATACTTCGATGGGGTTGGTCCGCGGCCATCGATCTTCAAGCAGGCCATCCAGGGCATGAATGGTGGAAGGGGTTAAATCCGCTGGTTTTATACCGCGCCCGGCCAGAGCATCAACGGCCATCAATCCTATCCCCCCTGCATTGGATACAATTGCCAATCTTGCGCCCCGGGGACGTTTCTGCTTGGCCAGAAATTCAGCACAATCAAACAGGGCGTCAAAGCCATGAACCCTTAAAATTCCGGCCCGCTGGAACAGGGCATCATAAATTTCATCTTCACAGGGGTCAAATCCAACCCCTGCCCGGGTATTGATAATGCCCACGGAATCTGGCCCGATAATTCTGATGCCCGTATCCCGGACAACCTGTTGCATGGATGACCAGATTTCATTTTCAGGATCTCCCGGTCTTACAGGGCCGGCAGAGATCACCACACACCCCCGCATTTTTTTCTGACCGCACCAGGCCACAACCCCGGGGACATCTTGCATGGGAACAGCAATCACGGCCATATCCACATGGGATTTGAGATCCTCCACCCGGGCAACGGCATCAAATCCCGATACCCGGTTGTATTTTGGATTCACCGGAAAAAGTTCCCCTTTAAACCCGCCGGATACAAGATTGTCCATGATACAGGCCCCGACACTGCCTTTTTTTTGCTGGCACCGACCACTGCAATGGATCCGGGATTCATGATATGATGTAAGTTCTGAATTGTCATGGAAGGAATCTAGTATGGACCAGGACGCTTGTCAACCGATTTGGGGGAGGACTTCGTCTCCCTTGCAATGAGGCGCTCGTCAATAAATTTTAAAGCCAGTTGTCATGGTATCGAAATTTACTGATACGTTCAGCAGGACATCGCAACCCATCATGCTTTTTGATAGTCCAAGGGTTCCAAGGGGCAAAATTATTTATAAGTAGCCATCCTCGAATACCAAGTTCTGCAGATGCTAAGGAACCGTGGAAATATTGTGTTGAGAAAAGGTGTCGATGCATTCTTTGCATCAATCGGTCTATCATATTACTGGTTCTGTGCGCTCCTGGAAAATCGTAAGCACTTGAAAAGGATTTAATGTTTTTATGTAATTTCGATATGGGGCCTTCGATAACTTCAGGAACAGCCTCTTTGATAGCCCATTCGTGAAGTCTCCTTACACGCTGAGCAAAAGACGTTTTGGTTTGAGATCGGTAACAATCCCATAGTTTTTCAGCGGCTTGATGAAAATGATCTTTGTACTTCTTTTTTGTTCGATCTCGTATTTTGATGTATATATGGAGAAAGCAATTTATTACAATGATGCCGGGGAAAATAATTTTCCAGGCTTTTTGGGTCGCCTTCCAGCCATCGGTGTTCACAGTTTCTGGTTTATATTTAGGATTGACACTTTGGGTTTCTTCCTTGAAAGTAGCATAAGCCTTAGTCAGATTCTTCTCATCAGCCTTTTCAGCAATAGAAGCACCAAGAATACATCCGTTTCCTGATGTGGTAGCCACGTATACCTTATCTCCCAAAATCCTTGAATGTTTTTCATCAGCAGCAACATGTTTTGGCAAGTATTCTGGGTTTTTTATGATTGTGCCGACAATACTATTTGGGCCAAGGGATTGTTCCAGACGAAACCAATACATGGCATTTTTGCCAAAGACATGTGCTAATGCCCAAAAGGGTACATCGAATTTACGCAAAAACAGACCCTTTTCCACATCATCCGTAAAGCCTGTCATATAAGGCATGACAAAAGAGGGGCGGACAGTATAAATAATTCCTGAAATTTCGATACGACGCACAGATATTGAAAGTTTCTTGGAGAACCTGATATCTTTCATTAAGTATCCCTGATCGATTTCTGGAGGGAACAACTCCGGCCATTGTTTTGCGATGAAATCTATTAAGGCTCTAAATTCATTCGGATATTTTATTATATCAATGTAACGATTACGGTCGGTGAAGGGAAAACAAATTGAACGGTTTTGTCAAATTATAGCATTTTGATGATTCATGAGAGCAGCAACTCGTTGATTATGTTAATATTCCATTTAACACTCTCATGAATCTATTTGATTGTCTTCAAAATTCGTTCCCCCAAATCCGTTATAATCAGACTTTTTTATTATTGTTATCATAATAATATTGTTACCATTTTTGGTAACAATGTCAATACAAAATATAATGAAATAAAGGTACTATAAAACTAAAGTAAACCACGTTACAGCCTGTTTATAATCTTTTGGAACCCCTTGGCTATTAGCATATGAGACTCCAAAATTATTTTTAATTTAGGCATATCTCTGTTCCGCCTTTTTTAAAGTATCCTCGAATTCACCACAGAAAGCAGAACCAGTACAACATAGAATTAACAAGACGAGAATTATTATTGTTTTTTATATTTTTCCTTTGGTTAATAATTGAAGAATATTTGCTTCAGTCTAACCGTCTCTCAATATCAAGTCTGATAATTTCCCCTTATGTCAACTTTTCTGGATTATCGTCAACGCCTTAGTCAGTCCCAGGATATAACAGAGCTGTTCATCAACCTTCTCCGGATCTGTTTCCCGCATATCCTCCATCTTCTCATCCTCATCATAGATAAGATTCCCAACGGCTTTAAACGCATCCTCCCGGGCCTGTAGCGCACCATCTTGGATATCCATCAGCATACCCCGAAGATGATCAAGTATCAGGTTTAATTTAGGGTGATCATCGCAATCCGGAGAAAGGGTCAGGGAATCGTGTGATAATAATATTTTTCGTAGTATCTTTGCTTCTGTCTGGCTAACTGTTCTCATATCAAGCCCCCTTCTGTTCTTCAAATAATCTTTTCGCCTGCCTTCGGATATGCCCCTGCACCACTCCATCGTTCGTCCATGCTTCGGCATCCTGGACCCATAGCACCGGCGGTTTCTTCATAGCCACAATACCATTGGCGATCTCGTTCAAGATATTCGGATCTGCCATAAACGCTTCCATCCTTTCGGCATCTTCCAAGGCTTCGATCTCGGCTTGCATCTTTTGTATCCGTTCCGGGGTATGGCAACGATTCCTTCGTAATCCAGCCAAATAAACAGCGTTCGCACCCATAATATATTGAAAATTATATCAATTCGCTTACCTTGTTTTGGAGCTGTACAAATTGGGAATTAAGATAGGAAGGGAACCCCACTGCCAGAATAAAATCGAGGTGCGGTACCGAAACGTGCGAAATCCTAGCAGTTCGAATTTAATTGTCTGTAATAAGAGGACTTTCCATAATATTTCATTTTTTGGGAACTATCCATTTTAGTTTTCCCTGCTCTTTAAGTTCCCGTTGATAGCGGTAAACTGTTGCTTCACTTACTCCTAAACCCTTTGCTATTCCTGTTACTCTTTTATTCCTGTTTTGCAACGCTTCAAAGGTCAAGGCTTTTTTTTCTTCTGTTAATACCTTAGGGCGGCCTCCATTTCTCCCTCTTGCTCTAGCAGCTGCAAGGCCAGCCATCGTCCTTTCTCTTATTCTGTCACGTTCATGCTCCGCCAGTAATGCAAATATCCCGAATACAAGCCTTCCATTTGAAGACGTAATAACAAACAAATCTTCTGTCAAGCTTTTGAATCCAATATTTCTGTTACGCAAGTCATCAACAATATTTAATAGATCGACTGTTGAACGGCCTAACCTATCTGATTTCCATACAATGAGTGTATCACCACCTCTAATATATTTAAGGCATTCCTGTAATCCTGGGCGATCTGTTTTTACACCGCTGGCCACGTCATGGAAAATTTTGTAGCAATTTACCTTTTTTAAACTGTCCTCTTGTAGTTGAAGATTTTGTTTGTCGGTACTAACACGTATATAGCCTATGTCTTTGCCCATAAGAATTTCTTTCAATTAATTATTGATTCAAAATTATGTTAATGCTATCAAAACTCGTTCTGCTTTATATTTTTGATCGTTTGTTTTTGCAATAAGTTTTGAGAGTGGATTTATAAGGGTACTGAAATTTAATTCGCCTAAAAATAATTGGTAAAAAATCATACCGGCATAAGGCGTTGTAATACCTTTCTCCAATTGAGATATGGTATTTTCCCGGGCTGTATCGGCACCCTCAAAAGAAGG
>Ga0208900_1001679_pt1 | contig 11326 bp, 7 predicted proteins | sample AntAceMetag02UKK_FD_184763 | JGI IMG/M metagenome (GOLD analysis project Ga0208900, IMG submission 184763) | Saline lake microbial communities from Ace Lake, Antarctica - Antarctic Ace Lake Metagenome 02UKK (SPAdes) (version 2) | ecosystem: Environmental > Aquatic > Non-marine Saline and Alkaline... | reverse complement strand
AATTAAGGGCAGGACAAAAGCAAGGATTGCGCCGCCATAAAGCAGGTATCGGTATTTGTACCTTCCCGCAAGAAAGAACAAAACAAAACCGGTAAGTACGCTTCCAACAATCTTATAAAGCAGGAATTGACCAGTGTCGGCACTTTCGGTATAAAACTCTTTTGCATACAAGATTACAAAAGGAAGCAAGGCAATACTGATTCCTAAAGTATTGATGAAACCAAGAAAATATTTTAGTTTCTTATTTTGTTGCAGTTCATTTTTAACCAATCTGAAAAAATGCCCCGGGCTTTTCACGGCCATACGTGATGGGGTTACTTCTTTGATATTCCAAAAACCAAACGAAGCAATAAACAAAGCGGCAAAAGCAATTAAAAACATGTAAGCGTAATTGCTTGGATATTCGGACAATCCTAAAACTTTTTTGGCCAGAAGTGCAGCAATAAATAAAATAATCCCTGTAATAACCTGGCGTATTGAGAAAAAAGATTTGCGCGAACTTTGCAACACCGATTTTCCTAAAATATCAGTGTAGCTTACATTGGCAAAAGCACCGCCAAACGAGAAAATTGCGATCAGGACGAAAATCAGCCAGATAATGTTGGATTCGCTGATAAGGTTCGAAAAGAAAAGCATAAGCCCCAGGCCGAGCAGCGAGAAAACCCTTGAGTTAATCCCAAGCAATAAAAACTTTTTCTTGAAATGATAATTGCTGATAAAAGGTGCATAAACAAGCTGCGTAAAACTAGCTCCCCCCAGCATGATGGATGTTAGTATTCCAATTTGAATGGCACTACCTCCGGCATCAACCATCATAGCAGGAATAATAGTATCCACATCCATAAATACTTGGGCTAGGGCTAAAAAGCCTGCATGCCATAGCAAGGATAAAAAATTTCTTTTTGATATTTTGGGTGTAAGATTCATTTTCAGTTTTCTGTAATTCTACTATTTTTTGCAACAGTAAGAGAAAAAAGTTGATAACAACCCAAACCCGGATCCACAACTCGGAATGCTAAAATCAGATTTTAATTCGGCCAAAAAAAAGAGGCTGACCCACTGGGCCATCTCTTTTTTTTTCTTCTCTTCTATGGTTGAGATAAGGCATGCCTTATCTCTTCAATTTGAATAAATCTATTTTTATTTCACCATCAGTTTGCCACTGCCTTTCAATGCTCCATCATTCGCGCTAAAGCGGAAAATATAAAAACCTTCTGCCAATCCTCTCCGATCGAGCTTTACCTGGTTCGAGAAAATATTCGATTGCCTCATCACTTCAACACCAAAAGTATTATAAACGATCAACTCGCCATGATGAATGTTTTTATCAGTCTTGATATAAACTGTTGATGAAGTAGTCATTGGATTTGGATAAATATTAAACGACACCTCTTCGATCAAAGGTTCTTCAGGAATTGAAACCATCAGGCTGTTCATTGCTCCCGGAGTACCGTTTCCACTGGATGTCATCCAACTTTCGGCCAGACCATTATCGAGCATGGGCGCGATCAACTCTAATGAAGGTCCGCCACCATCGGGTTCGGTTGGCCATGGATCAGTGTCGCTATACCTGACCGTATCAATCAATATTCCTTCATTATTATACAAACGGAGCAATTCCCCGCTACCACTCAATCCAAAATCCATATCACCAATTACATTATTAATGGCAGGATAAAAACTGCTGAACACAGCCGTATCTTTACTCAAAACAAGATAACCCAGGGAATCGATGAAAGTATTTTCAGGAAATTCAAATACATGTGCGTCATCCTCGTCCTTGAACTGCCAACCCGTAATATCAAGTGCATATTGATGGGGATTGTAAAACTCAATCCAGTCTTCGGTATCAAATCCATCGGCAGGGTTGTACATGATTTCGTTGATCACCAAAGAGTCAACATATAATTTTGGTTTAAACATGGCCACAATGTTGTCGCCGGCAGTAAATTCAAAGCTAACTTCCATTGCTGAATCATTTGGCAAAACTGTATGGTTATTCAGGATCCATTTATCAAATTCATAATTCACATCCGATTCGATGGCCGTTAATTGTGTTTCAATACCTCCAAAATACATTCCACCCCAGGGCAATTCCGGTGTTAGTGAGTTAACCTGTATCTCACCGGCTCCGGCGGGGTCTGTGGAAAAAGTCACTTCATAGGGGCCGGTCATATTCCAGCAACTTTCAAATCCTTCGGGAAGGTAATCGTGCCTGGTGGCAATAAAATTCCTGATTTTCTTGACATTGAATTGCCATTGCTCAACAGTACCTCCCCAGCGTGCTACATGCTGATCCATTTCGGGTAACATCCTGGCTTCTATCTCATCAAGGTAGGGTTGCATTGAATTGGGATGGAAAGCAGTGTTGTACAAATCGACATAACGTTGAAGGTAATATTGCCTGAACCCCTCGTTGTCGAGCAGTTCGTTCAATGCCACAATATGTTCTTCGGGATCAGAAGTTAGTCCTTCGGGATAACACGGAATGGTATAAGGACTAATCCCCGGAACTCCTGTATAGTTGATGTAATGTGCAAATGTTGCATCCTCATCCCATAAAACGTAACCCCATTTTTGGTGACCACCTTCAGGGTTTAGGCCTTTCCACCAACCCACATTCCAGTTGATCCAATCGGAGCAAACCACAAATGAATTCATATGGATATAATCGACAAGGCTTTTATAATCATAACGTTCAGCCACGTAATCAAAATGCTCCTGATCGGCCATATCCTGCTGTTTGATATAGTCGTGCAAAGGGTTCCAATCGTCCCATGCAGCCTGTCCGCCATATTCGGCCCAGCTTCCACCCCAAAGCATGAGGAAATAAATATCATATTTACCCTGATCGTAATAATATTTTGTAAAGTCATGGTCGTTCACTTTTTCGCGGAAACCATAAACACCCCAATACTCCCCATTACAGTACATTACTCCTTTTTCTCCTTTACGTACATCAAGGTGCATATTGTTTCTTTCGGCTGTGTTTTGCACAAAAAAGTCGCGCAGCAGTGCACTGGTATCAATGCCCGGGTAATTATCGTCACCAGCCGCCCTAAGGATGACCCGCTGGAATTCATCACGGTCAGTTAAAGGGATCATTTCTTCCCTGATGGCGTAATTGTATCCACATTCGTCTCTCGCAATATAATCGATACTACGCTGGTCGTGCACCCACGAATCCTGCCCATGCTCATTAAATTCCCCATATCCAAAAGTTGAGCGTACACCTTCCTCATTAAAATACTCGAAAGTACCAAAGGGACGAAGCGATTGATTGCCGTTCAATAAATCATCCAATTGGCCAGCAGAGAGTGACATTACGGCTACCGTATGTTCCTCATTAATAAAATAGGTATTGAATTCGATAAAACTGCGCAATCTCTCTGTGTCGGGCTGATAAGTCCGTGCTTTAACAATCGTGGTTGAACTTACTTCAATGGGCTCAGTATAAACCGGAGAAGTTAACAATGGTTGATCTCCATTGATCGTATAATGTATTTCAACGTCAGGCTCGGTGCTTGTAATTGTGATGTATAAAGTTTCGTTATAAAAACCTGCTGTATCACTCATCTGAGGCTTTGCACAATAAGCAGGATAGGCGTTTGAACCATTGTTTGAGTTATTTGGTGTTGGTGTGGGAAAAATGCCCCAGGTATCAGCACCATCTGTTACTCTTCCCCTTGAGTGTTCCAGTTGGGTTAATTCAAGCGTAATGTCCTGCAATATCCCCCCAAAGGGATCAGATAATACAATATGTTCAGGATTATCTTTGGTTTGGGAAAGCTTGAAATTTGTATGAAAATTGCTACCTACTGCTTCATCCCTGCCTGAGACCCAAAATCGCAGGAAGCCATTTGCAGGAATTTCTGTACCGCTAGGAATTAGCCATTTGTAGGGATTATCCGGTTTGTCGCTCAGGAAATGGCCCCCGATAACAAAGGCAACATCATCTGTATTGTACAACTCAATCCAATCTTCATAATAGCCGTGGTTATCGGCAAACTGATCGAGGTTGGAAACTGAGTATTCATTGACCACAACTTGTGCAAATGAAACGTGTCCTGCAAGCATAAAAGTTAAAAGTAGTAGTAGAGTTTGAAAGTAGTTTTTTTGACGCATAGTAAAGATGTGTTTAATCAGGAAATTTGTTATTGTTTACGAAGGAAACAAAAGTAGGGAAAAAATGTATTGTGGTGAGTTCTTTTTTGTGCATCATGTATTGGACTACAAAAAAATAAAGATTAAATACCATGGAAGGGAAAAGGTTTAAATCCCGGAAGTATTCAGGTTGCCCAAACTGATGGTAAAAACCTTTTTTTGTTCAGGATCATCATCGTTAACCAGTTTGAGCGCTACTTGCAAGTGCAGGTTATAAACGTTCAATTCGGTTGATTTAGAGTGTATTTTGCCAATTTTAAGGATATCACAATTTATAATCCCGTAGGTCCTTTTCTCGATGATCCCAAAAATTTCATCCGGGTATTCTTCAAGTATCGAACAATCGTAATCTTCAAGAAGTTCGCGTATATTCGAAATTTCTGTCATGGTAATCACCTGCAGGTTTTCCAATCCACCAATATTTACCAGGAACCACATGTTTGCATTCTGATCGATCAGGCAGCGGTTCAGTTCATCTTTTTGCAATAACCTGGCATTATTTATTAGCGACCGCCCGAAATAATTATCACCAAACTGATACAATTTATCATAAGTAATCGCATACCTCATATTGATACTACCAATGATACGGCGTAATTTAGGGTAAAAATGGAAAGCATTGTAAACCCTCAATACAATGGCAAAATTAATGGCAAAAAGCAGGGAATGCAATGGTGTATCAAAAATAAAGAACCCCCCATCACCAGTACTGATGAAGTGGTTCATAATACTTTTAGGAGTGTATTTTTGGAAGATAAACTTATGGTTTACGAAACACTGTTCAATCGTGGTTTCCATAAACCTGCGAAAAAGAAAGGGTATCAGGGCTTGTTCAAATTCCCCATAACCTGCACTGTATTGGTAAATGTCAATCCCAAGGACTGACTTATCAGGAATAGTATCGTAATTAGCATACAGCTTAAGTGCCTTAAAAAGGTCCTCATCATCAGGAATAATATTGGTTTTACGAAAGATTACCCGGTGGTCCTTTTCGGCAAGGATATCCTTGATGTCTTCGTATTTGAGTTCTTTGATTGGGATGCTCATGCTAAACTTTACTTATAGAAATAATTAAAACTAATGCAAAAATAGGGAAAATGCTTTAATGTTGAGCACCTACCTGCCGGCAGGCAGGAAGCAAAATTCCGCCTATGCCGGGATTTATAACTCATTACTTCCTTCCCGATTTCCGCTTAAAACCACCTTTACCCCTGCCCTTTCCCCCTTTAAAATTCGACCCGCCATACCTTGGTTTTTGCTGGTTCATATCGGGCCCTTTTTCAAAACCTTCGGGAAGGGGTAACTTTTTAACTTCAGTTTCAATCAATTTTTCAATTTTCTTGAAGTTCCATGTTTCCTTTTCATTTATCAATGTAATAGCAACGCCGGTTTTATCGGCCCTGGCAGTACGTCCAACCCGGTGCACATAATCTTCGGCATCCGATGGAACGTTGTAGTTAATTATCAGACTGATGTTGTCGATGTCAATTCCGCGCGAAACAATATCAGTGGCTACCAGGATTTGCACCTCACGGTTCTTAAACTCCCTGAGCACCTCTTTTCGCTGATCCTGTTCAAGGTCAGAGTGAATTGCCTTAACATTAAATTTCTGCCTTAACAACTCCCTTTCCAATTCTTTAACCCCTGATTTGGTAGCTGAAAAAATAAGGATTGAAGGCAAATCTTTTCCTTTAAGCAAGGATTTTATCAAGGCATTTTTCTGATTATCGTAAACCAAATATGCAGCTTGCAAAACATTTTCGGCAGGCTTTGAAACAGCAAGGTTGATTTCTTTAGGGTTTCTTAGGATTTTCTTTGCCAAAGCCCTGATGTCTGAAGGCATAGTTGCCGAGAACAAAAGGGTTTGCCTTGTCTTAGGCAGGAAACTGATAATTTTCATAATATCAGGAACAAATCCCATATCCAACATACGGTCGGCTTCATCGAGGATGAGATATTGCAGATGGCTGAAATCGACATACCCTGATGCGATGTGTGAGATAAGCCTTCCAGGAGTTGCAACCAGTACCTCTGCACCAGTTTTTATGGCCTTTTTCTCTACCTCAAAATCAGTACCACTACCTCCACCATAAACGGCTATGGAACTCACTTCCGCAAAGTAGGAAAAGCCCTCCATTTGCTGATCAATTTGTACAGCAAGCTCACGGGTCGGTGCAATGATTAATGCCTTTATAGTGTCAGTACGGTTTTTATCGCTTAAAATTCCATGAAGGAGGGGAAGCACATAGGCAGCAGTTTTGCCGGTACCTGTTTGCGCACAGGCAATGAGGTCGGTACCAGAAATAATCTGTGGAATTGCTTGCTCCTGAACAGGTGTAGGGTTTTCGAAACCAATGGCATCAATGCCCTGCATAACATGTTCGTCCAGGTTAAAATCTGAAAATTTCAAAATATTTTATTTGTTTGGTTGTAAAAATCAATTTTATTCAAAGATTCAAGCATTTAATCATTTTCGCATTCAAACATTCAATCATTCTCGCATTCAATCATTCAAAGATTCAATAATTCAAAAATTCAAGCATTGAATCATTTTCGCATTCAATCATTCAATCATTCTCGCATTTATTAAATGGTCCAGGTCGTCAATCCCTGTGTTATAAATTCATATCGTTTTATTTTTCCGCCAAACGATTCAACGGCCTTAATTACTTGATGACGCGTATTATCGGGACAGTAAAAAAACATAAAACCTCCGCCGCCGGCACCTGAAATTTTTCCTCCTGAAGCTCCTCGTGCCTTGGCAGCATCATATATTTCATCGATGGCAGGATTTGTAATTCCAGAGGCCATTTGCTTTTTAAACTCCCAGCCAAAATCCAGTAGCTCCCCTATTTTCTCCAATTCACCTTTTAAAATAGCTTCCTTCATTAAAATAGCCTGGCGCTTCAATTGGTTCATTGCCTCAATCGTTTTTTGGTTATTGGATTGCACATTTTTACTCTGCGATTCAATAATTACCGATGACAAGCGGCTGGTTCCAGTATAATATAAAACAAGGTTATGCGCTAATTCGTTGAGGTATTTTGTCCTGATTCGAAGTGGGTTTACAATCACCTTATCCTCTTTAAAGAACTCCATGAAATTTACACCGCCAAATGTTGCAGCATATTGGTCTTGCTTACCTCCGGCCATTTTCAGGTCAACGCGTTCGATTTCATAAGCAAGGTGTGCCATGTCGTACTCACCCAGCGGTAAATTCAGCCATTCGGAAAACGCACCCAAAACAGCAACAGCAAGGGTAGATGAACTTCCTAAACCTGAACCTGGAGGGGCGTCAACAAAAGTTGAAAGTTTGAAAGAAAGTGGCTTCTGCACAAAATCTTTGATAACACGGTTATAAATCCCTGTGATAAGGTCGAGGTTTCCATCCAGGGGAAGTTCTAACGCGCTTTCATATTCAAAGACCTCCTCCTTATCAACAGCATTCAAAATAATTTTATCACCATCTATTGGTTCAATAGTGGCATAAGCATACATGCTGATGGTGGCATTCAGGATAGCTCCCCCAAAAAGATCTGAAAAAGGTGCTACATCGGTCCCCCCTCCGGCAAGGCCAAGCCTTAGTGGCGCTTTACTGCGGTATATCATTTTGTGTTCTGTGTTACGCGTTTTATTTAAGTTCAGTGTTTGCTGTCCAATTTCCTTTAACATTCAAACATTCAGTCATTCAAGGATTCAAGAATTCAAAGATTCAAGGATTCAAGCATTCAAAGATTCAAGCATTCAAAGATTCAAGGATTCAAGCATTCAAAGATTCAAGGATTCAAGGATTCAAAGATTCAAGAATTCAAGGATTCAAGAATTTAAAAATTCAAATATTCAAGCATTCATATATTCACACATTCAATTATTCTAGCATTCTAGCATTCTAGCATTCAAACATTCAAGCATCAAACTAATTCGTCAATGGTTTCAAGCATCCTGTCCCATGAGTACTTAAGTTTTTCGGTTTTGAGATTCTCGACAAACTCATCTTCTTTTTTTTCATCAAAAAATTTAACAATAGAATTTGCAATTTCGTTAACCTCCGGTTTAACCACATAGCCCACAATTCCATGAGGGACTATTTCTGATAAGCCACCCACATTCGTTGTAATCATGGGTTTTTCGAAATGATAGGCCACCTGTGTTACCCCGCTTTGCGTTGCATCTTTATAGGGTTGAACCACCAGGTCGGCAGCATTAAAATAATCGGCTACCTTGCTATCGGGGATGAAATCGTTGGACATGATAACGTGATCAGCAAGTTGGTGTTTTTCGATGATATCAAAATAGGGTTTTGAATCGCTATAAAACTCACCAGCTACCAGCAATTTCAGGTTCTTGGTTTTAATTCTCGGATCAGCCATAGCTTCTAACAGCAGGTCAAGGCCTTTATAATCGCGGATGAAACCAAAAAACAAAAGGTAAATGTCGTTGATGTTTAATCCCAATTTTTTACGAGCAATGGGTTTTGGTTCAGGTAAGCCAAAATGATCGTACAAAGGGTGGTGACAAAATTTACGTGGTGTATTTTTGTCAAATTTAGCCAAATCATTCATTACCTGATCCGACATGGCTACAAAGCCATCAATGGGTTTTACAAAATATTTCGAGAATAATTTATCGCCGGGGCGTTTTTCGTGTGGGATAATATTATCTACAATAGAAACAATTTTAGTATGCCTATTCTTTTTTACGATTCGGGCAATGGTACCCAGACAGGGCCCCATAAAAGGTATCCAATACCTCATAATGAGGAGGTCAGGTTTTAGTTTGTTAATTTTTCTGCCGGATAAAATCCAGTTGATAGGATTCACCGAATTAACCATCACCTCAATGTCGAGATCAGTTGGAGCAGGTTCGGTGGAATATTGTGTTTTACCGGGAAACAAAAAACCGGGGTATTGCAACGAAAAAGTGATGATCTTAACCTGACACCCATCTTCGATGTAGGCACGGGCCAGCCTTTCGTTGTAGGTGGAAATTCCACCACCCCTGAGCGGATAGGCCGATCCCAGGACTACTACTTTTTTTGGAGCTTCAGATATTGACATTTAATTTAAAGCGTTTTGCGTTTTGCGTTTGGCGTTTGGCGTTTGGCGTTTGGCGTTTGGCGTTTGGCGTTTGGCGTTTGGCGTTTGGCGTTTGGCGTTTGGTGTTTGGTGTTTGGCGTTTGGCGCTCGGTTAAATTACCTTTACCTAAGCTGGACAAGCCAGAGCCAAACAGAAACTAAATAATTTCTATCTATCAAATAACTTTTTTTGATTTCAGCTTGACGATTATTAAATAAATTCTTGCTAATAAAACCAATAATTTGTGTTTTTAGGCACTAATACCATATACCCTATACTTTTTCTACTTTTGAGTTTTGAGCCTACTCAACCCCCATGGTAGTTTCAATCTGGTACTCGTTGCGCCGCACTGAATTCCGTGAAATGATCTCTGCAATAAAACCAGAAACAAAAACCTGAGTACCCATGACCATCGCTAAGAGGCCAAAATAAAATAAAGGCCTTTCGGTCATGTTGTATTCCTGCCAGAAAAACTTTGCAAAAACAAGATATGCAGCAATCAAAAAACCAGCAATGAACAGCAAAGTACCAATCACCCCGAAGAAATGCATGGGCCGTTTCCCAAACTTTGAAATAAATGTAAGGCTGATCAAATCAAGGTAACCCTTCATAATCCGCTCTAAGCCAAACTTTGATTTACCATATTTCCTGGCCTGGTGGTTCACCACTTTTTCACCAATTCGTTTAAACCCTGCCCAATTTGCAATTACCGGAATATAGCGGTGCATTTCGCCATAAATCTCAATGTTTTTAACCACGTCCTTGCTGTAGGATTTCAATCCGCAATTAAAGTCATTCAGTTTAAGGCCTGACATCTTCCTTGTAGTGAGGTTAAACAATTTCGAGGGCAGGCGTTTCCCTATAGGGTCATGCCTTTTCTTTTTCCATCCAGAAATAACATGGTAATTTTCCTCTTTGATCAAGCGGTACAGCTCAGGTATTTCATCAGGACTATCCTGCAAATCGGCATCCATCGTAATTACCACATCGCCATTGGCATAGAAAAAACCACGGTTTAATGCCGCTGATTTCCCATAATTCGTCCTGAATTTTATACCCTTGACCTGAGGATACTTCACAGACAATGATTCGATTATTTTCCATGACTGGTCGGTGCTGCCATCATCAATATAGATAATCTCGAAACTGAGATTTTCCTTAATGGCAACACGAACAATCCATTCTGTCAATTCAGGCAGGGACTCTTCTTCGTTAAGGAGAGGTATTATTAGACTTAAATCCATTAAAATGCTTTGTTATCAATAGTAGTGTCACTTTTAACAAAAGCAGCAACAATCAAGGAAATCACAAGGGCTACAATGGGCATTGTTTTAAGATTCTGAAGCAATTGGCCCATGGGTGTAGAACTCTTTTCCATGCTATCCCTTATCTCATCAAGTTGCTCTTCTGCTAAACCCATACCTTCCATCCTAATCATAAACTCTTCCATCTGATCGGTAATATAATTTGGATCGACCAATTCGTAAAATGCCCATCCTAATATTCCTGCCAATAAAAGACCTATAACACCAATGCAAGCACCTACCAGAAGTTTTTTCCAATAATTGATTTTGCCATCAAGAAGTTTGTCCCTATAAGCCTTCATTCCTAATACCATAAAAACAATTACTACTGCAAAGGTTACAACGAAATTAAGCCCCATGAACCAGTAACTAAAGAAATCGATACCCAAGATATAATAAAGGATACCCAGTACAAAGAGGCCAAGGCCTACAATCAGGCCATTGTTGATAATAATTTTTCCGAGTGAAGTTTTTGAATCCATATCTTTATTGTTTATTGGTTAATTGGCAAAAATACAAATTGAAAATGTATAATAGAAAAAAAATAAAAAATATTGCCATTGATTGTCAAAATACTATTTTTGCAGCAGGGTAAGTCCTGTACGATCAGCTCCTGCTGAATTCCCCCAGGGTCGGAAGGCAGCAAGGGTAGGCGGTTGTAGCGATGCGATACAGGTAGCTTACCCTACTTTTTTGCCCTTTTCCCAAATTTTCATAAAGTTTTAAGCTTTCACCACTGATTACGAATTTTAGTTTTCAAATATTGACACGCCTGAAAATTA
>Ga0208900_1001676_pt1 | contig 11336 bp, 9 predicted proteins | sample AntAceMetag02UKK_FD_184763 | JGI IMG/M metagenome (GOLD analysis project Ga0208900, IMG submission 184763) | Saline lake microbial communities from Ace Lake, Antarctica - Antarctic Ace Lake Metagenome 02UKK (SPAdes) (version 2) | ecosystem: Environmental > Aquatic > Non-marine Saline and Alkaline... | reverse complement strand
ACAGCCACCCCTTTGTTTCTATATGATTTTCTCCATTTATAGAGTGTAACATCTGAAACTCCTGTCTCACTACATAATTGTGAAATGGATTTCGGATTGGGAGGCATCATCTTTTTGATTACTGATTCCTTGAATTCTTCTGAGTAGCGTTTTGACACTGTTAATTCTCACTTCGCCCATTTGTTATATGTTGAAATATTTGAGGTGCAAACTATTCTGACACATAGGGAGAGTCAACAAAGTCAAGTTGCAATAAGTCTTCTTTTAAAATTTCCCAACTCTCAAAATCTATTTCCCACCGGCTACTCAAAAAATCAAGGAGATCGTTTCCTCTTTTTAAGATTTCCTCAGGTGTCCATTTGTCGTAGCTAGCAACCTCAATTTCGCTATAAGAACCATTAAAGAAGCCAACTTCAGCTCCCTTTTTATTTTTGTGTTTCTTTTTATAGTCAAAACAGAAATTTTGAAGTTCTGAATTTTTTGACTGAGCAAGTAAAACAAGATTTCCTAAACTATGGCGTAATTTTTTGCATTCCTTGCGAGAACAATTACTGAATGGCACTGTCCAACAGGACTCTTTTGGGGTTTGCGGATAAATATGTTCAATAGTGTCTTCTTTTTTTCGTTTAGTGAAATCGACCCAAGCTACCTTTTTATTGCCATTTGCTTTTTCTTGAAGATGAAGTTCGTACTCATATAGAAAATAGCGCAGACCATTCCATGTGTAATATCCTTGATTTTTCTTGAATTGATCAGTTAAATATTGTTGAAATTTAGACAAGTCAAACCAGCCATAATACGTGTAATCGTCTCCCTCACCTTCCTCTCCATATGCCATCCATTCAATATCTTCTATGACCGCATCAATATCTAAATCATCTTTTTCAAAATAATAGGAGTTCGCTAATCTGTAAAAATGACTATTTTTAGTGTTTGAGGGTCGCTGGGATAATCGGAAGATTAAAAAAATAAAACTTTCAGCAGATTTAAGCAATTCTAACACCTTATCTTCTTCACATTTTATCATTCCTGCCATAAGTAAAGGAGGGAAAGCACTCATGCCTAGTCTGTTTAATTTTTGCATCCATTCTATCGTTTCTTCTTCATAGTCAGAGAACTCAGGATTAAACAAATAGAACCAAGACTTCACAGCCTTAGAAAGGCTATCAATATAACTTTTCATATCAGATAATGAGAGATTCTCGTTGAGAATATTCTTCGGTGTAAACTTTTTGTTTAGTAAAAATTTGGCATACGAAGCAGATTCTCTCCTGTTGTATTGAAAATACATTATCCAGTGATTTTTTAAAAAATCGTCATCATCTAATGGATTCTTTTTGTTTTTGCCGAGATATTCGTAAATTGTTTTCCATGTTTCATTTATGTCTTTTCGTAAACGTTCTCTTGTAGATTTTTCATCTTCCAACATTGTTGTAAGGTATATTAATCTATTTTTTAATAGTTCAAGTTTTGATAAGCGCTTGCCCCTATTGTTCATAGTTTCAAAAGTAACATATACATCAAGTTCATCGTCAATCTCGTATAAATTAAATTTGAATTTATTTACAACTTTTTTGAATATTCCTTCTAATTCTTTTTTCTCAAGTTCTCTTAACTTTTCTAAAAAGAACTTTTTTGCAAATTTTAGATTCGCTGTATATAAAGTTTGTTCTGGAACTTTATCTGCTGTCGATGATTCTTGGCCTAAAATTTTTGTTTTAAAATACTCATCGCTTGGATTATCCTTCTCATAGCCAAATATGTATGATTTATATTCTTCTCCGAATTGTCTATATAGAAATCTTGAGACCCATGAGTCTTTTGTTTTGAAGTTTATACCTTCATTTTCTGAGAACTGATTAAGTATTTGATCTACAAGGATTATTGATGTTGTTAAACGTTGTTGTCCATCTATTACATAGTATGCTGTTAATCCACTCTCAAGTAACCATAAATCATCTTGCCATTTCTCAATTTTTTCGATTTCATTCATAGACACAGGATCAACGGTCAAAAGACCTGTGTAATGAATTTTATCTTCTTTTAAGTTTGTTAAATCTTCCCAAAAGTCATCTAATTGCGGTTTCTGCCAAGAATATCCTCGTTGAAAATCTGGTATACGAAAAATTCTTTCATTAAATATTTCAGTCAATGATTGTAATTTGTTATTTGACATTTTTTTACTCTTAGATTGGTATTAATTTTATTATTATTTTAACATAACAGTGCATTAGGCAAATCGGACCAATATATCAACAGACAGTATCTGTCTTTTTCAATCCTCAGATTTCATTCGCCAATCTCAACCAGTTATGCAAAACATTTAGGTTTATATTATTCCGGCTCCTTGTCACAAATACTTCTCCATTAAGTCAATCACATCTGGAATATTTTCAACAGTAATTTGGAATAAATAATCAGAAGGGAGCAGGTGGCAATGTTAAACATTTAAGAGAAACTGTAATTTAAGACTATTGCGAATAAGGCCAGATTGGATAGTTCGGGTTGAGGGGAATATTTTTTATTTTTGGAATCAAGGTATCAAGTGAGCAATGTGCAGTAAGAATCTCCTATCCGTAGAGGTATTAGCGATTAGGACTTGCAGGTCAACTGCTTCTCGTCAAATAACGTAGAGAATTCGTGTTCAGTACAAATCTAACCCTATCGCAGAGAACGCAACTTGAGAAAAATTACTACTTTATTGAGATTCGTACTGACAATCCACCCAACAAACACGATGGCATTTTTGCATCCAAGCGTATGCGTTTATTAGATTTTCTGGGCCAAGACTTGAACAACCGAACCTTTTCCATTGTGATTAATCCCTTCAACGACGTTTCTTATTAGTTCCTTCCCATGAATAAATTCGAGGCCGTCTAATTCTTTTCTGAGTGTTGTTAACTCCATCATAAATTCAGCAGATGGTGGCCCTCCTGTTCCAAATTCTAGCTGCTTTGGCGTATAGGCCTCCAACAAAAAAGTCCCACCTTTTTTTAGCCCAAAAACAACGCCTCTATGCACTCTTCTTCTTAGGTCGGGGGGCAAATGACATGAAATGGAGATGATACTGTCCCAAACATTTTCTTCTATTGTGTATTCTGCCAAGTCTGTAGGGATTGTTTCGATAGTAACTCCATACTCCTGGGCAAGTTTTTCCGCTTTTGTCAGGCCTACTCTCGAAGAGTCAACAGCAGTTGCGGAAAATCCTAGCCTAGCCAGATGAACGGCGTTACGTCCCTCTCCTTCAGCCAAACACAAAACATTTCCCTTTTTCAAACTTCCTGTCGTCTCCAAAAGAAATTCATTGGGTGCCTTTCCGTATACATACTCGTCAACAGAATATTCTTCATCCCACATAAATGTTTCCTCACTTTATTGAAAATCTAACGATTGGTATAATCGGCTACCGGAAAACGATTAACCAAAGAAATAGACATACGGTTTTTGTTTTGGAACACCCACATAAATTTGTCTGGTTTATTCCCTTGTTAGTTTTGTTCTTACAGCTTGAGTTTAAAGCCCTCATGAGTTGCCACAAAACCTATTTTTTCATAAAACCTTAAAGCATCTGGACGTTGTTTGTCTGAGGTTAATTGTATTAATTGGCATTTTTTTTCTTTAGCTCGATCTATAACCCACCTAAAGATTTGTTCCCCCAAGCCTTGACCGCGAAATTCTGAATGTATGCGTACACCCTCTATCAAGCATCGCCAAGAGCCAATGTAAGTAAGATACGGAATAAATGTTAATTGTAACATGCCGATTAATTGATTCGAATACTCAACGACAATAAGTTCATTATTTGGGTCTTTATCGATTAGTATAAACGCTTCAATATAGCTTTGATTCAACGGTTGGCTGAGAACTTCTCTCTTGGCACCCAATTCGTCATCAGCTAACATTGATACCAGATGAGAGAGATCATTCTCTTGAGCTTCCCGAAATGAAATATTCATTGCTTCTCCACAAAAATATACCGTTGAGCTAACCCGATCACTAGAAGAATAATGCCCAAGGGATGGTTGTGGCCCTTAACGACTGCTTGCTGGGAAATTAAACTGTCACCTTTTTCAATTATCATCTTTTGGTTTATGCCCTTCTTTAGCCTCCTCCTCTTCCTGATGTCTTTTACGCTCAAGATACGGCTCTCTGTCTTCAGGCCTTAGGGCTTCACTAGCCGACTCGGTTTCCTCTTGCTTCATATCGGACGGCAATACCGTAGACACTTTCTCTGCCTGCTGTGACTGAAAGTTTTGAGCTGGAACCATTCGCTGGCCAATGGTAAATGGTCTTTTATCATCGCTCGACACATGCAGTGTTTGGGTTGGGAGAGCGAAATTGATCCCTTCAGCATTAAATCGTTCCATCATCTGTAGATTGACCCAAGTGGAATGTTCTAAATACTCCCAATACTCAGGAGGATGGTACCAATAAAACACGATAATATTGAGAGAGTCTGCGTTCAGATCATTAAAATAGACCTGAGGCAAATAGTCTGGTTGATTTATCGCTTCGTTGGGATGTACCTTTCTTTCACTAGCATAAACGCCATACGCTCCGGCCATTATTCCATCTTCAGGAACAGATAAGATTTCCCGTATAATATCGATTGACTGCTTAATTTTATCCGACGGAGTATCGTAGGGAAGAGTGATGTTAAAACATCTTCGAATATACGGTCTACTGGCAATATTTTCGATTTCCATATTAGCCATTTTTTCATTAGGAATTGCAGTCAAATGGCCGTTTAATAGTCTGATCTTAGTTGAACGAAGACCAATAGATTCAACAGTCCCGTTGTGGGAAAGAATCTTTACACGCTGCCCCACACTGCACGGTTTATCGAAGAATAGCATGAAGCTACCAATAAGATTCTCAATGGTCGGCCGTGCTGCCAAACCAAACGCTAAACCACCGACCCCCAAACCAGTAAGGACTGGAATCATAGAGACACCAATATGGGTAAGCCCGTTAAAAACTATAGCTGCCGCAAAAAGAAAACTAAAAAGCACTGAGACAGCTCGGGTATAGGATGCCTGAATTCCTTCAGGATCAATTGTAGGAGAGGCTACTATCGTCTCCGACACCGCTTTACCAAACCGAATGGCCCCCCAACCAAGCATGATGATGACAAAAAGTTCTCCACCAATTTTTATTGTAGAAAAGGTCACTCCAGTGATCTTAAGATCATCATCAATAAAGCGTACGACAAAGGGAAGAAGGAAGGCGACAATAAACGGCGAAACAAGATTGATCCATTCACGGTGCGGTGACTGAAGAGGCTTGACCGCTTTTCGTACCGTTTGAAAGATAAGATAGATTACAAACAATGTAAGGACAAGAGTAAGCATAAGGGCGAACCACTGCCAAAGCGTCTGCCCATCGTACATGATATTGAACCAGGAGGGGAAACTATCATATATCCCACTTAAAAAATGGGCATGTGTCACAAGATACCCAGGTGTTGAACTGTAGGTTATATAAAAGCCATCAGACGTTCCTGGAAATTGATACTCACTCGCCCTAGGCCCAGTGGTAGTGACTCGGTACGGAACATCTTCTACCTTATGATATGTTTCATCTATGTTTTTTACCGTATCAGCACTGAATAAAAATTCTCCCTGCCTTTTACCTTCGGTAATCTCTACAATCTCAATCTCTGTATCTGGATATCTCCAGCGTAAAGATTTTGCTCCACCTATAAATTCCCCACTGTCAAAACTTCGTGCTGCTTCCACCATCTCAAGATCAGGGATTGTGTCCAAAGCCGGTAGCATCATTCTATCAAAAACTTCTTTCAGCTGTAATGTCGACTCTATGGCAACACTGCTCCGTAGCGTCTCTGAAATATGGCTTAAATCAAGTGTAGAGATAGCTCGTCTCATATAGTTATGAGCTCGTACTTCAAGCTGTTGAGCCTCTTTCTTTGTCAGAGTAGGCGGAATTTTCTGTAGGCCCTCTTCTGCTTGCTGTACAAGTAAATATGATTGATTCACGCTACTTAGAAAGCTCTCAAAGGTGGCTCGTGGACTTGAAGTATCTACCCCTCGTAACAAATCACGCATCTTGATCTTTGAGGAAAAATAGTCGTCAGAACGTGCTTTATTCCTAAATTGTTCGTACATCCCAGAAGAGGCACCGGATGGATATGGTACATTCTCCATCTGCCGGTGTAATCTACCAAGCTTTTGAACAGTTTCTTTTGAAAAGAGGTAGTCACCTGTCCGGGGGCCATCCTTAACTTTCAAAAGAGTTATTTGTGTTCCAGGGATGGTCCATGTAGAAATATCTTCTAAGGCGACTTCTTTTTCCCCAGGAATCAGATCGCTTACTGGGAGGTCCATCCGGTCAAGAATATCTTTTAATAAAAGTATGCGAGACGTTTTAGTAATCCCTGAAACATTATCAGGAGTGCCGCTCAAATCAAGCAGTTGAGTTGCCCGAAAAAATGCCCAATCACTCTCTGCGGAATGAATGCCTTGTTGCCAATCGGCTACGGCCAGCTCAACGTCTAAAAGAAAGTTTTGTAGAGTGATACGTGGACTCGAAGCATCTGGGTACGATGTCTCTCTCTCTGTATTTGCCACAGATGTTTTCATTTCAGCATCATGTTCTGGAAGTACCTGGGTGGCAGAAAGAGAGCCACCCCATACGCCAAACATAATGATACTAGTAAGATATGTGACCTTCGCAAAACGACTCGAAAGTAGTTTACACTTCATCCACGCGCTCCCTATATATAAACCAAACAAATCTCATAACATGTTTTAGCGATCGAAAATCATCACCAGATAAGTAATGAATAAAATTATATGAACGAAACCATGAATAATATTGGTCTTGGTATTTGAAAATGTCACCATTGAAACAATAAGTGTTGTCACCAGCAAAACCGAATCAACAGGCCCTAACCCTAACACCACTTTATTTCCAGTCACGAGTCCTATCAGTAACACCGCAGGCACCGTCATGCCAATTGTGGCAAGAGCTGATCCTAGGCAGATGTTTACTGAACGCTGGAGTTTATTTTCTGTAGCGGACTTGATAGCGGCCATCCCTTCCGGCGCCAAGACCAGAACAGCAATAAGCACACCGCCCAACGCTACAGGTGCGCCAAATGATACGATTTTATAATCGATGATTTTAGCCATATTTTTTGAGAGCAACACTATGGGTAACATATTTCCCACCAGCAACATTGAATGGAAGAAAACGGATCGGACCACGAGATCATCATGACCATGTTTGTCCTCAACATCACCGCCAGGGATCATAAAAAAACCTTGGTGCCTCATGGTCTGGATAGTGAGAAATGTGCCATAGAGCGCCACTGAAGCAAGCCCCGCATAAATCATTTGTGCGGTAGAGTACGTTCCGTGCGATGTAGAAACAGTAAAATTTGGCAGGATAAGTGTTAAAACCGTAAGCGGGATGAGTACCACAAGAAAGGTATTTGCTCCCTGTAAATTGTGCACCTGCTCTAGGTGTTTGATACCACCCCAGAGTAAAGAAATGCCGACTAGGCCATTAAGGACAATCATCAAAACCGCGAACATCATATCCCTACCGACCTCCGGATTCTGCACACCTGTGAGCATCACCGCAGAAATCATCACCATTTCAATACTGATAACCGATAGGGTTAAAATCAGAGTTCCGTATGGTTCGCCAAGCTTAATAGCCAAACAATCAGCATGTTGTACAACTCTAAAAGAGAGCCACAACATGGCAGGAAATAACCAGAGAAACAAGACAGTGGGCAGAAACACACCGGACATCCCGGTAAACCATGTTTTCCCCATAACTAAAAAACATATAAGGGTCACCCACCCCACACACATACCCAACTCTTCTTTCAATATGCTCACTACGCTATTTTTTTTCTCTGCCATAAAAATATCCACCAAAAAACTGATTATCACTTGTATGAATTACAAAATTTGACCACTACATTCCCCACACCTTCTTGAAGGTCATAGCATAAAAATGCAAACATTAAAAATGCCAAATGGATTCCCCTAAGAAACCAAAATCAGGAGTGAACAGTGTAATGGTTAAGGATTGTTTAAAATTGGAGACCTTATCATTGTCAGCCTTAACAGAGGTTAATCATTTTTCATCAAGTACTTCTCCTACAGCATCTACAAGCTCACTGCCCTGAATCGGTTTGACAACATATTTACTGATCCCAATCTTCAGTGCCTCTTCCTTTGTTATCAAATCGCTATGGCCGGTGGACATGACAACTGGCATGTCAGGTTTTATTTTATGCACTTCGCCGGTCAACTCCACACCGCTCATCTTCGGCATGGTCTGATCCGTAATCAGCAGATCAAACTGTTCCGGATGGGCACGTATTTTCTCCAGAGCTTCTTCGCTGTCAGTTGTGGCGGTAACTGTGTAGCCGGCATACTCCAGGCGTCTTTTGTTTACCCGGACAAGCAGCTCTTCATCATCAACAACGATAATCCGCCCACTGCCCTGAGGCAGGGGTACTTCAATCTTTTGCGGTATTTCGTAATCATCTTCATCGGCCGTGCTTTCTTCCAATAAAGGGAGATAGACAGAAAAGGTGCTCCCCTGGTTCGGATTGCTCACAACCTTTAGGAATCCTTTGCAATCTTGGACGATACCGTGAATAACAGCAAGGCCAAGACCAGAACCTTCTCCCACCCCTTTGGTGGTAAAATAAGGTTCAAAAACTCTCTCCATGGTTTTTCTATCCATGCCATGGCCAGTGTCACTAACCGAAAGGACAACAAACGAACCAGCAGAAACATTTTCGTATACTTCAATGTCTTCATCCTCAAGTTCTTCACGAGACAGCCCTACGGTCAAAGTACCTTTTTGCTGACCCATGGCGTGGAGAGCATTGGAGCAGAGATTGATCATGATCTGATGGATATTCGTCGGGTCTGCCATAACATTCCCGCATTTCTTATCAACATCCTCCTTTATGACAATAGTCGCCGGCAATGTGGATCGCAGCATCTGAAGTGCTTTTTTGATAATTGGATAGGGAGTCAAGGTTTGTAGGTGATGCTCTGTTTTGCGGCTGAAGGTAAGAATCTGTTTGACAAGATCAGCAGCCCTTTTTCCTGACTGGATAACCATATCAATATCTTTGTCAGCAGGACTGCCGTCAGGAAGTTCTTCTTTGATAAATTGCGAATAACCCAGGATGGCCGAGAGGATGTTGTTAAAATCGTGCGCGATGCCGCCTGCCAGAGTACCGATGGCCTCCATCTTGTGGGACTGGAAAAGTTCTTCTTCAAGCCTTTTTTGTTCCGTAATATCTTTGGCTATGTGAATGAGATATTTTATGCTCCCATTTTTATCTTTGATTAAGGAAGAGGTTACTAGAAATATTTTTTCCAAATTTTCATGTGCTATTATTCTCGAATGGCAGGAAGAATCTCCAATTGTTTCCGGCAATGGACAACCACGACAAGGCGATGTTTTGCCACTAAAAAGCTCATAGCAATTTTTACCTATAAGGTCATTATAATCGACTCTAAAAAAGTCCTTGGCCGTTTTGTTGCTCCGAACAATACGCATATCTTTGTCTTGGAGAGTAATAATTTCAGGAATAGCATCAAAGGTATCTTCCCATTCTCCTTTAGCTTTCATAAGCAGATCTTCTGTCTGCCTAAGTTTGGTAATGTCCATGAATGTTACAATCACATGAGTTATATTCTCATCAGAGTCAAATTTCGGAACAGCATTAACTAAGACCCAAGTAATATCCTTCTTATTAGTTCTATTGATTGATTCCAGCAATATAACTTTTTAATATTTCTCTTTTATTTAAAACCTGATTAACCGGATAATCGACCAAAGGCATACTGCTCCCATCTTCACGACTAAACCTCCAGATTGGATCAATAGACTCTCTCCCAAGCATCTGCTCTTCAGTCAGTTCAAATAACTCCTGAGATGCTTGATTACACGAAATGATTTTTGTGTCAGGGTCATGAACGATAACTGCTGTTTGCATGCTTTGAAGAAGTGCATACAACTGTTTTTCTCTATCGACCAATACTCTTCGGTTTGACTCAAGTTCAGTGACTCGTTTGGCCAGTTCTTCATAACTTGGTTTTGTATTCATGGTCTGATTGGATAGTTGAAAGTGACATCTAGATATGATGTGTGATGAAATCCTCAGTGAAGAGTCAGAATAGCAAGCTTATACTCTTCTATTATAACGTAACAAATTACAAGACTCATAAATTTTCAAAAAAGATCTGAACAGTCATAATTGTATATTCTTTCTACTTCATTCCCCTGTAGCACTTGATAAACAATGTAATTTGAGATGGTTATCAATTTGCAACCTTTATTATGTTTATATATTTCCTCTCAAATTCCATGCAAAAAGTTGGCTCTCAATTTTTTTATAATTACAGATTGGGTGACAATCCCTAAGCATACTACGCGAAGGAATTTCTGTGAGTGTGAGAAACTATTTTTATCGTCATGATATGTCACTGGCCACTGCCGTTCCTCTCTATCCTCCATTTCTGTCTCATTTGTCATAGTCAGCCCAATGCCCATTGCCCATTGCCCATTGCCCATTGCCCATTGGAATTGGCTCTTAAAATTAACTTGACAAAAGTCCTTTTTTTTCAATACATTATTCATATATCTTTCTGATTACGTACAAAGCTCAGCCATTTTTTGTCTGTCATTCCCGCGGAGGCGGGAATCTAGGGGGGGGCACGAAACTGGATCCCCGCCTCCACGGGGATGACACATCTGGTCACTTGTAATTCTTATGTTTTACCAGCCTATTACGCCTCAAATATGTGACGTTGGCTGAGTTTCATACGTAATCAGATATATCTTTAGAGTGGTATTTATTCGATAAATAGTTTGTTTTTTGAGACAAACAAATGAAATCCATAAGACGCACTCTCTCTTTAGCTATTTTCGAAAATGGCTATATTCCATCTATTATCCTATACTGAGTGCAGATCCTGTTGGCACAATATCGAAACAGGAGAAAATATTTCATTTTCTTTTACTTCTACTAGCCATCTTTTATGTCACATCTTAAAAAAAAATATCCAGATCAATGACACCGTTTTCCATTTGTATCAAATAATAGTCAAATCAACCATTTCCATATCATTCTTTCGTGGAGGGTCGTAATGAAAATAATCGTAACAATGACTGCTGTGGTGATTATCCTTTGTATTGCAGGGAGCCATGTTTTTTGCAATCTAAAAATCCCCACTTTTGCAAACAAAAATCCCCAGTTGAAGGTGGGGAATTTCTAACAATATAATCTGTCGTAAATATCGGTTTTATTTGTCGGCGACATCCCTCCTTGTGTG
>Ga0208900_1001675_pt1 | contig 11348 bp, 4 predicted proteins | sample AntAceMetag02UKK_FD_184763 | JGI IMG/M metagenome (GOLD analysis project Ga0208900, IMG submission 184763) | Saline lake microbial communities from Ace Lake, Antarctica - Antarctic Ace Lake Metagenome 02UKK (SPAdes) (version 2) | ecosystem: Environmental > Aquatic > Non-marine Saline and Alkaline... | reverse complement strand
ATTATTACAACTATTTTTCGTTTCAAGAAAATGGAAAAGGAGTTGAGCTGGTATATGGAAAGAATGTAATACCTCTCAACAGTTTTAAATGTATGAATGATATTTTTAATTCCCGAAAAAACGGACAGGTAGTGCTTGGTGTTCCGCCTGTGATCCATAGCCCGGTCATTCATGTCATTCATGGCCGGGTCACGCAGCGCAACAAGGAAAGTACCGTGAAGGCCGTTAACGGCCTTTTCTGTTTTTATTCTCCAATTCATTTTATACCCGGAACTGAAGTCCAAGGCTTACGTAGAGCCTGCTGAGAAAGTACTAATCTACTGGATTATTAAAAGTTAGGCCATAAAATTTGATTCCTTGTGCAAGCTTTAGGAAAGCATTTATTCAAAAACCATGCATCTCCCGATAGCAATCGGGATCGGTGCGCTGCACCTTTTTCCCAATTGTCGGACAAAATTCTACAAAGATTATTGGTGCTCTGCACCTGAAAAATAAGCCACAGAGTGGCGGTAATCTGCCGCCCAAAGGGCGGGCATGCTCGATTTACAATCGGCATTTGTAGAAGCATAAATTAGGATTGATACGAGAGGTGCAGCGCACCGTAATATTAAAGTTAACAATATGGTATGAGTTTTTCAGCAGACCTACGTAAATCTCTTTAAGTTAAGGGCTATGGCCAGTGGTCTGACTCGGTGAACTAAACCTGCCAAATAGACCCGGCTACCTTATATATTGTGAAATAAATTTTTGGGAACTGGGCAAGTGGCAAAAGCTTTTGTGGGGGTTGAGCGCTGCGAAAACGGATTGGTATGGATTGAATGTGTGAAAGATGTAACTCTTTTCTTAAAGAGTGTAATGCTTTTACCGGGCGAGTGAATAACCTTTGTATCGTGAAAATATATTCACGAATTAATATAAATAATCATGAAGAAACAATTATTTACGGCATTAGCAGTAGTGTCATTGGTATTACTGTCGGTACAAAATTTTGCCCAGGCACCTCCACTGGGAACGGCTGCTGATTTCGTACTCTTTACAACTGTAGGAGCTGTAGGCAATACCGGAATTTCTCAAATTACGGGTAATGTAGGCACCAATAGCGGCTCAATAACCGGTTTTGGAAATGTAAACGGCGTGATGAATGAAAATAATGGTGCCAGCGGGCTATGCGCGGCCGATTTGCTGATTGCTTATAATCTGCTTAACAGTGCAACTCCGACTTTTTTCCCTGCACCTTTGCTTGGGAACGGGCAAGTTTTCAATGCCGGAGTGTATCAAACCCCCGCTGCTACAACACTGAGTGGGGAACTTATTCTGGATGCACAAAATGATCCGAATGCTGTTTTTATTATCCTGATTGAAGGGCCATTTTCTACCGCTGCCAATTCAAAAGTTACTTTGGTAAATGATGCTATGGCATGCAATGTTTTTTGGAAAATTGAAGGATTGGTTGATATGGCTTCAGGAACTACCATGCGTGGAACTGTAATTGCAAACAATGCTGCAATAAATATGAATGCTGGCTGCATACTCGAAGGACGAGCACTTTCTACGGCAGGAGCTGTTAATGTTAGCGGTGTGCTGGCATACACACCCATTGGTTGTGGAAGCCCTGTACTGACGGGGCCTGCTGCTCCCGATCTTGTTTCGGCTGCATGTTACGCGATATTTTCAAGTGACGGACCAGTTACAAATTCCGGCATAACTTATGCCACAGGCGATATTGGAACCAATGTTGGCTTAACCACCGGTTTCAACCCACTTTTTGTAAATGGAATGATTCACCCAGTTCCGGATGGCTCAACAGCTGCAGCAGCATCTGATTTGCTAAATGCTTATAACTATCTGAATACACTTCCATTCGATATTGAACTGTTGTATCCGGCCCAGTTTGGGAATAACCTTGTGCTTACACCGCATACTTACCTTTTGAATGCAGCTACTTCGTTTACCGATACACTTTTCCTGGATGCAAGAGGTGAGGCCGATGCTGTTTTTGTTATTCAGATTAATGGTGCGCTTTCTACAAGCACCTATTCAAAAGTTATATTGATTAACGGAGCACTTGTAGAAAATGTGTTTTGGAAAGTTGACGGAGCTGTAAGTATAAATGATTATTCGATTTTTAAAGGTACAATAGTTGCCAACAATGGAGCACTACTTCTTGCTACCGGCGTTAATGTGGATGGCAGAGCTTTTTCGACCACAGGTGCAATAGGCATCACTGCTGCAACTGTAACAATGCCGCTTGGCTGCGCAAGTGTTTCATCTCCCGAAATTATTACCGCTCCTGAAAACCGGGCTGCTTGTGAAGGTGGTATGGTGAGTTTTTCAGTATCGGCAACAGGCACAGGCTTAGAATATCAATGGAGAAAAGGAACTGAAAATTTAATTGATGGTTTAAATATTTCCGGTTCAACTACCGAAATGCTGACCATAGATCCAGTTAGCTTTTCTGATGCTGCATCAGATTATAATGTTGTGGTAACCGGCACATATCCTCCGGCAGTAACTTCTGAGAATGTATCTTTAACTGTACAGGCATTACCAATAAATGTTTTTGCCGGCAACGATGCTACTGTTTGCGCTATCTGCCCATTTACACTTTTGGCAGCAAGTGCCGAAAACTATAGTTCTTTATTATGGACTACAACTGGTGATGGCTCTTTTGATAATGAAACAGAATTAAATACAACCTATACTCCTGGAATTACTGATCCAGGAACTTTCGTTACACTCTGTCTTGAAGTAGAACAAATTGCTCCATGCGAAGGGCTTCCTTACGTTGAATGTGTGGATTTGTTTTTTGATTTAGCGCTGATAGAACCAGTTGCCAATGCCGGCGAAGATCAGGATATTTGTGAAAACCAGAAGGCCAATTTAATAGGTGAGGCGCAGAATTACAGCGGCGTAATGTGGAGTGGTGGTATTGATGGCACATTCTCAGCCCCAAATTCTCTAATTACGGATTACTCACCAGGCCCGGGTGATATTTTAGCCGGAACTGCCGAACTTTGCTTAACCGCCGAACTTATCGTTCCCAATTCCGGTTCAGATGTAGATTGTCTTACACTCACAATTTATGCATCACCTGCTGTAAATGCCGGCAATAATGCAACAATTCAATTCAACGAAACCTACGCGTTGCTTGAAGCTTCTGCTGCAAACTACAGCGCATTGCTCTGGGAAACCGATGGTGATGGTACTTATGATGGTGGGATTGATATCTTAAATCCGACTTACGTTCCTGGCATTCAGGATATCATTGATGGGGAAGTTATACTTACGCTTAATGCAATTGGCGTTGGCCCATGTGCTGATGCACAACATTCCTTACTGCTGACTATTGTAAGTATAGCCCCTACTGTTGATATCACATCTCCTTTGGATGGTTCATCCTTCAATTACAGTCCGGTACTTGTTGAAGGAACTGCCAACGACGAAGATGGCACAATTGCTTTTGTAGAAGTTAGGGTTAATGGCGGTGTTTGGCAAATGGCTACTGGCGCTGAAGCTTGGTCGATCGAAGTTCAACTTGATCCATGTTTAAATGCTATCGAAGCGAGGGCTACAGATTCACAAGGACTTCAATCAGAACTGGATATGGTTGCCAACATCAAACTCAATGGCCAGTTGCTCGAACTGAAGCAAGGATGGTCTTATGTTTCCTCATACATTGAGACAATAGATCCGAATTTCTTTACACTCGAAGATTACATTTTACCGCTTAATAATGTGGTAATTATGCTCAACGACGAAGGCAAAGTATTTTGGCCATCTGAAAGCATCAATACGCTCGGCGACTGGAATAACCAGGATGGTTATAAAGTTAAGAGCATCATGGACGGTTCATGGCTTATTGCCGGTGATAATATCGCAAATCAAACCATTACACTTAAAATGGGTGCTAATATATTCCCGGTTCTTACAAATGTTGATTATCCCTTACCCGGAGATTTTGATAATGAAGATGTTTTAATCATCTTCGAACTTCAAACAGCCAGAATTTACTGGCCTGATGGTGAGTTGTACACACTTACTGAGCTTAAACCGGGATTCGGGTACTTGGGTAATTTCTATAAATCATTTAGTATTACCTATCCTGATTATGTTGATTGTGAGCTAAAATCAAATACGCCCGAGGTTCAATACCTGACAAACGAAAGCCCATGGCAACTCGAAAGAACAGCAAGTGTCCACCTGATTTCAATTTCCGGCTCTGCAGTTGCCAAACTTGATAGTCCCGAATTTATTGGCGCTTTCGATGCCAACGGAATGTGCATTGGTTATGCCGATGTACGTGAGAAAGCTGACAACTATTTACTCGTTATTTATGGTGATGAGCAAAACACCGGTGAAATAGATGGCGCACTAATAGGTGAAAATATCAAGCTCGTTGCTTACAATGGTGTTGAAGAAGCTATCGTAGCAACTTACGACATGGCGATGCAAAACTTCGACGGTAACTATGCCTTGAATGGCTTGTCAAAAATCGCGGATTTCAAAGCATCAACCAGTGTTGGATCAATTTCTGATGTTTCTGAACTGATCAGGGTGTATCCGAATCCGGCCAATGATTTTATCAATATTTCTTCTGATCAAAATCTTAGAAATATCAAGCTGATCAACCTTACAGGCCAGGTAGTCATCGACAATGTTGTGAATGGAAATGAAATCTGTCTGGATGTTTCAAAACAAGTTAAAGGATTGTACTTTGTGCAAATCGTAACAAGCGATGGTTTAATCACGACAAAGCGCATCGTTATCGAATAACCATGCTACCAAATACAATTAAGAGAAGCTGGGTTATCCCCCTTAATCCTTCAACTCTTAATAATTGGTAGTGATTTTTAGTCCCCCACCAGGAGACAAAAACCCTGGTAAAGCCCTGAAGGGAATTCCCTTCAGGGCTTTTTAATTGAACCAGGTGTGATCCAAATTTTTTGAAGAGAATACGCTCATCTGATTCTATGGGCAAGTTTTTGAAGGCTGTTTTTTAAAAACCATACATCAAATATTCCCCCACTGCTTGCTTTAAATTTTTTTTTCCAATTTAAATTTCTTTCAATACTTTTGGGCGAACGATTGATAAAATACTTAAACGTTGGCAGGAATAGAACAAAAATTATCAGCATCAAAGAAAACTCCCCAGATTTACTGATTCTAAAATATTTATGTATCTTTGTATGGAAACATTTAAAGATTATGAATGAAAAAATTTGAAGTAATATTTTTGACCGAAGCCAAGGCGTTTCTACTGAAATTAGATGAAAAAAGTCGAGATAAAGTAATCTTCAATATTGACAAGGCAAAAATCAAGACTGACAAAGAGCTGTTTAAAAAACTAAAAGGTGAAATCTGGGGATTTAGAACGTTGTATAACAAAACCCATTACCGGATTTTCGCCTTTTGGGACAAAGAAGACAAAGAACAAACTTTAGTCTTGACAACTCACGGGATTATTAAAAAAACTGACAAAACTCCTCAAAAAGAGATTGATAAAGCAGAGCGAATCAGGTTGAGATACTTTGAACTTAAAAATAAAAATAAAAATGGCAACAAAAGATAAAGAATTGGAAATGTTCACTTTCGACCAAATTAAAGATGAATTCATTGGCGAAATTGGAACCGAAAAAAGAACGCAATACGAACAAGAATTACAACTTGAAATAGTGGGCGAAATGATTCGTAAAGTTCGGATTGAAAGAAACTTGACCCAAGAAGAATTAGGGAAATTAATTGGGGTGCAGAGAGCGCAAATTTCAAAACTTGAAAACAATACCACAAACGTGACAATGGAAACTATTTTGAAAGTCTTCGGCGCATTGAAAGCAAAAGTGAACTTTAACGTTGAGCTTATGAACAACAAAATTCAAATCGCAGGATAAAACTACTTCTGCCAACCGTTTGTAAATATCGTTAACATGGTAGCATTAGTGGTTTTTTAAGAGCCTAAAGGAAAAACTACCACGCAGTGCTTGCGCAATATAAATGAATTTTAAAAAAAACTCCCCGCAAGAGAACGGATAAGAGCCATATTTGTGGAACGTTACAGCCAAATGCAAGACCAATAACAACCGACACTAAATTCTTGACTAAAATATCCTTACATTGCATCTTTTTTATTTCAATACAAAAATTATGAAAAAGCCAACTAAAGGGAAAATAGTAAATAATGAAACATCAGATTCATTATCAGACAAGACCGTTAATTCAAAAAAAGATCAATTTCCAATAGTTGGTATTGGAGCATCTGCCGGGGGACTGGAAGCCTTGGAGCAGTTCTTTGGGAACATGCCCGAAGACAGCGGAATGGCTTATGTAGTTATCCAGCACCTCGATCCTAATCACAAAGGAATGATGTCCGAACTGCTTCAGAGGAATACTGAAATGAAGGTAATAACAGTTACCGACCGCCTAAAAATTAAACAAAATTGTGTGTATGTAATTCCACCAAACAAAAGCATGTCGATATTAAACGGTACATTGCATTTGTTCAAGCCAATTGAAACACGCGGTTTGCGGCTACCCGTCGATTACTTTTTCCGTTCACTTGCCGACGACCGGCAGGAACAAAGTATCGGCATCATTCTGTCGGGAATGGGATCTGACGGTAGTTTGGGACTAAAAGCAATAAAAGAAAAAGCCGGAATAGTATTGGTGCAAGAACCCGAATCAGCTAAATTCGACAGTATGCCACGTTCTGCAATTGGAGCGGTATTGGTTGATATTGTTGCACCGGCAAACGAGCTGCCGGCGAAACTGTTAAGCATTACGAAAACTACTATACGCAAAAGCGAAACGCCAGAATTAGAGAAAGACAGCAGTTCACTCGAAAAAATAATTATTCTTTTACGCACACAAACCGGAAACGATTTTTCGCAATACAAAAAAAATACGATGTATCGCCGCATCGAAAGACGCATGGGGATTCACCAAATAAGTAAAATAGTTTCGTATGTACGCTATTTACAAGAGAACCCTTCCGAAATAGAAATTCTTTTCAAAGAATTATTAATTGGTGTTACCAACTTTTTCCGCGATGTTGCCGTTTGGGAACACTTAAAAAATAAGGTTTTGCCCAAGATGTTTGCAGAAATGGAACACGGTCAAACGCTTCGGGCATGGATACCGGGCTGTTCAACCGGCGAAGAAGCCTATTCGTGGGCTATTATTTTTAAAGAAGTAATTGAAATAGTAAAACCCAATAAGAATTTAACCTTGCAAATATTTGCTACCGACCTTGATAACGGTGCGATAGAACAAGCCCGAAAGGGAATTTATCCGGACAATATTGTTACCGACGTATCGGCAAACCGACTGAGTCGTTTTTTTGTAAAAACAGACAAAGAGTACAGGGTAAATGCCGAGATACGCGAAATGGTTGTGTTTGCGCCTCAAAGTGTAATTAAAGACCCACCGTTTACAAAGCTCGATATTCTCTCTTGCAGAAACATGCTAATATATATGGACAGCGATTTGCAGAAAAAATTATTGTCGCTTTTTCATTATAGTTTAAACCACAAAGGTATTCTGTTATTAGGAAGTGCCGAAACCAACAGCGATAGTAAAGATTTTTTTACTACCGTTGATTCAAAACTGCGTATTTATCAAAGTACCAGTTCGCCCAAAGCCGAAGAACTTTTTAATTTCCCCAGCGCATTTGCACATACTAAAAAAAACATCAAAGAAAATCAAGCGATTGCAAAAACTCCCGATAATATTCAAACCCTAACCGATAATTTGCTTTTACAACAATTTTCGCCTGCCAGCTTATTGGTGACGAAGCAGGGCGATATACTTTATTTAACCGGCAATACCGGTAAATATCTTACCCCGGCAGCCGGTAAAGCAAGCATGAATATTTTTACAATGGCACGCGAAGGGCTACGAAATGAATTACCTGTTGCATTTAGAAAAGCAATGCAGAATTACGAAAAATTGATTTTGCATAATATAAAAGTAGGGACTAAGGGCAGTACGCAAATTGTTGAAGTTGCCATTCAACAAATAGAAAGTCCTTTGGCTTTAAAAGGAAAAATAATGGTTGTTTTTTCCGATGTACCCATAGAAAAACAACAAACGGCAAGACAAAAAAAAGAAGATCCTACCGACCTTGCTTTGCAATCAGAATTTGAACAAGAAATACAACGTTTAAATGAAGAATTGCAAACCACACACGAAGAAATGCAAACTTCGCAGGAAGAACTAAAATCGACCAATGAAGAATTGCAATCATCAAACGAAGAATTGCAGAGTACCAATGAAGAATTGACTACTTCGAAAGAAGAAATGCAAAGCCTTAACGAAGAACTTCATACGGTAAACGCTGAATTGCTGAGTAAGGTTAACGATTCGGTAAGAGTAAGTAACGATATGAACAATTTGCTAAATAGCAGCGAAATAGCTACTTTATTCTTAGACAAGCAACTGAAGATACGCCAGTTTACCATACATGCAACAAATATTTTCAAACTGAGAGACAGCGATATAGGGCGACATTATACCGATTTGGCTAACAATTTAAATTATCCCGAAATGCTCAACGATGCCAAAGAAGTATTGCGCACGCTGGTGTTTGTGGAGAAAACAATTTCAACTACCGACGGCCTTTACTATACCATTCGCATTATGCCTTATCGCACTTTCGACGATAAAATTGAAGGCCTGGTAATTACCTTTCTCGATATTACAAAAGCGAAGGAACTCGAAATCGCTTTAATTGAAACTCAACAAATACTCCGATCATTTATTCACAAAGTACCGGGTGTTGTTATTGGCTTGTCATCCAGTGGAGAAATTATTGAGTTTAATCCTGAAGCCGAAAAAGTTTTTAAACGCAAACGCAATGATGTAATAGGTGGGAATTATTTTGATTTGTTTATCCCTGAACCGCTACGAAAAAAAGTGGAATCGGATATGAACCAGATACTATCAGTTGGTTTGCCCAACCGATTCGAGAACCTGGTAAAATCGTCAAGTGGCGATCAACTAAACATTGAATGGACAGCACATAAACTGTATGATGAAAAAGGCTTGTTATCAGGAATTATTACCATTGGCGAAAACATAACAGAGCTATGAAAAACGAAAACAAAAAATCCAAAGACGCTACGCTGCTTCGCCAAAAAGCCGAAGAGCTTTTAAAAAATAGAAATGCTTTAAAAACGGCAGACCACAGTGCCGGTGCTGAGCGAAGTCGAAGCGAAGCCGACACCATAAAACTTCTGTATGAACTGGAAGTTCACCAAATAGAATTGGAAATGCAGAATGAACAACTGCAATTGGCAAAGGAAAAAGCAGAAACAAATGCCGAAAAATATTCAAATCTTTACGATTTTGCCCCTTCGGGATATTTTACCCTTGACAGAGAATTTAGAATTTGCGAATTAAATTTCAACGGAGCTCTTATGCTTGGCAAGGAACGTTCGAAATTGATAAATAATAATTTCAGTTTGTTTATTGCACCTGATAAACGTATCGTTTTCACTAATTTTTTAGACAAAATATCAGAAACCAAAACCAAACAAAACTGCGAAGTAAGGTTTACGATAAATGAAAATCCTACTATTTATGCTTATATTGAAGGTGTTTTTGCAGAAACAGAGCAAAAATTTCTTTTAACTGTTATTGATATTAGCGAACGCAAGAAGGCAGAAGAAGTTCTCGCACAGGAAAAGGCTTTTGTCGAAGCCATTTTTGAAAGTATCCCTGGTATGCTCTATGTCTACGACGACCAAGGAACTCATATCAGACATAATAAAAGACACGAAGAAATGACCGGTTATTCAGATGAAGAATTATCTCATATGAATCCATTTAGCTGGTATGATAATAAGGCTGATATTGTCCGAGTGGAAGCAGCAATTAACGATGTTTTCACAAAAGGGTTTGGGGAAGTAGAAGTTCCAATGCGGATTAAGAATGGCGAAAAACCGATAATGCATTTTACTGGGAGTTTATTGATTAAGGACAGTAAAAAATACTTTGTCGGAGTTGGTATTGACATCACCGAACGCAAACAGGCTGAAAAAGCACTAAAAGAAAGTGAGTATCTTTATCAAGAAACACAAAAGATAGGTAAATTGGGTGGTTGGAGTTACGATGTAGAAAGCAAACAATCAACTTTTACCAATACTATTTATGAAATTTATGGTAAACGGTTTTCATTGGCGGAAGAAGGTCTCCAATTTTATCATCCGGATGATAGAGAGATGGTTTGGAATTCATTTTCAGATGCAATTTCAAAACAAAAACCGTATGATTTGGAAGTAAGGCTTATAAATGCACAAGGCGATAATTTATTTGTGAGAACTATTGGACAACCTATAATTAAAAATGGAAAAGTTGTTAAAATATATGGCAATCTGGTAGATATTACCGAACAGAAAACAGCCGAACAGGAACTATTATTAGCCAAAGAAAAAGCCGAAGAAAGCGAAGCAATTTATATGAAATTGTTTAGTGAAATCCCAGATGGTGTATATAAAAGTTCACATGAAGGAACGTTTATCGATGTAAATCAGGCCATGGTTGACATGCTTGGATACAGTAGTAAAGAAGAGTTACTAAAGATTGATATAAAAAATGATCTCTATTTTGATGCTTCTGATCGAGAAAGCCTAACCCTAGATGAATTTAAAAAAGAATTAGGTGTTTATAGGATGAGGAAAAAGGATGGTTCAGAAATATGGGTTGAAGATCACGGCTGGTATACACTTGATGACTTAGGTAACATATTGTATCATGAAGGTGTACTTCGTGATGCAACTGATCGCATCAGAGCAGAACAAGGACTATTATTAGCAAAAGAACATGCCGAAGAAAGCGACCGGTTAAAATCAGCTTTTTTAGCGAATATGAGCCACGAAATTCGCACACCGATGAATGGAATACTAGGTTTTGCCGGATTATTAAAAGAACCAAACCTTTCTGGAGAAGAGCAGCAAAAGTATATCGGCATCATCGAAAAAGGCGGAGCACGAATGCTTAATATCATCAATGATATTGTTAGTATTTCGAAAATTGAATCAGGACAAATGGAAGTTAATATGCAGGAATCGAATATTAATGACCAAGTCGAATATGTATATACCTTCTTCAAACCAGAGGCTGAAACAAAACGAATTCAGTTCTCGTTCAAAAATTCGTTGCCTTTAAAAGAAGCCATCATAAAAACCGACCGCGAGAAAGTATTTGCTATACTAACAAACCTTGTAAAAAATGCCATCAAATACACAGAAAAAGGTTCGATAGAATTTGGCTATTTACAGACAGACGGCCTTGGGCATGTACAGACAGACGGCCTTGGGCATGTACAGACAGACGGCCTTGGGCATGTACAGACA
>Ga0208900_1001674_pt1 | contig 11352 bp, 9 predicted proteins | sample AntAceMetag02UKK_FD_184763 | JGI IMG/M metagenome (GOLD analysis project Ga0208900, IMG submission 184763) | Saline lake microbial communities from Ace Lake, Antarctica - Antarctic Ace Lake Metagenome 02UKK (SPAdes) (version 2) | ecosystem: Environmental > Aquatic > Non-marine Saline and Alkaline... | reverse complement strand
TCGCAGTGCGCAATAAATCAATAGAGGTGCCCGTTACACCTGCATCCATTATGCAAAGAAATTATTTATGCAAAGTAAAATTTGTATCTATAATGTAATCAGTGATATACAAATAAATTACTTTGCAACCCAATAATCTTCTCTCTTTTTATTTATCAGGTTTTTATTCCCCCGGTACTTATTGGAAGTTTTTTGTTTAAACTGGTTTCTACCTGTGCTACCAAATCATTCATGTTTAAATGCGGTTGGAAACCACGCTACCCGAAGAACTCACCCTAACGGTAATTTACAATTGCTTGCACACAGCGCATGGCGGTTTGACCATCCCAAAGTTCAGGACGTTGTGGCACCCTTCCAGCTTTTAATGCAATATGATATTCTTCCCGAATACGTTTAATATTATTTCCCACCAAAACACTGGCACCGCCGTGCTCTTTTAAGGTTACCGGGCGTTCGGTATTCCAGCGCAAGGTTAAACAGGGTGTGCCAAGAACGCAACATTCTTCCTGCAAACCACCGCTATCGGTTAGCATAATGGTCGAATTCATATTTAGTTTTAACATTTCATGGTAACCAATGGGATGGAGTAATACCAACTGCGGGCATGCTACTACTTTATTCCAGATGTTAAACTGTTGCAACATTTTTTGTGTTCGTGGGTGGATAGGCCATATCATAGGCATATCCCCGGCAACCTCGGTAGTTAGAAAATCAATAATGGGTTCCAAAATATCTTTTTCATCCACATTCGACGGACGGTGAAGCGTTAACACCGCATAACCATTTTCTGTGTTAATTGATTTTGAAGCTTCTCCTTCCAGACAATTTGATTTTAAAATATCAGCAATACTTAAATTGCTTGCTTTAACTCTATTTGACTCCAGGGTATCAATCATGATGTTGCCAACAAAACAGATTCTGGAATCAGGGACTCCTTCAGCTTTTAAATTAGCATTTGAAAGAGTATCAGGAGTAAGCAATAAATCGCTAAGGCGATCAGTAACCAAACGGTTAATTTCTTCGGGCATACGCTCATCGCCACTGCGCAAACCTGCCTCAATGTGGCAAACTTTTACATGCAGCTTTTTTGCAGTTACCGAACAGGCTAAGGTGGCATTTACATCGCCAACTACCACTACCCAATCCGGTTTTTCATCCATCAGGACTTTTTCAATGGCAATCATGGTATTCCCCACTTGACCGGCGTGTGTGCCCGAACCAATACCCAGATTAATGTCTGCTTTTGGTATACCTAGCGACTCAAAAAAAGCCTTGCTCATACGGTCGTCGTAATGCTGGCCAGTGTGAACCAGAAGGTGTTGAATTTGGGATGCTCCCGCCTCCTCTTCGCTCATTTCCCCATTGGCGGACAATTCGCCGACACTATCGACAGTGACTAATAAAGAATCGTTGTGGGCTTCGATGGCTTTTATAAACGGCGCAATTTTCATGAAGTTGGGTCTTGCTCCTACGACTGATATTATTTTCATTTTTTTATGAGATTATGAGATTCTAGTATTGAGTAGTTTATTAAGGCTCTGAATGGACGAAGCAATAATTGCCCCAAGCAAACGAAATATTTTTTTATCTTATAATTGATCCCGAATATATGGGAGAAATAAATACACCAATTATTACTCTATTTTTTGCTATACGATATCTTGAATTATTGAGTACATTTTTTTAGCCAATTTTTTGCGATCAAAATCAACAGCCAATTCTTTACACCCGATTTTAAACTTTTCCAGATTATCCTGATCTGTTATTTCTTTTAATTTCGAAAAAAACGCTTCTTTGTTTTCCGGTTCAAAAAACAATCCAGCCTTATACTTTTCGATAATCTGTCGGGCCTCACCATCAACTCCAATGAGAATCGGAATCTCCATTGCTGCATTTTCAAAAATTTTGGATGGAATGACTGTTTTAAACAGATCATTTTTCTTTAAATTAATTAAAGAGATATCCACCAAAGACAGATAACGCGAAACCTGATCTTTTGCAATGGAATCGAGCATAGTTACATTCGTAATATTTTCTTTTTCTTTTTTTTCCAAAAGTGTTTTTTTCATTGCCCCGTCACCAACAAACAGGAAATGATAGTTTGAGTTTTGTATTTCCTTTGCACAGTCCAGAATAAAATCCAGTTTGTGTGCCATACCATGTGTACCGATAAAACCGATAATCGTTTTGCCATTAAAATTTAAGTCCTTTAACAATTCCGGGTCTTTGGGTATCGGTTTGTAAAGTTCGAAGTTTGCGCCATTTTTTACTACGCCAATTTTATTCGGAGAGATACCTTTTTCAATAATTGTTTTTTTAAACGAATCTGTAACGGTAATAATTCGATCGGCACTTTTGTAGTTCCATATTTCCTCTTTTTCAAAATATCGGATAAACATATTATCGTTCATTGCACCCACTGTTTTTATCGATTCGGGCCATAGATCACGAATTTCCAACACCCACGGCTTACGTTTCCAGAATGAGAGTGTTCGTCCGGCTAGTGCAGTAAAAAATTGAGGTGAAGTTGCCACAATAACATCTGTCTTTTCGAATAATCCAGCAAAAAAAGCAGTAAATGAAAAGGAAATGTAATCCAAAGTTCGGCGTAAGAAACCTTCATTTGCAGAGATATAAGTCCAGACCCGTATTACATTAATCCCATCCATATTTTCTCTTCTCTTCCATTTGTTTTTAAACCCATCATATACCTTCCCCTTTGGGAAATTCGGGAAACAAGTAATCACGGTAACTTCTGCTCCCAGTTTTACCCATTCTTTACAATGTTCGTAGGTCCGGGTCGCCGGAGCGTTTACTTCAGGAGGAAAATTATCGGTAAGAAATAGGATTTTCATAGTTGTATAGATACAAGCGCTAAGATACAAGAATCAAGAAAAAGACACTGGTGTTCAATTAGCATATTTTAATAGTTGTTGTTAATTGTTCGTTGAATAAAACCTCAATTTTATAGTTTTCCTGGTGTTGGTTGTAGCCATTTGGAATTGAAGTTTTTATAAGTTTTATGTTATTCTTTTGTGAAAAGTGAATTTGTGTATCTTCAATGTGAATCCTATTATTTTCGATAAAAGGGTTCACGCCGGAAGCAAAATGAAAATGAGCTAAGCCGACTCTATTTTTTCCGATTAGACTATCTGAAATTGATAATACTTTGGAGTCAAAATTCCATTCGCGTTGATGTAAGGTTTCATTTTTTTTGTACCCGTTGTGTTTCGCTGTTATAACATTTTCAGTATCGTTTATTACTTCAACATATGCCCGTTGAGCTACCCGAAACGAAGACCAAATTTTTGATGAATTAGCCCCTGACACAGTAACGGTATTATGAGCAGCCGTTCCGCGTTCTGAAAGTCTTATTTTGTTCGCTTCATAGGTAGAAATCCCAGAATCAACAAAAATGGGTTTATTATTTATATTCAAAACAAAAGCAAAGGTATCGGCATGGGCATGGCCTGGTTGATAGCTAGGCCCAATGTGACCAATATCAAGGATACATTCGTAGTTTGTGCCGTTGAAACGGCGGTAGCCGGAAGAACCAAGTTCAGCGTTCAGTGTTTCCAATTCAAAGTTTAAAGAAGTGGCATAGGCATTTAGTTGTTTGGGTGTTGAAGCGATACCGGGAGCTGAGTCGTTTAACAATGGACTTTCTCCATTGGAGAAGGTGATGTTATTAAGCCAACGTAGCATATTTTTTGCCTTGGCGCGCATAAATTGCAAGTGTTTATCCTGATCAACAAATCGTTGGTTGTTTTGAACCAGGTTAATACAATCCAATAAGCGGTCGAGAATAATCTGATGATACATGGGACTGAGTTCGAAGTGTGCTCCATCACCTAGGATCTGTTCCTCCAGTTCAACTGTTATAATTTCTTTGGCTTTTTTATAAAGTGTATTGTCTTTAAAATAAAAGGCTCCGAATAAAAGGCTAAAACCGTCTTCTAAAAGATGATTGCCGAGGAGGTGGTATTCCAGGTTATCTAGCAGGATTTGGTATTGGGCGAATAATGAGGAAGCGATGGAGTTGAGAGCATAAGGTTGCCGCGTCACTCCCTTTGGTCGTTCCTCGCAATGCCTGTGCCGTGAAATGAACTTTATCCAGTTGATGCTGCGGAGAGCGATGGGATAGGGTTCTAATCCTTCTGAATATTGATTTAAATTTTGGATATAATAGCCGATTAACGCCATCCCTGTTTCCTTGTCCATATCAGCTTGGAGCAAGTAATCCATGTAATTGAGGTTGTAAGTCCATAACTTGCCATGTTGCGGTTCGTTCCAATGTATTTTAGATACTTCAAAACTCTTTGAAAGGTTTAAAAAGGTAAACTTGTTTTCGTTTAGCGATTTATTTTTATCTATCCAAGATGTAAATTGGAGCGGATACCCTTCTTTTCGAATGGAAATCGGGTATTTAAAACCTGAAATCTTTCTCCACATTTTACGCACCCGATACCAAAGCTGATAACGGATTTGGATGGGCCGTAGGTGGATGATGGTGTGTAGGATTAGTAGAAGTTTGGACATCATGATTTGTATCGTCGGTAGTATGCTAGCAGTTTGCTTCGGTCAGCAGAGCTGACCTCGCAATGACAGCCACTTGGAATTGTCATTGCGAAGAGGAACGATGAAGCAATCTGTTACAGCTTATTCAAGTTCGTCTGTTAGATCCTTCCACTCCGGATTTAATTCTTCAATTAATTGAATCTTTTTCTTTCTTGGCCCAGCTTTTAGTTGTTTTTCCCGGGCAATCGCCTCGCCTATATCCGTATAGTTTTCAAACCAAACAAGCTTCTCAATGTTGTAGCGTGCAGAAAAACTTTTTGGATTAATTTTGTTTTTGTGTTCTTCCATGCGCCGCAGAAGATTGTTTGTAACACCGGTGTACAAAACAGTGTTGTTTTTGTTGGTGGTAATGTAAACCTGATAGCTACGGTACTGCATTAGGAAATATCATTGCAAGTAAAACGAGACAAGCCGTTCCAATACTCTATGTTGTTTCAAAAAAGTAAAGGCAGTAATATGCTAATAGATTGCTTCGATCGTTCCTCCTCGCAATGACAGCATTGTTGGGGATTGTCATTGCGAGCGAAGGGAAGCAATCTGTTCCAATTTAGCTTATACCTCCACCCACCTACCCTCTTTCAGACTTTGTATGGCTGCAAAGCTAGCTTTCGTGGTGTTTACTATTTCATCAAAAGGGATAATTGGCTTACCTGTTTTAACGGAATCTACCAATAGTTTAAACTGGTTTTTATGGCCTTTATCGAGGCGCATTTTTTGTTTTGAAAAACCTTTGGTGCCAAAACCTTTTAAAGTACGCCAATTGTCGATGATTAATGTTTTTTCCTGATTGTAGGCTTCAATACGTTCTTTGCTGTAGGCTTTACTTCCGTTGGCAAAATAGTTGATTACGGCATTCGAACCATTTTCATATTTCAGCAAAATACTTGCGTTGTCAGTATTTTCTTCCGGATTGGTTCCTATGCTATTCATACAAACCGATTTTACTTTGCTTCCTGCCAGGTAGGTACATAAATCGATATAGTGGCAGGCTTCGCCGATAATACGTCCACCACCTACTTCCAAATCGTGCACCCAAACTTCAGGGGGAATGTGTCCGGCATTCATGGTAGCCACAATATTTTTAGGGCCTTCGCCAATTAGTTGTTTCATTTTGGTTGCTAGTGGGGCAAAACGTCGGTTAAAACCTACTACTACCATAGGGGCAGTTGCTGCAGTAGCCTCGGAGTTGGTTGGGGCAGGTTGCTTCGTCGCTTTGCTCCTCGCAATGACGGTGGCGCTGATGATTTGCTCTAACTCGTCGGTGGTAAGGCACAAGGGTTTTTCAACAAAAACATTTTTACCGGCTTTAATGGCTTCCAGGGTCATGGAGGCATGCAAGTTGTGGCGGGTGGTAATCATTACCGTATCCACTTCCTCGTCTTTTAGTATCTCTTTATAATTAGAGGTAGCAACAGCTATATTCCCTTTTTTTGCCATGGTTTTTGCGGAAAGTCCTCCGGCGCTAGCAATGTATTTTAGCTTGGCTTCGGCAGCATTCATTCCCGGTATAATGGTAGATGAGGTAAAGTTACCGGCACCGATAATTCCAAATACTCCTTTGGCTTTTGCAAAAGATTGATTCGTTACTTCAACCGAGCTGTTTCTTTCAGACGATTCTGGGTAAACCAAAATAGAGGCAATAGAACCCTGTTTGCGCATATCACCATAGATCTGGTCGTAGTCTTCCAGTTTCACTTTTTCGGTGATTAGCGGATTAACATCCAACTGTTTTTTTGAAATGGCATTCAATACAGCCTCAAAATTTCTTTTTTCTGTCCAGCGAACAAAACCAATGGGATAATCTTGTCCTTTTTGCTCGTAATTTTCGTCGTAACGGCCAGGACCATATGAACATGAAACCTGAAACGTAAGTTCCTTTTTAAAGAAATCATCACGGCGAATGTTTAACCCAATTACGCCCACCAAAACGATACGCCCACGTTGGCGGCTCATTTCTGCTGCCTGGTGGATAATCTCATCACTTTTGTTGGAGGCGGTAATGATTACTCCATCTGCTCCAATCTTGTTGGTTTGTTGCAAAACAAATTTTACCGGATCAGTTCCTTTGGCAGGGTTAAAAGCTGTTATGCCTTTAGCCAATGCCATGTCTACTTTTTGTTGGTCGAAATCGTAACCAATTACATTACAGCCATTGGCTTTTAAAAGCTCGGCGGTTACTAATCCAATAAGGCCCAAACCAATTACCACAATGGTTTCTCCGAGATTTGGATTAATTAAACGCACACCTTCCAAGCCAATAGAGCCAATTACAGTAAAAGCAGCTTCTTCATCTGTTACATTATCGGGTATTAAAGCACAAAGGTTTTCGGGTACACAAACATACTCGGCATGGTTGCCGTTTGATGCCACACGGTCGCCTACCTTAAACGAGTGTACGCCTTTCCCCACTGCTTCCACAACTCCAACATTACAATAACCTAAAGGTAGAGGTTGGTTTAGTTTGTTAAAAACAGCTTCCAGCGTCGGTAATACTCCTTCTGCTTTCATTTTATCCAGCACCTGTTTTACTTTATCGGGTTGCTGTTTGGCTTTGTTTATAAAACCTGCTTTGCCAAATTCCACCAGCATTCGCTCGGTTCCTAAAGAAACTAAAGTACGTGTGGTTTTAATTAGTACGGTTCCTGTTTTTACTTGTGGAGTTGGCACCTCTTCTAGTATAGTGTTGCCTTTCTTTAAATCTTGTATAATTTGTTTCATCCTAAATATGCTTTGCTTATGGTCGTTTATATGAGAACTACCCGATACGCGTTGCTCTCGGGATCAGTTCGACTTTAAATCTGTAGTTAGTTAGCACTCCCAAAAATATAGTCTTACTGACTTGTATGCTTTATTTCATAGAGTAAGAAAAGTTTGAAGTCGGAAATCAAAAATATTGAGTTCTGTCTAAATTTGTGTAGTTATGAACGTCTTTATTGTAGCCTTCGTTACAGAAAGTTTCTTATCGTTTTAATTTGTGATAAAATATTTTTTTATCAATTCATTTTTTTCAATAGGATTCGGATAGTTTATCAATACAGCTTTGTAAATACCTTTAAAAACGAAAACACTTCCAGCCGCTGCTCCAATGATTCCGTGTTGTGTTATTAACCTCCCAATATCATCTAAATTGCCAGCACCACCCAATGCTGTTATTGGAATTGAAACGACATCTCGAATCTTCTCAATTATATCAGTATCATAACCTTTCATCATTCCGTCATTATCCACGGAGTTAATAACAATCTCTCCACAACCGAACTTCTCTACCTTTTGGGCAAAATCAATAGGATTTATTCCTGTCTTTTTTGTGGCATTGTGGGTTACTAATTCATACTTAGTTGAAAACCTTTTTTTCTTTACATCAAGGACAACAATTACGCTCTGGTTCCCAACACTCTTGGCGATGTTCGAAATTATTTCAGGTTTTTCAATGGCAATTGAACTCAATGCAATTTTTTCAACACCAAGACTAAAGATTTTTAGTGCTTGTTCTTTTGTTTTTATTCCACCTCCATAACATAAAGGCATTCGGCTTTCCAGAGCAAGATTCTCAATCCGTTTGTAATTTGGTTCTTTATTTAGTCTGGTTGCATCAATGTCGAGTACCATTAATTCATCCACTTCCTTTTCGTTGAATATCTTAACAGCATTTATTGGATCACCAACATATTTTCCTTCTTTAAATTGGACTGTTTTAACCAGACCATCATCATGAACCAACAAACAGGGTATTATTCTTGGGTGTAACATGGTTTAGAGAGTTGCGAAATTTTTTAACAATTGTTGTCCATTTTGGTGGCTCTTCTCGGGATGGAATTGTACGCCATACACGTTTCCCTTATTTACCGCCGATGTAAAATTAGTTCCATAATCTGTTGAAGCAATCGAATTTATAGGATCATTACATTCAAAATAATAGGAATGAACAAAATAGTAGCGAGCCCTGGCAGTAATATCGGCAAATAATGGATTTCCGTTGTGTTCGATTTCATTCCAGCCCATATGTGGGAGTTTTGTTTTGTATTTTATTCCTGCGGTATCGAATAGTCTCACCCTGCCATCAAACCAGCCAAGCCCTTTTTCTTGTCCTTCGTCACTTCCGTTTGCCAGAATCTGCATACCTGCACAAATACCAATTACAGGTATACCTTCGCCAATAACTTTTTTTTCTACTACATCACGCAATCCCGATTTATTAAAACTCGACATCACATGGTCGAAGGCTCCAACTCCGGGTAAAACTATTCGTGTGGCATCGGTCAGATCTTCTTTTGTATGGGCAACTTTTGCTGCAATATTTAAGCGTTTAAACACATTGGCAAAAGCATTAATGTTTCCCGAACCGTAATCGACAATTGCAATCATCGTTTTCCTCCTTTTTCCAAGCCTAACATACGCATTACTTTTGCACCAATATTATATATGCTGTCCTGCGATTTATAATCTTTGTAGGTTCTTTTAGGCATATCCATGTAGCTTTGTAATTCGTCTACCGATATCCCAATTTTATTCGCAACAAATTCAAAATCCTGATGGATGGTTTCTTTATCGTAGCCCGGTTTTGAAAGTTTCTCCAATGCTTCATCACGTGTCATTTGCCCGGTAAGGATTAAGCTTGAGTATTGCACTTTTCTGGTATCAAAGCCAAAACGTTGGGGTAACCAGTAGCTTTCGTAAAAACGTGTAAAGCGTGATTCGAAATGTTTTTGTGGGTATTTTTGGTAGCCAAATTTATCGACTAACAACTGCATGGCTGCATCCTTATCGTAGGGAACAAAATCAAGCGGTCGAATCAATTTAATCCCTTTTGCATAGGGTAAATATACTTTATGCCATAAAATATTGGTTACCGGGTAAGTTTTTAAGGGACGTGTTCCAAATTGTTTATGAATATCCTTTAACTGAATGGAATCTGATTGGTAATACATCCATTCCAATGGATTTCGTACACATTCGGTAGAATAATTACCACCGGTTAGTATGTATTTAATTTTATGTTTCGATGCAAATTTGTACATAGTAGCAAAAAAGGCATGGTCTTGTGGTGTATCCACATGCGAAACACCTGACTTAAAGAAAGCCAGTTGCAAGTCTTTAATCTCTTCCCAGTTAATTACATCGGTATATAAATCCAATCCAAGTCCATCAATTAGCCTTTCGATGTTGTTTACCGCAATTTGTGAATTCCAACCGGCATCTACATGAAAAACCAGTGGGCGAAGCCCAAATTGTTCTTTCATTACATAAAGAAGGTACGAGCTGTCTATTCCACCACTCATGCCCATTATACAATCAAATTCTTTGCCTTCTCCTTCTTTTTTTATTTTATCAATTATCTCTGATAAAGCCTTTTCTCCGCGTTCATCGGTGTGCCATTTCGGAAGGATGTCTTTATAATAGGTAGTGCAATGGTCACAGACTCCTTTTTCGTCAAAGGTAATTTTAGAGTCTGTTGTGTCCATTACACAGTTTGTGCAGATTTGTAATTCCATTTTATTTTACATGTTTATATTTTCAACTTTAATTTACCAGCTTGAGTTAATATTGGTTCTTGAACAATTTTGAAATCAAAATCAATTTTAATATTAGATAAATCAAAATAATTTACATAGCCATTATTCGGAATTTTTCTTTCTTCTTTAAACGTTAAAAAAAATGTTGCCTTTCCTTTTTCTGATTGTTTTATTTGTATGAAATCAGCGATGTCAAATATTTTATGATGACGACCAAAAATGAAAGAAGTAAGTGGAATTTTTTTACCGTTTATATCCGTAATAAAATCACCTGTTCTGCCGGAAGTAATCTTAAAAGTGTTTAGAATGCCAAATTCATCTTTACTTGATTCAATAATGTCATCCGTACTGTACCTAATGAGAGGCATGTCGTAATTATTGAACGATGTTCCGATTAAAGTTTCATTAACTTCTTCCGCAAATCCATATGTGATCAATGGCTTATATTGCCCTTGCAGGTTAGTGTCATATGCTAAAATACACATTTCACTGTGACCATACCAGGAAATGAATTCTAAGCCCCAATTCTTTTGCAAGTAATCAATCATATAAGGTTGTGGATATTCAGAACTCAAAAAGCAACATTTAATATCTTGTGTAAATTCTCTTTTTTCAATATCATTAAGAATAGGCTCTAACTCTTTGTAAAAATTATAAATTGAAGAAGGGTATCCTTGAAAATACTTTATTGGATACTTATTAAACAATAATTTTAATTCTTTAATAATTTCTTTGTTGTTCAAATAAGGGTTTAATTTGAATTCATTATGGACTGGATTATATTTATAAGAGTGGTTTCCAATGTTTTTTCCAAGTAAAGTTACCATTAAATCAGTAGGTTTATATCCAACCATATTCCAAATATAGTGCATGTGTGCCCACTCCCGAGCCCATGCATTTTTATCTACATAAAAACTTAATGGTTCTCCAGATGAACCACCTGTATTTAATAGATACGCCCCTTTTGTATTTTTTGTGTACTCTCTAACTTCAGATTTTGTAATGATTGGTAATTTCTCAAAATCACTTAATGACTTTATTTTAATTTGTTGTTTACCATAAAGTTTTTGATAAAATGGAATATTATTTTGAGCATACTGTACAATATTATTAAGTTTAGGTACTACATATTCATATTTTTGCTCAGGGGTGGCATTTTCATAATATTTGGTTCTTCGTCGAATTTAGTGGGTCAGTTCTTTGACAAGTACAGCATCAGCCGATGGCCATGTTGAGCTTACCACAGTAAAACAATATTCGT
>Ga0208900_1001672_pt1 | contig 11354 bp, 11 predicted proteins | sample AntAceMetag02UKK_FD_184763 | JGI IMG/M metagenome (GOLD analysis project Ga0208900, IMG submission 184763) | Saline lake microbial communities from Ace Lake, Antarctica - Antarctic Ace Lake Metagenome 02UKK (SPAdes) (version 2) | ecosystem: Environmental > Aquatic > Non-marine Saline and... | reverse complement strand
AAAAAGAAGTCAAAAACCATTTGGAATGGGAGATGTAGTGAAATTCAACAATAAATTCTATACTGTCAAAGGTTTTATGGGCAATTATCTTGGGTTTGTTGGTGAAGAAAAATACAACAAACTGATGAGCAAATCAGAACTTATTATGAAAAATCAAGGCATTTGCTGTATTTGAATATTTTTTAACAAAAATTTTTAATACTATGAATATTACTCAATGAATTTGGAGTCCTATGGATACGTTCTTAACAGAAAAACATCGCATTGTGAGAAGTTCCGTCAGGGCCTTTGCCCAACGGGAAATTATGCCCATTGCCAGAGAAATAGATGAAGATCGTCGGTTTCCCTGGGAAGTCATTGAGAAAATGGGAAAACTGGGTTATCTGGGTATCCAGGCCCCCCGGGAGTTGGGGGGAGCTGGCATGGATGCGGTGAGCTATATTATCATCATTGAGGAGATCTCCCGGGCTGCTGCTGCACTTGGGTTGTGTGCCTCGGTGCACAACAGTGTGGCCCTTTACCCCATCCTTGCATTTGGTAATACCCTTCAGCACGACAAATTTGTGCCAGATCTGGCCATGGGGAAAAAAATCGGGGCCTTTTGTCTCACAGAACCCAATGCCGGTTCCGATGCCTCGGCCATTGAGGCCACGGCCATCAAAGACGGTGATCATTACATTGTCAACGCCAACAAGGTGTTTGTCACCAATGGCGGCGTGGCAGATATCTGCGTGATGTTTGTCCGCACCGATCCGGCGGCTGGCCCCCGGGGGATCAGCGTCATTGTGGCGGAAAAGGGAACCCCGGGATTTGTGGTGGGAGAAAAGGAAGACCTCTCCGGTATGCGGGCCAATCCTGTGTGTTCCATCCGTCTCAGCGACTGCAAAATCCCCGTTGAAAATCTTCTGGCAAAGGAAGGTATGGGATTAAAGATTGGGCTGGCCGCCCTGGATACCGGCCGCATCGGCATTGCAGCCCAGGCCGTGGGCATTGCCCAGGCAGCCCTTTTTGAAGGGATCAAGTATGCAAAGGAGCGCATTCAATTCAAGGTGCCCATTGCCAGACATCAGTCCATACAGAACATGATTGCCGACATGGCCACCCAGGTGGAGTCGGCCCGGCTCATGGTGTATCGAGCAGCAATACTCAAGGATCAGAAAAAGTCCTTTTCCAAGGAAGCGGCCATGGCCAAACTCATGGCAAGTGAGACCTCAAGCCAGGTGGCGGACATGGCTGTCCAGATCCATGGCGGATATGGATATTCCAAGGCCTATGGGGTGGAGCGATATTACCGTGATGCACGGATCACCAGGATTTACGAGGGAACCAGTGAGGTTCATCGCATGGTGATTGCCCGTAATATTCTTGGATAAGTGTAAAGTGCTTTTAAAGTAATACGAAGAATACCAAAAAATATGGAAAAGATATGGGACTCAATATAATTGTATGTGTAAAGGCAGTGGTGGAAGGAGCCTGGGGTGCAAAGGGTGCCGGGAAGAATACCACCCTGAACCTGTTTGACCGCCCAGCCATTGAGATGGCCAATGAATTAGCTCAAAAATATGATGGCACAATCACCCTGGTCTCCATGGGACCAGAATCTGCGTGCTCCGCTCTGTATGAAGCCATGTCCATGGGTCCCCACCAGGCAGTGCTGGCATGTGATCCCTTGTTCAGGGAGTCTGACACCTATGCCACGGCAAAGGTGTTGAGCGCAGCCATTGAAAAATTATCCCCCTTTGATCTGCTTCTATTTGGGACCAGATCCTCGGACAGTGACACCGGTCATGTGGGACCCCAGACGGCCCAGATGCTCGCCCTTCCCTATATATCCAATGTCCATGATGTCATGGATCTGGACATGGACAAGACCACGTTGGAAAGACGGGCCGATGGATTTGTGGAACAATTTCAGATCACCGGCCCAGCTACCATGAGTGTGGTACATGGCGGCACTGAGTATGGCTATACGGGTCTTTATGAGATTGAAAATACCTTTGACAACAAATCAATCCAACGCTGGGATCACACTGATCTTGGGCTTGAAGCCCATGAAGTCGGGCTTTCGGGATCTCCCACAAAAATTGTGGCCTTAAATCCCCACAAATCTAAGAAACAGTGTCAGTTCATTGACGGAGATGTGGCCCAGGCCGCAGAAACCCTGGCCCAGACCCTATCACAGGCAGGATTGGTGGATTAAATAATGACAAAGAATACAAATATACAACCCAATGACCCGGGTGTGGCTGGAAAAGATATCTGGGTATATGGAGATCTGAGAACGTCTGCGCTGTTCAATAACAGCCTTAATGTACTGGCAGGGGCACAAAAACTGGCAGCCCTCACCGGTGGTAAAACCGTTTTTGTCATAACCTGCAGGGAGACCCCGCATAATCCAGAGGCCATAGAAGAACAAAATGCCGCTGATCAGGCCTTGAAACATGGGGTGAACAAAATATTAATGCTTAAACCTTCTACAGGGGGATATCTTCTGCCAGAGCAGGAAGCCCAGGTGCTTGCCGGGGTGGTGCAGCAGAAAAATCCTTGTGTATGTCTGTTTCCCCTTCATATAATCCCCCGGGAGATCTGTTCCCGGGCTGCAGCTATATGCCACGCAGGCATGATTGCCGACTGCATGGATTTTAAATATGATGCGGGGGAGATCATTGCTATATGTCCCTCCCATGGGGGGGAAGTCATGGCCCAACTGGGATTTTCCAATCCCACCATCACCGGGTTTATCACGGTGCAGCCCAATACCTTTATCCGAAAAGAGATAAATAACACCGGTGGGGAGACAGAAACCCTGACAGTGACATCCCTTTCCCCTTGTGACCAGATCACCTTTGTTTCCTGCCAAAAGGAATCAAGGGACGATAAAAACCTGGAGACCGCCAGAAAAATTGTGGTGGGCGGTGCCGGGCTTGGCAATATTGAAGGCTTCACAACCCTCCGGAAACTGTCTGCTGCGCTGGGGGCTGAAACCGGGGCCACCCGCCCCCCGGTGATGTGGCATTGGATTGACGAAGAACGTCTCATTGGTCAAACCGGTAAAACCGTTTCGCCGGAGCTGTTGATCTCCCTTGGCACCTCCGGGGCGGTTCAGTACACCGCAGGCATCACCGGGGCAAAAATCGTGGTGGCGGTGAATAAAGACCCCAATGCCCCTATTTTTCAATTTGCCGACATGGGTATTGTGGGGGATGTGAATCTTTTCTTGCCGGTGTTTACGGAAAAAATCAAACAGATTTCCCTGAGATCCCTGGCCGATGCCCTGGATACAGAAGGGTCTTCTGCCCAGGGGGGCGATTTTGGTTCCAGGCTCATCAGAATCAGAAGAGCCCACGGCTTGACCCGGGAGGTATTGGCACAATCCGTGGGCCGCACCCCGGAATTCATCAAAGAGCTGGAAAACAACCAAACCACCGCCTCGGTGGGCGTGTTGATCACCCTGGCCGAAGTGTTTGACATTGATGCAGGTACGTTTTTAAATGATGAAGAGCAATCAAAGCTTGCCGGAGAACGGGCCCAGGCCTACACCCGGCGAACTGCCAATTACCATTACCAGAGTCTGACTCCGGGGGCGGAAAATGAGCATCTGCGGGTGTTCATGATCACGATTGAGTCCCGGCAGAAGCATAAACCCGTTGACTATCGCCACGAAGGGGAAGAATTTGTTTATGTCATGGAAGGAGAGTTGGGATTGATCCTGGACGGTAAGCTTTATACCCTGATGCCGGGGGAATGCATGAAGTATAATTCCCAGACCCCCCATCAGTTGAAAAGTCTTAGTGATGAAAAGACCCGGTGCCTGGTGACCCTGTATACACCCTAAAACAGAAAAATCGAATGATATCCGATTTTATTTATTGAGAGAGGGGGTCAGAAATCGCCCAAAAGCGCAAGGTGTTCTCTGGCTTCAGCTTTTCACTTCCCAATGACCCCGGGTACCGCCAACACGATGGATATATCCGGCTTCTTTGAGTTTGTTGAGATGCTTTTTCAATGCCGAGTCATTGATTCCCATGTGTTCTGCCATTTTCCGGTATGGGCACTTATTATTTTTTTTTATCAGTTCCAACACATTTCTTTGACGCGGTGTCAAGTCAATGTTATTGCCCATTGAGCCACCTATTGAGCCACCTATTGAGCCACCTATTGAGCCACTTTTTCCGGAAAGGTTTTCATGATCTGAGACAGAACCTTCAGTTAGGGGCTGGCGGTAAAACGCCCAGTCCACAAAATCACCCCGTTCCCGGATTTGTGGCTCAATTATGCCTGCATCATGGCAAAGGGTTTTGATTCGCCCGATGCCGCTGCCCCATTCCTCGATATACCCCAGTGCTTTTAATACCCTTGCCAGTACACGGTTTCGGATTTCCGAGCGACCCTGTTTCAAGATTCTTCATTCTTCATTCTTCATTTCAATTCTCAATTCTCAATTCTCAATCCTCAATCCTCAATCCTCAATCCTCAATCCTCAAAAAAATGGGGCCAGACCTGCATAAAAGCAAGTCTAACCCCATTTTATTTTTACTGATTTCTGCGGATTCTACCCTAAGTCATGTAGCATCCTATACAGAACCTGACATCAACTTTCTATGCATCCTGCTGGGGACACATATCAGCCTTGTCAATGCCGGCAACGGCAACAGGTTTTTTCATGGCATCCCGACGGAAGGGGTCGCCCAGTTCCATGTTGGTCATGATTTCAATGAAGGTGGTTTTACCTTCTTCCATCTGTGCTTTTACAGCGATCTTGAGCTGCTCTGTGACTTCTTCCATGCTAAAAGCCTGGACACCGTTAACGCCACAGGCCTTGGCTACATCTGCGTAAGAAACTTCACGGTTGAGCTCTGTTCCCACAAAGTTGTCATCATACCACAGTGTGCTGTTTCTCTTTTCTGCACCCCAGTGGAAGTTACGGAAGATAACCATGGTGATGGCAGGCCATTCTTCACGACCGCAGGCAGCCATTTCGTTCATGGAGATACCAAAAGCGCCATCACCGGCAAACCCAATCACTGGGACATCCGGTTTTGCAATTTTTGCACCAAGGATGGAGGGAAAACCGTATCCACAGGGTCCGAACATACCAGGAGCCAGGTATTTACGACCTTTTTCAAATGTGGGATAGGCAGCACCCAAAGCACAGCTGTTTCCAATATCTGAAGAGATGATGGCATCTTCGGGCAGTCCAGCCACAATGGCACGCCATGCCATGCGTGAGGTAATTTTAGTGGGATCTGCTTCCTGGGCACGCTGGTTCCAAGTTGTTCCGGGATCATCATTTTCATGATCCATGCCAGCCAGTTCGGCTGCCCAGTCTGCTTTGAGTTTTGCAACGGTGGCTTTACGCGCTTCACGATCTGTATCACCGGCTGTGGCAGCAAGTTTTGCCATAATTCCGTTGGCCACTTTTTTGGCATCACCCACAATACCCACGGCCACTTTCTTTGTCAGACCGATGCGATTGGGGTTGATATCCACTTGGATGACCTCAGCCTCTGTGGGCCAATACTCCATGCCGTATCCGGGAAGGGTGGAAAAGGGATTCAAACGGGTACCAAGGGCCAAGACTACATCTGCCTTGGCAATGAGCTGCATGGCAGCCTTTGATCCGTTATAACCAAGCGTACCAGTGAACATGGGATGGCTTCCGGGGAAGGAGTCATTGTGCTGATATCCACAGCAAACCGGCGCATCCAGACGCTCTGCCAATGCAATGGAATCTTCAATGGCACCACCGATAACAACACCGCCACCGTTAAGGATCACGGGGAACTTGGCGTTGGACAGAAGCTCTGCGGCACGGTTAAGGGCATCTTCACCACCTGCAGGGGTTTCAAAATCCACAATAACGGGGAGATCAATATCAATAACCTGGGTCCAGAAGTCACGGGGAACGTTGATCTGGGCAGGAGCAGATGCTCGTTTTGCCTGGATAATAACCCGGTTGAGGACTTCAGCAATGCGTGAAGGATGAAGCACTTCTTCCTGATAGGCGACCATGTCCTCAAATACGGCCATCTGAGGAACTTCCTGAAAACCACCCTGACCCATGCTCATGTTAGCCGCCTGGGGAGTTACCAGAAGCAGGGGCGTATGGTTCCAATAAGCGGTTTTTACCGGAGTAACAAAGTTGGTGATGCCAGGGCCATTCTGAGCAATCATCATGGACATTTTACCAGAAGCCCGGGTAAAACCGTCCGCCATGGTACCGGCATTGCCTTCATGGCCACAATCCCAGAAAGTGACCCCTGCCTTGGGAAACAGGTCAGAGATGGGCATCATTGCTGATCCGATAATACCAAACGCATGTTCGATGCCGTGCATCTGGAGTACTTTTACAAACGCTTCTTCTGTGGTCATTTTCATTTTGAAATTCTCCAATAAATATATGGTGTCGCACCCTGTTTGCGCAGGGTAAAAAGGATACCCGCCATGGTGAGCAGGTATATCGTGATTAGCTTATAGATATCTGATACATCACACATCAGGTCTCTGTCAAGGAAAATTTTCACAGGCTTGCTGAAGCGGTAAATTTTAGATTTTTCCTGCCTTTGCATCCCTGAGCATAAAATACACTGAAAAGATAAAGGCAATGCCCACAAAGAAGAATGGGGCACCCACCACAATGGCCAGACTCTTAATGGCCTTGAATCCGCCGGTGAGCTGGAAAATAATACCGGTAAGACCGATAACAACGCCCCAGAGAAGACGCATGGAGATCTTAGGGTCACGCTCCCCCTTGGACATCTGCATGGCCACAAAAAAGGAGGCAGAATCCGAGGTGGTAACGGCAAAGATAATGATGTTGAACAGGACGATGAGGCTTAACCACCAGCCAAGCCAGTCTCTTTGTTCAAAGTTGCCCGCATCTGTCCAGAAGCTGAATTTAACCAGGCCTCCAAAATAATCGCCGGTCATCTGAACCATCATATTAAACAGGTACTGGGTTGGGGCATGACCAAAAAACAGGATAATCACAAGCAAAGATCCTGCCAGGATCATGTTGGTCTGACTCAGAATTTTGATCCCTCTTTCAACACCCGTTGCAGCGCTGATCACATAAGCCACAATGAGAACCATCATGACCATTACTTTTCCAAAGTTGTCCAGATGCAGGCCAAACAATTTTTCAATACCAAAGCTGATGGAGGCCACACCCAGACCGATCATGGCGGCATTACCACCAATGGTTCCAAGAATGGAAAAGTTATTTCGGACTCATTCCTAAGCCTTTTGGTCTTTTATATAACGTCCAAGCTCTTGATCAATGTCATCGGAGATCATTTTATCCGGACATTGACTCAAAATTTCTTTATAGGTTTCATTGGCCCTTGTTACCACGTCCTTTCCACCTTTTTTCTGCCAGTCGTCATAACTGTCAGAAGTGGAAACAGACGGGGTCCAGAAGCTTCTGCACTGCTTCATGGTGGAGGGATGCATGAGGTATGATCCTCCATGGCCCACATCCTTGATCATTTTCTTGGAATAATCGGCATCAAAATTTTGAATACCCCCGGTGGCCAGGGCCGCCCTTGCCATGATCTCATCATCAATGATGAACTTTTCGTAGGACACCGTCATGATGGCATCTAAAATGCCATAACACTCATTGACCATGTTCACTCCGGCCATGGCCAGCATAAGGTAATTCTGCATGGTTTCGTAGCCTGCCTGGCAGTCCACTTCCTTGGCATCGGTGAGACCGGCCATGCACCTTGAGGGGATATCATAGAGTTCCCGAGCCAGCTGGATTCCTACCATATTTATAAGGGTGGACTCCGGTGAGCCTGTGATGTAAGCGGCGGTGCGCATATTTGGAATGGCCGAGGCCGGGGAGTAAATAAAAGGCGTTCCCGGATTAATGAGCTGTGACAGCACAAGGCCTGCCAGGATCTCAGCATTCTGAAGGGTCACCGTTCCCATGGGATTCACCGGGGCGGTGACACCGGCCATGGCACACACCAGAACCATGACGGGCTGGCCGTGCTTGGCATAGGCAAGCAGGGTCTCACAGGGGATTTTATCGTATCTCAAGGGACTTAAAGGATTCAGGGAAACGCCGATGCGTTTTTTCTCCAACACATCATCCCCACCTCCCATGGATATTTTAACCATGTCAAACATCTGCCCCACTTCTTTCTGGGTTCCCACATAGCCAAAAAGGGGTTTATCTGTGTGGGTGAGCAACTGACGAAAGATATCCAGATATCTTAACGGGTGGGTCACATCGCTGGGCTCCACGGGAATCTGGCCATTGATGTTGCACACCTTGCTGTGCTGGGCCAGTTTGTAAAGATTAATCAAATCCGCTTTGGTGCCAAGACGTCTTCCATTGTCCTGGTCCTGGATGTAAATGGGACCGTTGTTCAGGCTGACATGGATGCCCTTCTGGCCCTTTCCCACCAAGATATTGTTATCAGGGTTACTGCCCTCCCATAGAAAGCTATTGGGGGCCGAAGCAATGGTCTTTTCCACCATGTCCGGGGGAATAAATACGGTCTCGCCCTGGACTCTGGCCCCATGGTTTTTAAATATTTTAAGGCATTCCTGGGATTGAAACACGATGCCAGTGTGAGAAAGAATCTCCAGGCTGGCTTCATGAATATTTTCCAGGGTGTTTTTATCAACAAGTCTGAAGCTGGATGCAATGGTCATCGTTTTGTTTCCTGTTAGTTCCATGGTCAATACCTTCGCCAATTTTATTTTGGTTTAAATCTCAATCTATATATTGCAATTTAATTACCATACTGGCACAAAATATGGTGTTTTGATTGCCAAATTCCAAATCGGTTTTGAATTTGGCGAAGGTATTGATGGTTATGGTGGTTATGGTGGTTATATTATATGGAGAGTCTTCTTCAAGTAAGGCAGGCATTAAAAGCTATTGAAAGGTTGGAGGTAGAAAATGGCATTAAAAAATGATCATTATACATATCGTGTGACGTGGTCAGCAGACGACGATGAATATGTGGGATTATGTGCAGAATTCCCTGGTTTAAGCTGGTTGGCCGACACACCGGAGGCTGCTTTAAAAGGCGTTAGAAATGTTGTCGATGAAGTAATAAAAGACATGACCGTCAACAATGAAAAAGTACCTGAACCCATTGCTATTAAAAATTATAGTGGAAAATTTATGGTACGAGTTCCTCCTTAAATCCATCGTACTCTTGCTATTAAAGCAGCAGAAGCCGGTGTCAGTCTCAATCGCCTCGCCAGCTCGAAACTAAGCCACTAAAATTAACTCTATCCGAACAGCTCGTAAAATTTAGATTTCAACACTTCGACAAAGGTTCAAAAAAACAAGAAATAAAGCGGCATCCTTCAAAACTACTTTACACTTTTTTAGTGCCTTTCCCATTTGCAAGGGCTTTTTCCAAAAAGACTGTAAGGTACTTTTGGGCTCATATGAAGGATGCCAATAAAGCATTGAGAAACTCCTTTACAATCATAATCAAGCACAGTATGATAATAATATTATATGATTTAGCTGATAAAGGAGGCCAAAATGGAACGAATAAGTGTAACGCAGGCTGTTCGTCAATTTTCAGATTTAATGAATCGAGTATTTTATCAAGGAGCCATTGTCGAGTTAGAGCGAGGAAACAGAGTTATCGCTCGAATATCTCCGGTTTCTCCTGAATCACCATTGAAAGTTAAGCATTTGAATCGTTTTTTTCATGAACTCCCTTTGCTTGGTGAGGACTCAGAAACCTTTGATGAAGATTTGGCGATTCTAAGAAAACAAATTCCCATGGAGCGGAGCCAATGGGATTAATGCTTGATACCAATGTGTTTATCCATTTTGAACGTTCCGGTAATACAATTGATTTTTCAAAATGGGAAAAATATGGGGATGTATACATAAGTGCCATCACCTCTTCAGAGTTATTAGTTGGCGTTCATTATGCAAAAACGGAAGCACAAAAAAATCGTCGTTCAGCCTTTGTCGAATCAATATTGGCAAAAATACCTATATTGAGTTTTGAAACTGAAGAAGCCAGAGTTCATGCAGGTTTGTTTGCAACTTTGGCCAAACAAGGGAAAATGATTGGCGCACATGATTTGATAATAGCCGCAACAGCAATCGTTCATAGTTGTGCGGTTTTAACAGAAAATACTAAAGAGTTCGAAAGAGTCGCAGGCCTTGAGACGATTTCATTTGCCCGACCTTCGTAAAAATTGAACTTTCAGGTATTATACCGAGTCCGGGGAGGGTCTTCCAATTGATATTTTTGGAGCTGTGCGGAGTATATCATGTTTAGAAGCAATATGTTATGAGGATTGTTTTTTGGATCTTGTGCACTAAAACGGTTATTAAACAAAACAGTGACAGTTCTAAAAAACTATGTCTTCAAGTAATTGTATTTTATAGTCATTCTCTCCGCACAGCTCCAAATTTATAAGGGATGGCTCCATGGAACATACAAAAAACGATTTAAGACATACGCTCCAATCCCAGGATTTTGGTTTGATATTTGACGCCATCATGGCCCACTCCCGGGATGGCCTGTTTGTGGTGGATAAAACAGGCAAGGTGGTCATGGTCAACCGGGCCACTGAAAAAATGTTTGATTTTAAAGCAGGTGACATTCTGGGCAGAAACGTGAGAGATCTGGTCTCAGAAGGCTTTTACAACCCGTCGGTTTCCCTTATCGTCATCCAGAAAAAAGCAGCCGTGTCCCTCATCCAGACCACCCGGTACGACAAAAGAATTTTATCCACGGGAATTCCCATCTTTGATGACAGGGGGAACATTAAATATGTTCTGGTCAATGACAGAGATATTTCGCTGATCAATTCCCTGGCCGAAAGTCTTCATCCCGAAGATCTCCAGGAAGATGGCTTTCACATGGATCTTTCGGATTTTGGTGTTGCCGCCACCGAGCTGCAAGGGTTGGTGATCAAAAGCCCTGCCATGGAAAAGGTCATCCGCACGGCGGTGCGGGCCGCCCGGTTTGACATCCCCTTGATCATCACCGGCGCATCCGGGGTGGGCAAAACCATGATTGTCAAATTGATTCATCAACTTTCAGAGCGCAGGAACCACCCCTTTGCAGACCTTAACTGCGGTGCCATCACTGAATCCCTTATTGAATCAGAGCTGTTTGGGCATGAAAAGGGAGCCTTTACCGGAGCATCAGCCGCCGGCAAAAAAGGGCTGTTTGAAATGGCAGACAAAGGCACCCTCTTTTTGGATGAAATTGGGGAAATTCCCCTGGCCGTGCAGGTAAAACTCTTAAAATTTCTTGAAAAAAAGGAGTTCATGCGGGTGGGGGGCACCCAGACCATTTCCATTGATACCCGGATCATTGCCGCCACCAACAAGAATCTGGAAACCATGG
>Ga0208900_1001671_pt1 | contig 11358 bp, 10 predicted proteins | sample AntAceMetag02UKK_FD_184763 | JGI IMG/M metagenome (GOLD analysis project Ga0208900, IMG submission 184763) | Saline lake microbial communities from Ace Lake, Antarctica - Antarctic Ace Lake Metagenome 02UKK (SPAdes) (version 2) | ecosystem: Environmental > Aquatic > Non-marine Saline and... | reverse complement strand
CGGGATGATCGGGTTTATACCTTTTTCAATATCCGGTCGCGAGGTGATGTAAAATACAGGGTGATGTTGAATGCTGCCTACACTGGTGAGTTCTATTTGCCGGTAGTTTCCTGCGAAGCCATGTACAGCGATAATATTTTTGCCCGTGAAAAAGGCCGGTGGGTGAAGGTGGTGAAGTAGGGGAGAGGTGGAAAGGGGTATAGAGGTATAAGGTGTATAGGGTATGTAGTGTGGATGGGGAGCGTAGGGGAGGTAGGGAATAGTTCGAAGTTTTAAAACTAACTATTACAGTTCATCTATTTTTCCTCTATTGACAGAAAATGAAAAACTCAAATTTTCTTTACATCCTTGCAATTCTTATTTACATAGATGGTGAGCCTAAATAATTTAACAACTGAATAATCCTTATCTTTGTGAAAAATAAAAATTACCATGTTAGTAGAAAGAATAGATAACGAAGTAATTATTCGGCTGTCTGGATCGATTGACACAACTGATTTGGAAGAAATGGTCGATTACTTACGGTTCAAAGAGATAACATCGAAATCCAAAGCCACCCAAGATGAGGTTGATTTATTGGTTAAAGAAATCAAGAAAGGAAGATGGGAAAGTAACAGGAAAAGGTTACTACCAGAATGAGGCTGATAGTTGATACGAATATAGCATTTAGTGCAATTTTGAATAGCAATAGCAGGATTGGAGAGCTATTAATAAAATCAACAGATTATTTCAGTTTTTTTTCTGTTGATCAATTCACCTAAATGCAAAACTATGGACCGGTAATTTAGAATTGATTAATGGGCTTAACAAAAAAGGATTCCAAAATACAATTACTACTAAGGAATTGTTTAGTATTTACTTAAGTAAAAGAGAAATTCGGAAATTAGACCTTTGGAACAAAAGACAATAAAACTATTTTATTTACTCTTCATTTTTTTAGGATTGGCATTCATCCTCTTCTGGCTATCCTTACCCTCACCCCTGTTTAACGATCCTGCCAGCACCGTTGTTTTCGACAGAAACAATAATTTGCTTGGGGCACGGATTGCCGCTGACGGTCAGTGGCGATTTCCGGAAAATGATTTTGTCCCCGATAAATTCCAAAAATGCATCACTACATTCGAAGATCACTATTTTTTTAGCCATCCCGGGGTGAACCTGTTTTCAATGTTTCGGGCATTGAAGCAAAACATCCGGTCTGGTAAAATTGTTAGTGGTGGTTCTACCATCACCATGCAAACCATCCGCTTATCACGCAAAGGCAAAGCTCGAACTGTTTGGGAAAAGGTGATAGAAATGTGGCTGGCCCTGCGTTTGGAAGCGGGGTATTCAAAATCCGAAATCCTTGCATTATATGCTTCACATGCCCCTTTCGGTGGAAATGCAGTTGGGCTGGATGCCGCAGCATGGCGCTATTTTGGTCGCAGCCCCGATAATCTCAGTTGGGCCGAAGCGGCTACCCTCGCTGTTTTGCCTAATGCTCCAGCACTCATCCATCCCGGTAGGAACAGGGAAGCCCTTGAACAAAAACGAAACAGGCTGCTTACAAAATTGTTGCAAGATCAGGTCATTGATTCATTGACCTATACGCTGTCGCTGGAGGAACCACTACCTCAAGAACCATTGCCCTTGCCCAATAATGCCTCGCAATTTACCGACAGGATGGGAATTGAAAATCCTGAAAAGGTTTCGCAAACTACCATTGATGTTCATCTTCAAAATTTGGTGAGTGAGATCGTCCAACGCCATCATGAACTGTTGAAGTCGAATCAGATATTTAATGCTGCTGTTATGGTTTTAGATGTTGAAACTAATGAAGTGCTGGCTTATGTGGGCAATACGGCTGGCGATGGATTATCTGATCATGGAAATGACGTGGATGTAATAACCAAAGCCCGGAGCAGTGGAAGTATTTTGAAACCGCTGCTCTATTGTGCGATGCTGGATGAAGGCGAGTTACTACCTGGGACTTTAGTTGCCGACATTCCTACCACCATCAGCAATTATTCTCCTAAAAACTTCAATGTGACTTACGATGGTGCTGTGTCTGCGAAAGATGCTTTGATACGTTCCTTAAATGTTCCGTCTGTTCGCTTATTGAGCGATTTCGGCCAGCAACGCTTCTATCATAAATTAAAGGCCTGTGGATTTTCAACTTTAAATTTTGATGCCAGTCATTACGGGCTATCACTAATATTGGGTGGTGCCGAAGTGACGCTTTGGGATTTATGCAGAATTTATCGGGGTTTTGCCCAAACCCTGAATTTGTATTCCAGCCATCCCAATGAAATTCTCCTCAATCAGTTTCCCAAGCCCAAACTTTTGATGGATGAAGTGGGCGAGAACTCAAACAATGAGTCTGTGTATAGCGCAGGTGCAATTTATACCACACTTGAAGCGATGAAGGAAGTGCGACGCCCGGAAGCTGAGGCAGGTTGGGAGAGTTTTTTGTCCTCACAAGCCATTGCTTGGAAAACGGGTACCAGTTTTGGCTTTCGCGATGCATGGGCAATTGGTGTTACTCCCGAATTTGTTGTTGGGGTTTGGGTGGGCAACGCTGATGGTGAGGGGCGCCCCGGGCTTACGGGCCTAACTGCGGCTGCACCAATCTTGTTCGAAGTTTTTGATATGTTGCCCAGCAGTGATTGGTTTGTTCCTCCCTGGGATGAATTGGTGGAGCTACCTGTTTGTAGAAACAGTGGTATGCGGCCTTCGCAGTTTTGCCCTGACATTGATACAGTTTTGGTTCCCTTAAAAGGCAGAGAAACTACTGCTTGTAAATTCCATCAGTTGGTGCATCTTGATTCCACTGAAAAATTCCGGGTGCACGCGGGCTGTTATCCTCAAAATCAAATTCAAAGCAAATCCTGGTTTGTGTTGCCCCCGGCCATGGCGTGGTTCTATCGTTCAGTCGATCCCTTTTACCGAAGTCTGCCTCCATGGATGCCCGCCTGCAATGTAGCGAATGAAAAACCTATGCAACTCATATGGCCCGACAAACCATCCAAAATTTATATCCCACATGAAATGGATGGCACACTGGGGAAAGTGGTGTTTGAAGTTGCTCATCAATCTCCAGACAAGTTGGTGTACTGGTATGTGGACAATGCGTTTCAGGGAACAACCCGGCACCTTCATAAAATGGCACTTCAACCAGAAACAGGCTTGCATCAGTTGGTTTTGATGGATGAAGATGGGAATATTCTGACTGAAAGATTTGAGATCGTAGGTAAATAATATTCCAAAAATTCGGATAATAGTTATTCTTGTATGATAGAGGGTTGAAATTTAAAACTACCTCAAAGCCACTAGCAAGCCACCTGTTATAAACGCCAACACCCACCAGATGTATGCGTGCCTTGAATAGAGATGAAGGCCCTTTGGAACCTTTGCTCCAATTCCATGTTTGATTTTCTGTCGCCAGATTAAAATGGCATCGATGGTCATGCCGGCAAGTGAGGAGTAGCCCAAAATACCATGAAGTGTCAACGGCCCTTTAGATGAGCCTACAATCATAAAAGTTGTAGCTGCGATATCGAGAGCCACTCCAAGTGTAAGAAAGATTAAAACCGGTTTTAGAATATGCTTTTTCCTTTGTTCGGTAATGATGGCGATGCTATAGCTGATGAGCGCAAAAACGACAATGATGGTTCCGGTTTGTACATATGGATTCATGAAAGCTATAAACTTCGTTAATTTGGAATTGTTGCCCTTGTGCAATTGTTATGCTAAGCTGGAATTGGTATTAGAATAATGACCAGAAGCCAAGGATTTGAGTGTATTAATGGTTGTAACTATTTCAATCAAAATCGTTTACCTTATTGGATTAACGTGTTTGGCTAATAATTACCTTTTGGAACCAGGTATATTGGTTTGTGCTTATCCTGAAAATATAGATTCCTGATGAAAGGTTATATTTCTCAAGATTGAAAGGGTGTAGCCCTCTTTTAAATTGTTGTTCCCTGAAAACGCTTATGCTTTCGTTTTTTATCGATAAAAGGGTAACACTGTACAATCCAGCTTCAGGTACGAATAAATAAACTTCTGATTGATTTGTTATGGGATTTGGATAGATCGTGGCTTGGTTATCGAAGTTAATATCATTGATTCCAAGACATGCATCAACATAAACACTTTGTTCGGCAATGTTTTCACACCCGAGAGAGTCAAGGTAAGTATAGCATAGCCACCGTGTACCCAAACCGGCAAGGTTGGGATGGAAATATCCGCTGTCAACCCCGGGGCCTGAATATTCACCACCAAGAGGCCAGCCTTCGCTTAGTTTATAGGGGGGCCAGTCGATACACTGATCCTGAATACTTGCAAAACTTACTAGAGGCAAAGCATTTACCTGAATGTAATTTTCCTTCATCATTGTAACGCGAATGTTATTGTAACATGCGGTAAGTGTTACATCAAAGTTGCCCGGTACGTTATAATTTACAAGCGGGTTATTTTCATATGAAACCGCGGGTGTGCCTCCTTGAAAAGTCCACTCAAAAGAATTGGGCTCCCCCGGAGAAAGGTTAAAGAATGAAATATCAGACCCTTCACAAACCATGTTTTGGTTGCTGCTAAAATCTACAATGATATTCATTCCCACAGCATTAAATTCGCAACTTGCCGAATAGGAATATTCGTAAAATTGGCTGAGAGGAAACCATTCGTCATCGTTAAAACCTCTTAGCACGCAGTATCCCTCAGTTCCATCACCCTCGCTATCGTAAACAGTAAATTTGTAACACCCGTCCTCATTAATATATATCGTGTCTTTCATAAACAAATTTGGCCAGACGTATGGACCTCCGGTTTGGGCCACTTCATTCGTTTCTGTGTTTCGTAATTCCCAGCTTGTTTGTTCCGGATAATCATCAGTTTTTAAAATGAGCAATATTTTTCTATCAGTTGTTTGAGCTACTGTAATTGTTTTTTTTAGGGTATCATTTTGATGAAAAGCGTCGATTTGATTATTTGGTTTAGATGTGAAAAATTCAATTGTTTCGGTGCCTTCCGGCAAGGAAATATTATAAAAATCCATTGAAACTGACCCGGTAGGATAAAGTGTGCCATTAAACTGAAGGGAGTCATATAATTGTCCATCAAGCCTTAGCTTGAGAATGAACGAACTGATGGTGTCGATGCCCAGGTTATGTACTTCAATGGATGCGTTTTCATGGCCGTCACAATTTTCAAAAGCCATGTTATTGACTAACTTAATGCCGATGTCCAACATATCGACACTCGCGAATATGGACGCCGCTGCATCTTGCACAATTTTTTTTGAAACATCATTTTGTAAGAAGGCAATTAATTTGTGCGATTTCCTGTACGAAACTTCCTCAAAAGAAAATGGGAACTCGAAATACATTGTATCGCTTGTCGAGAAATTCGCCGGGGTACCGTAGTGGTCAGGAAGCATTTGTACCTGGATACAATGGTAAGTATATTCACTGTGATAGTTTGACCAAAAATTTTTAATGGTATCAATTGTTAGTGCCAGGTTTAGGGTATGGCAATCAGTAGTAAAACTGCCAAGCTTGTAAACACCAACCTTTGCTATGTAATTGTTAGTATCATTTTTTACAATTTCTAAACTCAAATCAAACGAAGTCCAATCATTTATAAGTGGCGTAAAAGCTGCCAAATAATCGTAATACTTTGAGTTATCGCCTCCTCCACTAACTTCAACAGTGCCATTAAAAAAGGCCCAGGGATCTGTTATGCCTCCTCCATAGCAACTATCGTGACGGTAAGTAGCGGCTTCATTTTCAAAGTAGCCATCTGAATTAATACACCAATCATGTCTTACTATTAAAACAGGGTCACCATTTTTTATAATGGTTTTAATCCCGAGTTCAGCACCATACAAATTACAGCATTCAGTACCAAAAAAAGCTTCCATTAATACATGCTCTCTTTGTATTTGATCAGGATAGTATGCTTGAGAATAAAGTAGGCTTTGAATGCCAATAATGAAAACGAAAAATGCAGATAGTATTTTCATCTCACTAAAGATTTTACCCCAAAAGTAATATATTTCTTATTGGAAGTCAATCTTTAGGGTACATATTTTTTATTGATTTTTATATTATTTAAGTAAAAATAATAGCTATTTATTGGGTTTTTTATAACTTGCGATGGAATTTAAAAAATACATCAAAAATGGAAAATCAACAAGATCTCAGCAGCTATCAACAGTATCAGGAACACCTGAAGCAACCTATGTCGGTGGGCGATTGGTTTATCGCCATATTAATCACAGCCATTCCACTGGTTGGCTTAATTGTGTTACTTGTTTGGGCGTTTGGTTCCAACACCAATGTCAATAAAGCCAATTGGGCGAAAGCATCATTAATCTGGATGGTGATAGGTATAGTTATTGGTGGCATTGTGTTTTCAATGATAGTGGGAACTGCTGTATTATCGGAGTGGTATTAATTATCCTCAGCAAACCACTCGGTGTATGAGGTTACCGTTTCCCAAAGTTTAAGGTGATGTAATTTAACATCTTCGGGCAGGGCGTTTTTTATCCTTTCAGCAAAGTCGATGATCATATTTTCGCTGGTGGGTTGGTAATCTACCAGGATAATCCTGTCGAAACTCTTTTTCATTTCGGCGAGGAGTGCATCAGGAACATCGCTTCTTAGTACGATGGAATGATCGAGTTCATCCACGATCAGGCCTTTGATGATCCGCTTCAGATCCTTAAAGTCGATGACCATTCCAAGTTTGGGAGAACCGGTTTCAGAAATAGGTTCGCCAATAAGCGTAACCAGCAATTCATACGAATGTCCATGGATGTTTTTGCACAATCCATCATGCCCTGGCAGCGAGTGAGCCATGTCGAATTTATATGCTTTGGTTATTCTGATTTTTGCCATGTTTAGGAATTATTTGACGAACTTAAAAACTATTGGAGTGGTATGATCAGTTTTTGAAATCGATAGAAAATAAAATCCTTTTGAAAAATTTTCTGCATCAATATTGATGATTTCCTGGTTTTTGTATTCAGCACTAAAAACCTTGCGGCCACTTCCATCGCTTATCGAAATTAAAAGATCTCCTTCGCTTGCTTCCCCTGCAACCCGCACAAAAATTTCATCCACAACAGGATTTGGATACACATTGAAGTTCATCCTGTCAAGCAAGCCCTCATCAGTTATTGCTGTGTTGAACCAAATCATGTCAACATATTCGGGGTGGTCGATGAATGGGTTACGGTTGTCCTGGATGTCGTAAACAGCATCGTTACGGTCGATTTCTTTCTGGCTTACAGGATCATCTTTATGCCATTCGAAAAGCATGTTCAATGCCCACTCTTTAGGTTGCGATCCATTCACCATGGGGCTTCCGGGCCAACTGTTGTCTTCGCCCAAATAACGGGATGCCATGTAAAAATAGTTGCGGGCAAGGTCGCCTTTGTAAGCATCAATTGGCTCGAACACGGTACCATTGTACCCCGGATAGTTGTTGCTACCCACTTTGCAGCCATTCTGTGAAGTCCACGATGCACTCCCCACTTCGCCGAAAGGAAAATTGCTCCGCTTTCCATTCACATAACCATCTGTAGGATAAATATGAAAAAGGTCTGAATTCATTGGATATACTTCGCCGCCAAACCAGCTTTTCGGGAAGGTATGTTCGCGGTTGTAACAATCGCCTTCGCCACCATAATTGCCACATTGGTCTGAGTAAAAAGTAAATTGATAGGGTGGTGTGCCACCGGGAACATCGGAATAAACATCCCAAACTTTTCCGTTGGATTTTTTATCGGTATTGGGAAAAGCGTTCCAAAGGGCGCCATATGTTTGCGTATCATGGTCGTCGATAATATTGTGCAAGGCTTGTTGCAATGCTGTGCCTGATAGTCCGTTTGCCGGGTTGTAATAGCCCGATGGGATCTGCGAAAAAAGTAGTTGGCCAATAATAGCCAATCCGAGTAGTAAGCTAGTTCGTTTCATGAATGAGTGTTTATTAGAGTTCAAAAAATTTAATCATGTAAAATATGGAGCCGCCAATCAGTATAATCCCTCCAAAAAATTCGAGACGGGCAGCCAATAGAAATTTTGAGCTTTTGCGCGAAATCATCATCCCCACCAATGGGACGATAAAAAATACCGCTAATAAAATGAGTGAAAATATTCCAAAAGAGATGTCGAATGCTGAAATTGCCAATCCCAGCAAAAAGGCGTTCATGCTCAGTGCAGATGCATAAACCATCAAAATCTTTTTTTGGTTCAGTTCGTAGAGCATTTCCTGGAATTTGGGTTTAAATGATTTGATGGCCATTTTGATGCCTAAAATAAACAAGACACCAATAGCCAGTGGAAGGCTGAAGTTTTGGAGTAGCTGGTTGATCTGGCTGCCAATCAATATACCGATGACTACAGCCAGGGTATTAAACAAGGCTACCACCGAAGCAGAATACACAAGGTACGATGGCCTGGATTCGCGTAAATATCCATTGAGATAGAATCCTGCGAAAGCATCCATCGATAAGGCTAAAACAATGATTGTAAATATGAATATGCTCAATTCCTAAATTTTTTCGGGGTGCAAAGATAGGGGAAAAGAGTTTAGAGTTTGGAGTTAAAAATTTGGAGTTCGGAGTTTAATTCAAAAATTCAAAATTCATCATTCAAAATTTCCCCTACTTACTATATTGATCGATGACCTCCGAAATAGCCTTCTGGCAGGCCGGGCAGAAAACCTGGTGGTTGCGGGTAAACATAATACAATCGATGGAGGAACGATAAATTCCGTACTGCATGTAATTTCCCCCTTCGAAAGCGCCCGTGGTATTCTTGTATTCCATGTCATCAATCATATCAATCAATTCCTTTTTCTCCCTTTCAAAAAGTGCCTCCACCTCTTTTTCGGGAACTTTGGCGGCACGCAATGCCCTGCGTTCTTTCTGGATTTCATAGCCGAAGTTATCGAAATCCTTTTTGTCCCAGGGTGTTGGAATAGGTGTGCCCGGTTCAACCAGGTCGGACCATTTAAGATTGTTTTTATCCAGAAGTGCAGTAACGTTTGGTTCCCAGGGTTCCATGGTAATTTCGGGAGGTGCCTCGTAAGAAACATCCGAAGTGTAATATTCATCGGCCAGCGCGGCAAAGGAATGGCCGAACTCATGCACAAAAACATAATCCGAAAATTTATTGTCAACGGCTACCGCGGAATAAAGATTGAAAATACCTCCGCCACCATAAGTATCTTCATTGATGAGGATAAACATATAATCATAAGGAACGCTTGCCGCCACATCGCGGATGGTGCGGTTGTCGTAGGCCAGTGCATAACGCTCCGAATCGAAGGCACTGTACGACATCGAAAGCGGAGTGCGTTTAAAAACCCCGGGATGGGGTTTGTTAACGCCACTTTCGGCAGCTGGGGTTTCTACCGCCCACAGATTGAAGTCCGTTTTCCGGGATTTGTATGGCTCTACCTTGAACAATTCATCCGTCAATCTCATTACATCACTACGGAATTTTTTCATTTCATTTTCTGCATAGCCATCGCCCAAAATTACAATATCAACTTTTTTGTTTGGGTTGCCATTTTCGATGTAATTCCAGCTTTTGTAAGGGCTGGTATATTCTGCAGGATTTACTTTGCGTGAAGTAGGATCTATAGTAGTACTCCAAATATCAGTAAACTCATTTTTGTCGTTTCGCTTTTTAATGGTCAATACCACCGGCCGCTTTGGCCATGGAAAGCGCACTGATTCGTGAAATGTGCCCCAGTTTTTTTTTGCTTCGCCAATGGTTTGCCATTCACCAAAAATGCTGGCAAATCCCCGACTGTAAAGCGGCCTTCCACTTTGTTGTTCAGTCACTTCAAAGAAATATAAACCCCGGTTCAATTCATCTTCTAAGATTGTTTTACTTCCGGCCCATCGGCCATCGTTAATAATTCGATCCACCGAAAAATGCTCTTCAGCGGCAGTGCCTGTATGGAAATAATCAACGCGCATGGTTTGGTCGCTGAAAAAGGTATCGTAACCTGCTGGCACCGGCTGGGCATTAACTGACCATATAAAACAGAATAGCGAGAAAAAAGCTAATAATTTTTTCATGTTTGATTTAATTTGAAGCAAAAGTAGGATTAATTCCCGGGGATTTCTTAAACCTTTTATGCTCATATAGGACTCAAATCAATAATCATAAATCATAAATCGGAAATCATAAATCATTTTTGCACAAAAAAAGCCTCCTGTCAGGGAGGCTTCCAGTAAAACATCTGTTTACTGTAACGGTTTATTTTTTAGCTTCGGCCATGCTCTCTTCGGCGCAGTACTTCAAAATATTACCCGAAGCCTTTACAACTTTGCAACTTTTAATTACTTCCCTACCCTCTTTGATTTCATAAGTATATGTTCCTGAAGGAAATTCGCTGATGTCGTGGGTCATGAGCAGGTTGTCGCTTTTGCTGAATTTTTTTGAAAAAACCTTTTTATGTGTATCATCAAATACGTTAATGGTTACAGCCTGGTCGGCGGGTTTGATGAGGCGGATGTTCACAAGGTTATCACCTTTTAAGGTAAAAGCCGTAAAAGTTTTTGATTTTTCTGAATTTTTACTTTGCGCATTTCCATTAAAGGATATTCCAATTGCAAGGACGATCAGGAGGGCTGTGAATTTAATTGCTGTTGCTTTCATAGTTTTTATTTTTAAGTGTTTTATTGTTTTGTTGATGAAGCAAATGTAAGGCAGGATGTACCCCGATAGCAATCGTTTTCGGGTGAGGTGAAGGATGTTGATGGTGAAGTGTAAAAAATGGATGGTGAAAAAACGATGTTCAGGGATGCCAACCCTGAGAATACTGTGATGATGGAGGATTCTAACTTTCAAATATTTGCTCAGAAAGTAAAAGCTTTATGATGGAGGGTTGGCATCTCTCCTGAGTGTTTAATGATGTGGAAAGGTTTCAATTGTAAAACCTTGTTCAGTAAGCAGAAAAACTGTCAGACAGTTGCCCGCATCTTTATTACCATGAAAAAGAAATAATATTACCCATTGCCAAATTAACTCACGGTGAACTGTCTGACAGTTTCTTATTTTAAAAAACCCGCTTCACCTTCTGCTCGATCAACATCAAATCAGCAAGGACGATGGCAGTAGCAGCTTCAATAACGGGTGGGATACGGAGGGCAATGCAGGCATCATGGCGGCCTTCTACCTTCAATTCTTCAACAGCGTTATTTGCGAAGTTGAACGTGTTTTGAGATAAACTGATGCTGGAAGTTGGTTTTACAGCCACCCGGAAAACAAGGTCGTTCCCATTGCTGATACCGCCATTGATGCCGGCTGCGAGGTTGGTTTGGGTTTGGCCATCAGCAGAAATGATAAGGTCGTT
>Ga0208900_1001664_pt1 | contig 11388 bp, 4 predicted proteins | sample AntAceMetag02UKK_FD_184763 | JGI IMG/M metagenome (GOLD analysis project Ga0208900, IMG submission 184763) | Saline lake microbial communities from Ace Lake, Antarctica - Antarctic Ace Lake Metagenome 02UKK (SPAdes) (version 2) | ecosystem: Environmental > Aquatic > Non-marine Saline and Alkaline... | reverse complement strand
CATCTGGTGATGGGGGTGGAATTAACATTGAATCTGGCTCATCAGCATATAATTGTATTGCCTGGGGTAATACATCAAGTGGAACAGGAAATGATATAAAACCGGGTGGCACAATAGCATATTGCTGTGCCAGCGATGGGATTACAAATGGAGTAAATAACTGTACTACTGCTGACCCGCTTTTTCTTGATGTGGGAAACAATGATTATCACATTCGCAGTAGCTCACCCTGTGCCGATGCAGGCAACAACACATATTTTAGCGAGGACTATGATATAAGAGGCAGTAACTATCCCCGTAAATTAAATAAAGCCACTGGTGCAGCCGGAACTATCGACATGGGTGCTTACGAATACAACGCAAATATTAACATTCTTTATGTTGATGCTTCGATTGGCAGCTCGGGAGATGGCCTGAGTTGGGGAACAGCTTTCAAAACCATTCAGGAAGGCGTGGATGCCTCTAATGAAGGTTACACAGTTAATGTTGCCGATGGAACCTATAACACTGGAACAACTACAACTCCAGGCTATGTACTAAACAACCGGGTTTATATTTCTAAAGATATTACCGTAGTATCGGTGAACGACGCATCTGTAACCACTATCGAAGGAGCCGAAGCTACTGGTGGTGGTAATGGTGCTGATGCAATACGTGGAGTCTATATGAGTGCCGGAATCCTGGATGGCTTTAAAATTGCTGGTGGATACACTAATACTTCGGGTAGCGATTATGATGATGAGTCGGGTGGTGGAGTTTGGATTTCGGATGGTATGATAAGCAATTGTCTCATTACTTTATGCGATTGCAACCGTCGTGGAGGCGGTATATGGATGGATGGTGATGGAACTATATCAAATTCTACAATAAGTGATAATGGAGGTAGCTGTGAATATGGAGGCGGAATAAACATGCAAGGCGGTGGTACTGTTGAATATTGTATTATCGACAATAATGAAAGTTCAGACAAAGGAGGGGGAGCATATGTGAAAGATGGTGGAACAATTGTAAGTTGCCTTATTACAAATAATGAATCTACAGGAGATGAGGGTGGTGGTGTGAATCTATATGGAAACGGTGGATCAATTGTAAATTCAACACTTTCAGGAAATACTTCAGATGGTAATGGAGGTGGAATAAGTCTTAGTGCCTATGCACCAACAGTATATAATTGCATTGCTTGGGATAACAATCATGATGGTTCAGATGTTTATGATGATATATATCCGGGAAATGGTACGGTAGAATATTGCTGCGCCAGCGATGGAGTTACAGATGGTGAGGACGGATGTATAATATCAGATCCACTTTTTGTAGATTCCGGCAATGGCAATTACAGACTTTCATCAAGCTCTCCCTGTAAAAACACAGGGGATAATACTAAAGTTATAGTAAGTTACGACCTCGACGGAAATGCACGTATTGTTTATGGTACCGTTGATATGGGGGCTTATGAATACAATGGGCCAGAGATTAGTACAACGGCTGTAACATCAATAACTAAAACAACAGCTAGTTCAGGTGGAAATGTAACCAGCGAAGGAGCAAGCTCTATTACAGCAAAAGATGTTTGCTGGAATACCGCTGGCACACCTACCATTTCGGACGAGTTTACTACGGATGGTACAGGAACAGGAACGTTTACCTCTTCGCTCACGGGTCTTACATCAGGTGAAACCTATTATGTACGTGCCTATGCTACCAATAGTGAAGGAACAGCTTATGGGAATCAGGAAGAATTTACAACAGCAGTTTCCAGGGTGGTAATTAACAACAACAATTCAGGAGCAGGTTCACTTCGGCAAGCAATAGATGATGCTGGAGCTGGCGATGATATCACCTTTAATCTTTCTTCCGGAGACGAAATTATCAGCATAGATGAGGAATTAGAGATTTATGAAAGCATAACTATTGATGGCTCAAACACAGCTGGTAGCGGCGTGGATGTAACTGTTAAGGTGACAACTCCGGGAACGTCTGGATATAGAGTATTCAATATTGACGCCTCCGGAAAAACATTAAATATTTCCAACATGACAATAAAGGGTGGAGATATAGGTGATGACAATGGAGGTAGTATTTACCTTGATGGTACACTAAATCTTGAATCAGTCACAGTTTCAGGTTCAAAAGCAGATTATGGAGGGGGAATATACGTTGCTGGTGGAGCAATTAATATAGACAAATGCACACTAAAGAATAATGAAGCAGCTCATGGCAGTCTTAGTGCTGGTGGTGCTATTCGGGTTGGAAGTGCCAGTGCTGACGTGCTTATAGCAAATTCAATATTCAGCAACAATACTGCTATATTTCGGGGTGGTGGAATCTACTCAGCTAGCAACGTTACAATTAGCAATTCGACCCTTTCAGACAATACTTCTGAAAATGATGGAGGTGCATTATATTTTACGAATGGCGGCACCTTAACATCATTAACAATTGCAAATAACCATGCAGATTATGATGATAATGGTGATGGTGATGGCGGAGGCTTGTATCTTTATTGGGGAACTACTGTGGTGAAAAACTGCATTTTTGCCAACAATTACAAAGGTAGTGGAACAACAAACGGTGATGATTATTATTACCGTGGCGGCCCTCTAACAGACGAAGGTTATAATATTGTTGAATATCAAGATGGTTCTTCAACTGGTGTAGGAAAAACTTTTACTGCTATAACAAATATAACAGGGAATCAGGCCAATTTGTTTGGAACAGGAACTGCAACACAAAGCTTGGCCGACAATGGAGGGTCTACCCAAACCCTGGCGATTTATAGAGGAAGTGTGGCTATCGAAGCAGGAGTTTGGGATGCTTCAATAACTACCGACCAACGGGGTGAAGATCGTTATAATCCACCCACAATTGGTGCTTATGAATTTCAAGGAGCATCCGTTACATGGGATGGTAGCAGTGGTTCAGATTGGAATACTGCTGACAACTGGAGCATTGGCTCAGTACCCGTTTCAGCAGATAACGTAACTATTCCGGATGTAGACAATGACCCTGAAATTGGTTTTACAGGAACAGCAAGCTGCAACGATCTTACATTAGTTGGAAGTGCAACATTGACGGTTAAAAGTGATGCAACAGGCACAGGATCATTGATAGTCAATGGAACTGCTATAGGGGATGTTACAGTTCAACGTTATGCTGATGTTTATGCCAAAGGCCAAAAATGGCACTATGTTTCCGCGCCTGTTTCAGGGCAGGCACTTAGCACGGATTGGATGACAGCCAACGCCATTGGTTTTACCAATCCGGCTTATCAGTTTTTCCGCTTTAGCGAGATTAGCAATTATTGGATTTATTTTGATTATAATGGAGGGACTCCGGAGAACTTTGGAGATAATACTTTCGTGGATGCCCGTGGCTACTGCCTTACACGAAATACTGATGGAGTTTTATCTTTCACAGGCACAGTGCGAACTAGTGATGTAAACTATCTTACAACTTACACAGCAGATAACGGTGAAGGTTGTAATCTCGTGGGTAATCCGTTTACCAGTTCCTTAGGCATAACTTCAAACGCTTCAACAACCGAAAAGTTTCTTACAGTGAATGCTGATTTACTTGACAACAGCTATGAAGCTATTTATATTTGGGATGAGGCAGCAGATTATACTTTCGGCAGTCAGGACTATAAAACAATATCCAATGCTGTTGTAGGCGGACGTGTAAAACTTAGTAACGATTATATCCAACCCGGACAAGCATTTATGGTAAAAGTAGCATCTGATGCTTCTGCTTATAATCTTGCTTTTAATGAAAATATGCAAGCACATGCTTCTGATAACTATTATAAAAATACAGAAGAAACATGGCCTACGGTAGAACTTGTTGTTGAAAGTAATAACGGTTTGACTAATTCAACTGCTATTGGATTTAACGAAAATATGACCCTTGGGCTTGACCCATCCTTTGATGTTGGGAAAATGAAAGGTAACCCTGATATTGCTCTTTACACAAAACTAATAGAAGACAATGGTGTTGATTTTGCCATACAGGCTTTGCCTGATAATGATATCGAAAACTTTGTAATTCCCGTTGGCGTGGATGTAGCCGAAAGCGGCGTATTTGAATTTTCTGTTTACCAGGAACAACTCGACAACTACAACATCGTTTTGGAAGACCGTCAGGAAAATACCTTTACCAACCTGCGCTGGGATACATATTTTGCTACCATCAGCGAAAGCGGAACAGGAAGGTTTTACCTGCATTTTAAAGATGCTACAGGAATTGGGGAAACCGCACCTGAAACAAAAATTAGTTTCAGATATCTGGATGGTAAAATCCTGATCACTAATCCCGACATGGAAAAAGGTAGTATCAGCCTGGTGAATATTTCGGGGCAAATTTTGGACAGATATGAAATGAATGGAAATGGCAAGCAGGAATTTTCGATAAACCAATCAACAGGTATATACATCATCAGCATTAAAACAGATACAGCGACCATTAGCCATAAATTATTTTTAAAATAGCATCCCAGACCTGTCAGGTTTTAAAAACCTGACAGGTCTATAGACAGATTCCGCAATAGACCTGACTGAGTTGGAGACTAGTCAGAGTCAAAGGAGAAAAAGAAAAACAATTCATTTTAATACAGGGATTTTAGATTGATGATTTATTTGATTGTTGATGTGTGAAACCCAATTCAACAATCAAAAACCTGCGATCGCCAAACTTGCGACACGAAGTTAGCCCGTATGGGTCCGTATGGAGCATCAATTTACTTTCCTGACGCTGTCAGGTCCGTTGGACTCTGACAGGTCTCCACCTCTTGACCTGACAGCGTTGAAAACCTGTCGGAGTCGAAAAAATCACGCATCATAAATCTAATATCTGACATCTTATATTCTTAACAATCCTCCCTGACGCTGTCAGGTCCGTTGGACTCTGACGGGTCTCCCCCTCGTGACCTGACAGCGTTGAAAACCTGTCGGAGTTAAGGTGTGGAAAAATCATTCAAATAAAAAGACCTTCCAGGTGGGGTGTTAAATCTGTGTTTTACTTCTTCGTCCTATTTTTTTTATTTTCCTCTGTATCTTTCCTATCATCAGAATATCATTTTCGTAAAGATAGATTTCTCAGTCGCTATGCTCCATCGAAATGACAAAGCTCATGAATGTCAGGTAGGGAAAGGGAAAGCGGACGCTCTGCGCCCGCTTTCCCTTTCCCCTAAACCAATGAACTACGACTTTGTCATTTCGACCGACCCGCCTGCCAAAGCGAAGCGGCGGGCAGGGAGGGAGAAATCTCTATGCAAAAACCTTTTAAAAAATTCAAAATATGGAACGAAATGGCATTTTTTTAGATAAATCTTAATAGCCAGATAAACAGAAGGATACAATTTTCAGAAAATCAATTTTTAACACCCCACCTTCCAGGTTTCTCATTTAGGAACATGACAGAATTTTATAACAATGAAGTCTTATTTGCAAAAACCTGGAAGGTCTCCACCTCACCTTCAACACTTTTTTCCAACAACTACCCCCGCAATGAAGAAAAAGAAATCAAAGCTCAATTGATTTATTATTTTTGCCGATCAGAATAACTTATCAATCTGATATTTAAAAAAGAGAAATGGTTTTTGAAGGCAAAACAGTTTGGATTATAGGGGCTTCATCCGGCATAGGAAAGGCGCTTGCTTTGGATTTTGCCAAAATGAAAGCCAAACTCGTCCTTTCGTCCCGCAATGTTGAGGCCCTCGAAACCTTGAAAGAAAGTTGTCTGGAATTTACTGAACATTGTTTTGTTATTCCTATTGACCTTGAAAAAAATTCTCACTTCGATATTGCAGTTTCTGAAGTAATCCAAAAATATTCTTCCATCGACTACCTGATTGTCAATAGTGGTATAAGCCAACGATCCCTTATTAGCGAAACACCTCTGAGTATTGATCGCCGTTTGATGGAGATCAACTATTTTGGGAATATTGCCATTACAAAAGCTGTATTGCCCCAAATGCTCAAACACCAATCCGGGCATATCGTGGCGGTGAGTTCGATAGTCGGTAAGTTTGGATTTCCCTTACGGTCGGCCTATTCAGCGTCCAAGCATGCACTTCATGGCTTTTACGAAACTTTGAGGGCCGAAAATAAAAAGGACAATATTAAAGTTACTATTGCCATTCCCGGACGTGTCCGTACCAATATTTCGTACAATGCCTTATTAAAGGACGGTAGTCAACACCAGGAATTAGATGATGGACAGGCCGGTGGGATAAGTGTAGAATCCTGTTCGAGGCAGGTTATTAAAGCAATAAAAAGACAAAAGAAAGAAGTGCTTATTGGTGGAAAGGAATTGATGATGGTACACATAAGAAATTATCTACCTTTTCTCTTTTACCGAATTGTAAACAAAATTGAAACAAAATAAATGACAAAGATTATAACTGGAATACAACAAATTGGGATTGGCGTTGCTGATGTTTATGAAGCACGTGATTGGTACAAGGAAAACCTGGGTTACGATGTTGTTATTTTTGACGAAGCAGCCGAAGCCAGTTTAATGCTGCCCTACACTGACAATAAACCACAAAGTCGTCACGCTGTCTTAGCTTACAATATGAGGGGTGGGGGAGGATTTGAGATTTGGCAATACACCAATCGCACACCCGTGGCACCCAAAACTGAAACCCATATTGGCGATCTTGGCTTTAATATTTGCAAAATTAAATCCCCCGATGTCGAAAAAGCGTACAAAGCTTTTCAGGAAAAAGGCATCAATATACTGACGGAAGTATCAAAAGCACCTGATGGTAAACTCCATTTTTTTATAAAAGATCCATACAACAATATTTTTGAGATCGAATCAGGCAGCGATTATTTACTTAATCAAGCCAAACTGACAGGTGGAAACTCAGGGGTGATAGTTGGCGTTTCTGATATGGAAAAGTCGATACAATTCTACAGTACGATCCTGGGCTACGAAACAATTGTTTATGATACGGAGGAAACATTTGTTGATTTTAAGGGATTGGCCGGGGGAAATGAAAAATACAGGCGCGTGTTGCTTAAGCACAGCAAGAAAAGAAGCGGGGCTTTTAGTCCTTTATTAAGAGACAGTGCCGTCGAATTAATCCAGGCAATGGACCGCAAAGCTGATAAAGTTTATAAGGACCGGCTTTGGGGCGATTTGGGCTTCATTCACCTTTGTTTCGATATTGTTGGTATGGATGACCTGAAAAAGGAATGTGAAGCGGCAGGCCATCCCTTTACTGTTGATAGTGCCAATAGTTTTGATATGGGTGAGGCCGCTGGTCATTTTTCCTATATCGAAGACCCCGATGGAGCCCTGATAGAATTTGTTGAGACCCATAAAATTCCTATTCTCAAAAAAATTGGCTGGTACCTGAACCTTGAAAAACGGGGACAGACAAAACCTCTTTCTAAAACGTTTTTCAGGTTGCTGGGTGCAACAAGGAAAATTTAAATTGTTCCTGGGCTAAAATTCCTTGAGGAATTAGAAACGAGAGTATTATTATTAATCTTAAAAAAGCTTGGTACGTACAGAGCAATGGCATAATAGAAGCCAGTTGGTTGGCAGACAATGAAAATACCTGGTTTGTTCCTATAGGTGGAGACCCGGGAAAAACATTTCAGGTATAAAAAAAGCAGCTTATTATTCAGCCTCTTTAAAGGGAAAAACTTAATTCTTCTTTTTACTATTCTCTGATTCTTTCAAATACTTATCGAGTGATACCAAAAGGTTTTTGGCTTTACTCATTTCGTCTGAAAGGGCTTGGGCTTCAGTAACCATTGCAGCAGTTAAACCGCGAGTTGCTGAAATATTATTCTTAGCCTGATTTTCGGGAGAATTATCCATGACAACTGACAACAGGAGAAGTGCTACACCTCCCACCTTGTTTTGTTTCACACCCTGGCCACGTATATACAACATGCCCAGGTTACCAACGGCCAGCCCATCCCCTTGTGCCGAAGCCTTGCGATACCACTTATTAGCTTTTGCGAAATCAACCTTAGTTCCACGCCCATTTTCGTAGAGTACGCCAAGATTAAATTCTGCAGCCGAATTTCCCTGCGCGGCAGATTTGCCATACCAAAAAAATGCTTCCTTTTCGTTTTTACTCACCCCAAGGCCCTGCTCATACATGAGAGCAACATTAAACTGGGCCAAGTCATGCCCCTCTTTAGCAGCCACAGAAAAATCTTTAAATGCTAGTGGCATGTTGTTGGCATCCGCTGCCTTAAGCCCGGACTCGAAATGGGCAATTGCTTTAGCTTTGTCATTGGTCTCTTCCGTACACGCTGCCATTACAAGGAGGCAAGCACTGAGCAAAAGGGTTCGAAGTTTGAATGCTTTCATTTTTTGTTTATTTTTATTCAAGCCGATAAAAGTATCGTTTTTAAGTTGTAATAAAAAAAGTGATTTGAATGTGGTTAGCTCTAAAAGTCTTTTTGTTTCTTGTTCTTTTTCAACATCCGGTTTCTTCAGATGTTTTTTTTTATCGCTTAATGAGTTAGTAAGGATAGTAAGATTAAAATCCATTCATGTCGTTAATGTTGGACTTAATAGTGAGTAGATGGCGCAGCATAAAAAAAGGGAAGCAATGGCCTCCCTTTTTATGAATTTATTTTCTAATAAAAAACTTATTTCTCAAGCAAAATTTTACCTGGCTTCCACAAGTGTTTTATTTCGCAAGGTGTATCTCTGGTTGTTTCCAAGTGCCATCATATGCTGCTGGTTTTGGCCAATATTCTCTAAGAACAACTCTAAAGGGCCCATCAGGAGCTGGCAACCAATTTGATTCTAAATTTTTTCCAGGAGAATTTTTCTGAAAATAGATAGTGATCCCTCCGTCTTTATTCTTTTTCAATTCAGGCAACATAGGTGAATTAATTAAATAACGATTGAGTGTATTGGCTACCATTAAACTTTGAGGTGAAGTGTACATGGTTAACGACCAAAATGCATTTACCGGAGGTAATTCACCACCTTTAAAAGTTAAGGTGTATTTATTTGTAGAAGCATCCAATGGTTTCCCGTTTGCATCTAAAGTAAACAGCGGATAGAATGCTTCTTCTTTAGAGTTTCCATAAAGCCCCAATACATCACCAGCCATTCTGTATAAATAATTACCATCTATATAAGTTCTTGTTCCAAATAAGTTTGCAGATGTTATTTCGCCAGCTTCAACTTTTTTCATTAAACCCGCAAAAGTAACGTCCCATGCATCTTTAATTCCTGCTTCCATTGCGCCTTTAGCATCAGGTGAAAGTGTGGCGAAATCAATTGTTTTTCCTGCTCCAATTCCAATTTTAGCAAAACGCTCCATCAATGCTTTTTCAGATGGTACAGTTGGACAAAAGTCCATCACAAAATTCATCACATTAAAAAACTCTAAAGAGGTCTTTTGTTCAGATGGAGTTAAAGGTTTCATCCATTTTATAGCAGCTGATGCGGCTATAGGCTCTTTGCCCAAATAAGCTGATAAAGGTTGTACTTTGTACTTAGCTTGTACAGCCTTCACATTATCAATATCTGCTGGATTGAAAAGTTGTGTTCTAAAAACCACTACTCCAATTTGAGTCTCAGATTTTATAACCTTATCTATGCCTTCAATAGTTTCACCCTTCCAATTTGGACCAACAAGCATATAAGTTCCGGCTTTGTTACCAGTTGTTCTTGATCCAAGATATGCGAAATTGTAGGTGTAACTATCCACAAATTGAAGAACGTAATAGCGTTTTGCTTCAATTTCCGGTAAGCTAATTACGATAGGTTCATCTGTTACATCATATCCTATCCATGAATAAGGAGTATCTGAGTTAGCTGTTTGTACAGCTTTATCTGCAGCCGTATAAACCTTTGCTATGTTTGTAATTTGATTCCATGGCGCCTTAAATTCTTTCCCTGTTTTGTCAACATAGTAGTCATACTCAACGCGGTAGTTATCTACCATAGGATACCCGTAAATGTAGGCATCATGCGTAATTGCTTTAATAGAATCAAGTGGTAATGCTTCTATAGATTCATTTGCAGTTTTCGCCCGCTCATTTCCACAAGCAGCCATTGATACAACTAATACCACAATGGATACCAGCTTCATAAAGTTTTTAAAATTCATTGTTAAATAGTTTTGTTAATTAATTCGTTAAAAGTATTATTTCACTTCTATAACTTCACTTGGTCTCCAGGTTTTGTCTAACCAGGGTTCAAGTGGTCCGTATAATCTAAAAATTGTAAACCAGCTTTTCCCGGGAATGGTTTGCAACCAGTTACCTTCAAATCCCTTAGGGGCTTTTGGTGCAAAATACACATCCATAGAACCGTCAGCATTTTTCTTAAACCCTTTGGTTTGGCTACCCACAGTTGGTCTCGGTTGGTCTGTTTGCAACATGGATCTTGTTTGGGTATCGTAAATTGTAAATGCCCAGAAATTGTTCACCGGTACATTTGGAGGCAAGGTTACTTTATAGGTTTTAGAACCATCCATTGGTTTTTTATTGGCATCTACAAAAGACATCGCATAATCTGAACCTTTACCGGGAATGCTAACCGCCATAGCTGGCGTTACCACAGTATAACAATAGTAATAGAAATCTCTGGCATCGCTGTTCATTGTATGACCATCTTTGCCATTAAAGAATACATTCTTGTTTAAGAAAGCCATCACCCAAGCACTGTTGGTTTCTGGGTAAATTTGAATGCCATCCATCGTGTTTCCACTACCCTTTGTTCTTGGGTACCATACGATAGAACGTGCAGTAGCATTACCAATGGCAACGGCATCGCTTAGAATTTTTTTCATTCTTTCGTCTGGTGCAAAAGGTTTTCCTTTTTCAATTCCGATAGATGCAAACAATCCTCTTGTTTCAGGGTCCAGCATTTCTAATGGCTCTTCCTGGATGGTTTTATTTATTTCTACATAGAAAGAATAATCGTTGTGGTGAACGGTATTAAATGATTTGCTAGAAATATCAACAAAATTCATTTCCGGAATATTATCTGCCATCGACAAGGGATAAACTTTAACAGTTTTTTTTGCCAACTCCACCGCTTTTTCTAAACCATCGGCAATAGATAAACGCATAAAGTTCCATACTTTATAAGTAGGTGATTTTACAATGAAGTAGCCCGAAGGTATCTTGCCTTCGTAACCTGGAGGCAAAACAAGGAATTTTCCACCTTTACCTTTGTCGGGACCAAAAACGCCAATATCACTAATGTACTCAAACCAAGCACTATTGAACCCACCGAGCAATCCTGGAGGGGCTTCAACTACCATAGGTCCGTGCTCCTTTAAGTTTAAGACAGGAGCAATATATAATGTAGATGTGTTTGCAGTTAGGAATAATTCTTTTGAATCTACTAATTGTGATGAAATTAATATATCATTGAAATTTTTATAAGCGCCTACAG
>Ga0208900_1001663_pt1 | contig 11405 bp, 8 predicted proteins | sample AntAceMetag02UKK_FD_184763 | JGI IMG/M metagenome (GOLD analysis project Ga0208900, IMG submission 184763) | Saline lake microbial communities from Ace Lake, Antarctica - Antarctic Ace Lake Metagenome 02UKK (SPAdes) (version 2) | ecosystem: Environmental > Aquatic > Non-marine Saline and Alkaline... | reverse complement strand
TTGTGGTCAAAACCAATGTGGATGACATGAACCCGGAAATTTTGGGATTTGTCATGGAGCGCCTGTTTGAAAACAAAGCTCTGGATGTCTCTTTTACACCAATCCATATGAAAAAGAACCGGCCCGGTACCAAGATTGAGGTGATTTGCCATGGCAAGGATCTTGAGACACTGTCCAGGCTGATACTTACCCAGACCACGGCTATCGGGTTGCGATACCATGAATGTGAACGGGTGGTGCTGGAACGTGCGGTGGTGACCCGGGAGACCCTTTGGGGAAAGGTTTTGGTGAAAAGAATCAAGGACCCGGATCAGGTGAGATACGTGCCTGAATATGAGGCCTGTAAAAAAATTGCCCTTGAACAGGACCTTCCCCTAAGGGATGTCTATTCAAGGATTATGGCAGAAGTGAATCTCCTTGACAGGGCCTAGAGCAGGATATACAAAATGAATACTGATACAAACCAGGTGAAACAAAATAGCAGGATGAATATTTTTGATCGATTGATACTGATGGTGGCTCAAGGATTTGGCTTGGGCCGTATACCAGTGGCGCCGGGTACCTTTGGCACCCTGGCAGCCCTTCCCTTGATCTGGTTGATGGCACAGGACCCGGGTCTGATGGCCTTTTTTTTGGTCGGCCTGATCCTTTTGTCCATTTATGTGGCGGACAGGGCTGAAAGTATCATAGGAGGAAAGGACCCCGGCAGTATTGTGATTGATGAAATAGTGGGTTTTTGCGTCACAATGACCCTGGTGCCGGTGGGATGGGCAAGCATCGTGCTGGGGTTTATCGCCTTTAGATGTTTTGATATTTTAAAACCGCTCCCTGTGAAATATTTTGAAAATAAATTTTCAGGGGGGGCCGGTATTGTTTTGGATGACATAATGGCAGGGGTGCTGGCAGCACTTGTGCTCAAATTTTTATATATAGCGGGTTTGTTTTAGGAGAAATAGGGATGGAAAAAAATTTAGACAAGGAAAAAGCGGTTCAGACAGTCATGAGTCAGATTGAACGTCAGTTTGGCAAGGGATCCATCATGAAGCTGGGCGGCAGGGAAGTTGAAGCCGTACCGGTTATTCGTACAGGCTCTTTGGCCCTGGATAAGGCATTGGGTGTGGGGGGATATCCCCGGGGAAGGGTCATTGAAATCTATGGACCGGAATCTTCGGGAAAAACAACCCTGGCCCTCCATGCAGTGGCAGAAGCTCAGAAAACGGGTGGCATTGCTGCCTTTATCGATGCCGAGCATGCTCTGGATGTTGCCTATGCCAAACGGCTGGGCGTGGATTGTGATGAGCTGTTGATCTCCCAGCCCGATACCGGGGAGCAGGCCCTTGAAATTGTCGACATGCTGGTTAGAAGCGGCGGAATCGACATCATGGTCGTGGATTCGGTGGCAGCTCTCGTGCCCCGGTCTGAAATTGAAGGGGAAATGGGGGATTCTCACATGGGCCTCCAGGCGCGCCTCATGTCCCAGGCATTGCGCAAACTCACCGGCACCATTGGAAAAACCAATACTACCCTTATTTTTATCAATCAGATTCGGATGAAGATCGGTGTTGTTTACGGAAATCCCGAGACCACCACCGGTGGTAATGCCTTAAAATTTTATGCCTCCATGCGCCTTGAGATTCGAAAGGCGGCTGCCATTAAGGAAGGCCAGGATATTATGGGGAACAGGACCAAGGTTAAGGTGGTTAAAAACAAGTTGGCGCCCCCCTTTAAGAGTGTGGAGTTTGACCTCATGTACGGGGAGGGAATCTCCCGAACAGGCGATTTGCTGGATATGGGGGCAGAACTTGAGATCGTTGACAAGAGCGGGTCCTGGTATTCCTTTGAAGGGGAACGCATTGGTCAGGGCAGGGAAAATGTAAAGGTTTTTTTAATTGATAATCCCGATATATTTGGAAAAATAGAAGTCAAGGTTCGAGAGGCATTGGGCATTTCAGATGCACTTTCCAACAAGACAAATACCAAAAAATAAGGACCTGCCCCTATATGGGTCAGGCCTCTGAGCAAAAACTAGAAGCAAAAACTAGAAGCAAAAACTAGAAGCAAAGATCAGGCGCAAAGATCGGGAGCGAAAACCAGGAGCGAAACTATGACAGGTAATGAAGCCAGGAAACTCTTTTTAGAATACTTTAAAAAACACAACCACCAGCAGGTTCGGTCCTCCTCCCTTGTGCCCCAGGACGACCCGACACTTTTGTTTGTCAATGCAGGCATGGTCCAGTTCAAACGGGTCTTTACCGGGGATGAGAAACGCGAATATGACAGGGCGGTCACCTCCCAGAAATGTGTTCGGGCCGGCGGCAAGCACAATGACCTTGAGAATGTCGGGTACACGGCCCGGCACCATACTTTTTTTGAAATGCTGGGCAATTTTTCCTTTGGAGATTATTTTAAGGACCAGGCCATTGAAATGGCCTGGGATTTGTTGACCAACGGGTATGGATTTGACAAAGAAAAACTCCATGTATCGGTCTACCTGGATGACGATGAAGCCTATGACATCTGGCGGGACAAGATCGGGGTTCCTGAAAATAGGATTTCCCGACTGGGGGAAGCTGATAATTTCTGGTCCATGGGGGATACCGGTCCCTGCGGGCCCTGCAGCGAGATCCACATTGACAGGGGCGAGGCCTTTGGCTGTGGTGCTGAAAACTGCGCCGTGGGCTGCGATTGCGACCGGTGGCTGGAGTTGTGGAACCTGGTTTTCATGCAGTTTGAACGCTCGGAAGACGGCACCATGACGCCCCTGCCCAAACCCAGCATCGATACCGGTCTGGGGCTTGAGCGGGTTATTTCCGTGCTCCAGGGGGTTCCCACCAACTATGATACCGACCTTTTTGTTCCCATCATGGAAAAGGTTGGGGAATTGTCCGGCAGGAAGCGAAACGAATCCAGTCTGGTGGAAGTGGCCATGAAGGTGATTGCCGATCATTCCCGTGCAACGGCCTTTTTGATCTGTGACGGTGTGCTGCCTGCCAACGAAGGCCGGGGCTATGTGCTGCGTCGCATCATGCGCCGGGCCATCCGTTACGGCAGAAGCATCGGTCTTGTGAAACCTTTTCTCCATGAGACGGTCCAGACCGTTTTCCAGATCATGGACGAGGCCTATCCCGAACTCAAAGAGTCTGCCGCCTTTATCCTCAATGTGGTGAAAAACGAGGAAGAAAAGTTTCTGGAAACCCTGGGGACGGGCATGAAATTGTTGGAAGTTGTAATTGATGATCTTCAGATCGATTTGGACGGTCCTACTTTAGGAACACCTTCACAGTTAGCGGATCCAAATAGAAATCTAACAAAAAAAAGACCCACTATCCCAGGTAATGTGATTTTTCAGCTCTATGATACCTTTGGATTTCCGGTGGACATCATCGCAGACCATGTAAAGGAGATGGACATCGACCTGGACATGGAAGGATTTGATGCGGCCATGGCCGAGCAAAAGAAAAAATCCAGATCTAAGAAAAAATTTGCCGGGGTGGGCGAGGCCTATAAGCCGTTGACTTCAAACGGGGTTAAAACCCTTTTTACGGGTTATGATGCCCTGGAAGTTGAATCTTATGTTTTGATCCTGGTGCGCGATGACAAGGAACTTGAGACGGCTGTCAAGGGGGACAAGATAGAGGTGGTTACTGCCCAGACCGTTTTCTATGCGGAATCCGGTGGCCAGAGCGGTGATGCCGGGATTTTTGAAAACGAAAACTGTGTCATCGAGATTTCCGATACAGTCGCTGATCCTTCCGGGCTTTCCATCCACAAGGGGCGAGTGGGTTCCGGCCAGTGCGCCAAGGGGGATGTGTTTACCCTGAAGGTGGACCAGGGTAAGCGGCGGGCAGCGGCGGTGAACCATTCGGCCACCCATATCCTTCACTCCGCCCTGAGAAAGGTTTTGGGGGATCATGTCAAGCAATCCGGGTCTTTGGTGACCGATACCCGGCTGCGGTTTGACTTTACGCATTTTTCCGCCATTACGCCTGAAGAGCTTGCAGCCGTTGAAAATGAGGTGAATGGGAAAATTCGGGAAAATCACGGGATTACAACCCGAGAAATGGACATGGATGAGGCGGTTCGTGCAGGTGCCACTGCCCTGTTTGAAGAAAAATACGGGGATGTGGTGAGGGTGGTTTCCCAGGGGGCTTTCTCCCAGGAACTTTGCGGGGGAACCCATACACAGTTTACCGGAGATATCGGGTTGTTCAGAATTTTGTCCGAAGGCGGCATCGCCTCGGGGGTGAGAAGGATTGAAGCCGCCACGGGCCAGAGGGCTCTGGATCGGGTTCATTCTGACCAGGCAGCCATTGAAGCGGTTGCCAATCTAATCAAGGGCAGCCGTGAGAATGTGGTGACCCGTGTGGATGCACTGTTACAGGAGAAAAAATCCCTTGAAAAAGAGCTGATCTCCATCAAAGCCAAGCTGGCCTCCAAGTCCGTTAAAAATATCGATGATGATATCCGGGAAATTAACGGGGTTAAGTTTTTGGCCAAACGGGTGGAGATTGAAAATCCTTCCCAGCTGAGGGACCTGGCAGACAAGTTCAAGACAAAACTGGGGTCAGGTGTCCTGCTTTTGGGTGCCCAGTCCAATGGCAAGGCCCTTCTTATCTCGGTTGTGACCGATGATCTGACCAAACAGTTCAAGGCAGGCGACATTGTCAAGGCAGCAGCCAAGATTGTCGGCGGCGGCGGCGGCGGGCGGCCGGACATGGCCCAGGCCGGGGGGACAAAGCCGGAATTTCTTGATGCAGCCCTTGAATCGGTTTATCAGACCATTTCATGATCGCCTATTTTATCAGGCGGCTGTTGTTGGTGATACCAACCTTTATCGGTATCACCATCATGGTCTTTACCATTACCCGGTTTGTGCCGGGCGGTCCCATTGAACGTATTATTGCACAAACCCGGGCCATGCAGATGGGGCAGGTGGGGGATGGTTCCTCAACCAAGGCAAATCCCGGTTCGGGCCAGCCTCTTTCCCAAGATCAGATCCAAAAATTAAAAGAATATTATGGGTTTGACAAGCCGATTCTCCAAAGTTATCTCGCCTGGCTTGGTAAAGTGATTCAGGGGGATCTGGGCCGGTCCACCCGTTACCAGGACCCGGTGTGGGATATGATCATAGAACGTATCCCCATTTCCCTCTATTTTGGAATCTTGAGTCTGATTCTCATTTATGGGGTCTGCATCCCGTTGGGGGTTGCCAAGGCGGTTCGCCACAGGTCCGGGTTTGATAATTTTACCTCGGCTGTGATTTTTACGGGGTATGCCATTCCCGGGTGGGTGGCAGGGGTCTTCATGCTGGTTTTGTTTTCCTCCAGGTTTGATGTATTTCCCCTGGGAGGCCTGACCTCTGATTTTTTTGACGAGATGAATTTTGTTGAACAACTCATGGACATTGCCTGGCATACCCTTCTTCCCTTGTTCTCATACATGATCGGTTCCTTTACCGTCATGACTCTGCTCATGAAAAACACCCTCATGGACAATTTGTCCGCCGATTATGTGAGAACAGCCATTGCCAAGGGGCTTTCCTTTAAACGAGCGGTTTTCCGCCATGCCCTGAGAAACAGTCTGATCCCAATTGCCACAAGCTTTGGGAACAATATTTCTATCCTCCTCATGGGGTCCTTTCTCATTGAAAAGGTGTTTAATATCAACGGCATGGGGCTTTTGGGATACGAGTCCATTGTGGATCGGGATTACCCGGTTGTCATGGGGATCTTGGTGATATCCTCTTTGTTGTTCATGGTGGGTAATATCTTGTCTGATCTGTGCGTGGCCGTGGTGGATCCCAGGGTTCGGTTTAAATAATATGTTTTGTACACTTTAATTTTGGTAAGGCAGGCACCATGATATCCTTAAATCCTTCTACCCGCCAGAAAATGAAACGCTTCCGTTCCATCTCCCGGGGGTTCTGGTCTTTTGTCATCATCATGGCCATGATTCTTATCTCATTTTTTGGGGAAGTCTTCATCAATTCCCGGGCGCTTTTTGTCCATTATGGAGATAAATTTTATTTTCCCACCTATGGGCAAATGATTCCAGGATCCACCTTTGGCCTGGAATACGGGTATGAAACCAATTACAGGGAATTAAAAACAAAATTAGAAAAGGATCCGGGGGCAGGGTTTGTCCTCATGCCCATTGTTCCCTATAATGCCTACGAAAACGATCTTCGGTTCAATGAATACCCTCCTTTTCCCCCCTCCTTTTCAGACCGGCATTTTCTGGGCACGGACAATGTGGGCCGGGATATTCTGGCGCGCCTTGTCTTCGGGTTTCGTACCGCCATTATTTTTTCCTGTGTCCTCTTGCTGCTCAACTACACCATCGGCATCACCATTGGCTGTTCCATGGGGTATTTCGGAGGTAAATTCGACCTGTTTTTCCAGCGGGTCATTGAGGTCTGGAGCAATGTTCCGTTTTTATATGTGATCATTATCATTTCTTCGATTGTGGTGCCCAATTTCATGATTTTGATTCTGATCATGGCATTCTTCGGCTGGATCGGCATTACCTGGGTCATGCGCACCATGACCTATCGGGAAAAGGAAAAGGAATATGTCCTGGCCGTCCGCTCCCTGGGTGCATCCCATTTCAGAATCATCTTCCGGCACATTATACCCAATACCATTTCCGTTATTGTCACCTATGCACCCTTTGCCATTTCAGGGGGCATCGTATCCTTGACCTCCCTGGATTACCTGGGATTCGGCCTTCCAGCCCCCACGCCCTCCTGGGGGGAACTTTTGTCCCAGGGCTGGCAGAACATGGAGGCCTGGTGGATCGCAGCCTCGGTTGTCGGGGCCTTGGTGGTCACCCTTATGACCGTCACCTTTACCGGGGAAGGGATCAGAGAAGCCTTTGATCCCAAGAAGCATACCATTTACGAATAGAAAAATATAATTATTCCAGTAAAAGGGTTATATAGCCCTTTTTTCGGGTTGATAGTCTTTAAGAAAAAAGTTCACCAGCACGCTTCCTGTTATGATGAGAAGGCTTCCAATGATAAACACCTGGGAAAGGCCGAACAGATCCAGGACGATCCCGGAGAGAATAGGGGAGACAATCATGCCCAGACTCCAGGCCGCATCGGTGATACCCATCAAAGATGCCATGCCCATTTTGCGGCCCAGTTGGCCGGTGATGACCAGCCCCCCGGGCAGGGCAAGACCATTGGCCATGCCCATGAAAATATTCAAGATGAGAATCATGGTAAAGCCCTGTACAAAGGGCATCCCCATTACGATGAGTCCCGAAGCAAAGGTTCCCCAGATAATGAAATATTTGGGGTTAAATTGGTCAGCAAGCCTGCCCATGGCACGTTGGAGAAAGGCAATGAGAAAAATATTTGCCCCGAGAATAATACCGACCTGGGAACTTGTCAGGTCGAGCTGGAGGGCAAGGATTGGTAAAAAAGTATATACGGCCCCCTGGCCTGAGGCGGTAAAAAATCGCATGATAAAAATTCCCAGCACCACCCGGTTCTTTAACATCTTTCCAAAGGAAGTTATCACTGATTTATTCCCGGAACCATTGCGATTGCTGTCTCCGGGTATAAATATCATCACCAATATACCGGTCAAAAGTGCCAGTCCCCCCATGGCATAAAAGGCGGTATTCATTCCAAAACGATCCTGAATCATTCCTCCCAGAACCGGTCCGATGCCAAGTCCCAGCATCACCGCCATATTCAGCGTGCCCATGTACAGGCCCAATTTTTGTTTTGGGGCAATATCAGCAGCCATGGCCATGGCAATGGGGACCACTGTAACAGAGGCCATCCCATGGAAAAACCGGATTAGAATCAGGGTTTCCGGCTGGGTGGGTAATACATATAAAAGTGAAATGCCAGCATATACGAAAAGACCTGCCACTATAAATTTTTTCCGCCCCCATTTGTCGGAAAGTCTTCCGGCCAGGGGATTAAAAATGGTCCGGGAAACATTAAAGGAAGCAATAATAAGGCCGAGCAAAAAGCCGCCGGCTCCCAGTTCCACCGCATATACCGGTATGATTGGCCAGATGATCCCCAGCCCGATCATGGCCACCCCTACAGCAGCTGAGAGTAAAAACAGAACTCCCGAAGAGGAGGTTTCCATTTTTATAATCCCCGCATTCATTCATTGACCGCCTTGTTTAGATTTGATCGCTATTTTCCAATTCTCAGAAAGCCTATACCAGACAAAAAATGGAATGTAAAAATTTTATTTTGAAAATTAATAATTCCATTTAAAGACGCCCAGCCCTAAGATATTCATGAGAATGGGAATCAGATAGATAATTCCAATGGTGATCAGCTTGGTTTTATTTATCTTTCTTTGATCAACAGCCCCCGAAGGGTTAATTCAAGGGCGGTTTTAAATAGCTGTTTTGGAGACGACTGGTCTTTGTTGGCATAGGTTTTGATTAAAAACATCATGTAAACCGAGAACAGGTAGACCGTTACCTCGTCCACCTCCATGGGATAGAATCGTTTTTGTTCAATCCCCTGTTCAAGGGTTTGCCTTATGATTGCCATGGCAGCTTGGTTGGCCTCGGAAAATCGGTCTTCCTTTGGGGAGAGGGTGAACATAGTGGGGTCATTCATGATCACCCGGCGCAAGGGACCATTTTTTTCAATATAGGCCAGGGCGGAGACTGCCATGGTTTGAAATTTTTCTACTGGGTCTGTCCGTTTGGCCACTGCCTTTTGTACATGTTTCTGCCATTGTGCCAAGGCATAATTTATGGTCTGCTCATAGAGCTGTTTTTTATTTTTCACATAAAAATACAGATTTCCCTTGGTCATGGAAAGCTTGTCTGCCACATTTTCCACCGTGGTTTTTTTGTAGCCAAAATTGGCAAACAATTCCAGGGAAGCTTGGTAGAGGGCAGGGTATTTATCTTTTTTAATGGTCATGGTTACTATTTTTAAAAATTGAATTATTTAACAATTTGTTCAATTTTTGAATATACCCGATGGGGGAGGTTGTCAATACCCTTACAAAATAGAAATAATGTTGCTTGACCAAATCCTATGCCGCACAGAAGAAGAAGGGTTTCAAGCAGTTTTGCAAAGTCTGCTGATAAATTGGGGCTTAACGATGCTGTGCTATACAGAAGAAAAAGAGTAACATTTTTCAAGTTCATTTCAAAATAATAAATCCATCCTCCTTTTAGCCTCGTTTGTTAATTGCCCAATAAAATAGATGCCATTCGTTAATAAGCTATTGATTTAAAAAATCCGGCTATATATGTTGGGTGAAAATGTTAATCGTCTGAATTCTCATTATAAAAAGAGGATTGGTCGGATTGATCAAGCAGAGCACCGGATAAACCGCATTAAATTTATGATAAGGCAGCATTAAAAGAAACAAGTATGACGGAACCAATTACGGATAAATTGCTGGAGTTCGTTAAAGAATCAGAAAGCCATTATCACAGGCTTGTCTTGCTTGTCGGGCCGCCGGGATGCGGAAAAACATCTGTACTGAATATCATGGCAAAAAAGGTTGGCAAGGATATTATTAATATTAATCTTGAGCTATCAGAGCGTCTGCTTGAAATGGCATCGAAAAAAAGACCATTAAAAGTATCTGGCTTGCTTGATGATATTTTGGGTCCGAATCAAAAAATAGTGATACTGGATAATAATGAAATCCTGTTTGATTTTAATCTAAAACAAAACCCTTTGGCACTTTTGCAGCAAGCTTCTCGAAATAGAACTATCATTGCGTCCTGGTGCGGGAAAACAGATGGTGGAAAACTCATATATGCAGAACCCGGACATGCTGAATATCAAACCTATAATACGACCGATATTCTAATGGTTCACATGAATAAGAAAATTGGATAAAGAGTGATCGACAATTTAAGATATTATATAAAAAAGGCAGACAAGATATGAAATATTCAGATTTGATACAATTTGATCCCATTGAAACAGTAGTTCAGCTCAGGGATGCTGATGAGATATCTGCTGCCAAAAAACTCGTAAGCACCTATGTTATTTCAGAAGAGATGGCAGAAAGATTGATCAATCTGATTATCCCTCAATTACAATTTGACAAGCCCATGGACAATAAAGGGTTTCTGGTGGTGGGAAATTATGGGACCGGTAAGTCCCACTTAATGTCCGTTGTTTCGAGTCTTGCCGAAGATGACTCCTTGCTTGGGATGCTGGATCATGAAGAAACCAAAATAGCTGCCCAAAAGATTGCAGGTCGTTTCAAGGTCATTCGAACTGAAATCGGGGCAACAACAATGTCCCTTCGTGATATCCTTGTTGCGGAACTTGAGGAATGTTTAGATAACCTCGGGGTAGACTATACTTTTCCGGATGCTGGCACCATCTCCAATCATAAAAATGCATTTGAAGATATGATGAGTGAATTTTACAAGGTTTTCCCGGATCATGGTCTGCTCCTGGTGGTGGATGAACTTCTTGACTATCTTCGAACCCGAAAAGATCAGGAATTGATTCTGGATCTCAATTTCCTTCGTGAGATCGGTGAAGTCTGTAAGGATCTTAGGTTTCGGTTTATAGCCGGTGTTCAGGAGGCTATTTTTGACAGCCCCAGGTTTGCCTTTGTCGCAGACAGCATACGGCGGGTAAAAGACCGGTTTGAACAGATCCTGATTGCCCGGAATGATGTAAAATTTGTGGTGGCCCAACGCCTCTTGAAAAAAAATGCAGAACAACAGGCTAAGATCAGGGAGTATCTTACCCCTTTTGCAAAATATTACAGCAATCTAAATGAACGCATGGATGAATTTGTGCGGCTTTTTCCGGTGCATCCTGATTATATTGATACATTTGAACGGGTAACCATTGCAGAAAAACGAGAAGTCCTTAAAACACTTTCCATGGGAATGAAAGACATCCTTGACCAGGACGTGCCTGAAGATAAGCCCGGGCTCATTGCCTATGATACTTATTGGGACACCTTGAGGCAGAATGCCTCCTTTCGAACCATTCCGGAAATACGTGCGGTTATTGATTGCAGCCAGGTCCTGGAGTCTCGAATTGAGCAGGCTTTTACACGTCCCATATACAAATCAATGGCATTGAGGCTTATCCATGCTTTGTCCATACACCGGCTAACAACAGGAGATATTTATTCAGCTCTGGGAGCAACCCCTGCAGAGCTGCGGGATGGACTTTGTCTGTATGATGCCATGATTGCAGAATTAGGAAGTGAAGAGCCTGAGCTTGATCTTCAAACCCATGTTGAAACTGTACTTAGGGAAATCCATAAAACTGTCAGTGGTCAGTTCATCTCCTCCAACCCTGATAACCAGCAGTATTATTTGGATCTGAAAAAAACAGATGATTTTGATGCCATCATTGATAACAAGGCGTCAACCATTGGCGAATCAAAACTGGATCGTTTCTACTATGCAGCGCTACGCCG
>Ga0208900_1001662_pt1 | contig 11405 bp, 10 predicted proteins | sample AntAceMetag02UKK_FD_184763 | JGI IMG/M metagenome (GOLD analysis project Ga0208900, IMG submission 184763) | Saline lake microbial communities from Ace Lake, Antarctica - Antarctic Ace Lake Metagenome 02UKK (SPAdes) (version 2) | ecosystem: Environmental > Aquatic > Non-marine Saline and... | reverse complement strand
TACTCACTAAAAAACCATTTAAAAATTTTAAAAAGATTATTAAATAAACTAGAATAAATAACTAATATAAAAAAACGTATGGAGATACTTTGTAAAAAATGTAAAAATAAAGAAAATAATAGTTTTGATTATGGAGATATTGTATTGAAAATAAGTAACGAAGAAACTAAGATAATTAAAAAAACAAAAAAGGAAAATTATTACTATCTAATAAATTATAACAATAAAGTAATAAGTATTTCTAAAACTAAAATAAAAGATCTTTCTCAAGGTCAAATATGTATATATGGAAGATGAAATGATAATAAATATATAAAACAGGAAGACTGTAAATATAATAAATTATTGTGAATAAAATATCTATTTGATTTTGACAATATGCAATATATTGAATTTTCTTCTGAAGGAAAACCTCAGAATTTATTTATATGAGAAGGAAAAATATTCACAGAATTTGCATTTTCTTGTAAAGAATATGAAGAAAATTGCGATGCAGAAAAAAGTAAAAATTTAGAATGCTGCAAGGAGATATCAGAAAATAAAAAAATAGAGTATTTTACAGAATGGAAAAAAATATCTAAAAACATTGAAATAAAAGAAATTATAAATGAATATTTTAATTAAATTAATATAGTAAATATAACTTATAATTTCAAAGCCTCTGTACTTAACTACAGAGGTTTTTGTTTTTCAAAATTTAAAACTACTAATCTAAGACTAAATTTAGAATTTAGCTAACAAAAAAGGAGGGGGAATCCCCCTCCTCATATTAGAATTAATAAGAAATTTCGTTTTTGTTTATTCTATTTTCCAGTCATCATCCAAATAATGAGTCATCAATACCGGTCTCATCATGGTATTGACTGTTTCATGTTCAGTTTCTAACCGGCCTTTACCAAAAACCAAAGCAGCTTTGGAAACCTCAGATGTCAGATAACGAGTTTCTACATCGAAACTGGTAATATCTTGAATCTCAGATTTCACATCTTCTGAAGATTTTGCAGAGTTCCATCCCATCCACCAGCCCCAATCACCGAAGCTAGGAACATTATCGTGGTAAGGAATATTTTGGATACCTGCAGCCCTCATGGTTCGCCCTATGCAAAGAAAAGATTCCTTGGAATGATATGGCGAAGTAGATTGCATAACAATCATACCATTTTTCGCCAAATGTTTTTTCAATTTCAAGAAAAATCCTTTACTATAAAGCTTGGCAAGTTCTATACCATTAGGATCAGGGAAGTCAAGAATAATTACATTGTAGTAGCCAGATATAGTACTTAGAAATCTGTCTGCATCCAAATTCATTACATTAACTTCAGCAACTGATTCCGTAATAGCTTTACCCTCTAGGGTATATTCGCCATTTTCCATTCGGATATCTTCAGTGTCCGGAACAATTACTTCTTTCATAGTTCCATCTTCCTGCTCTTGGTAAGTTTTGACCATTCGAGGCTTGACTGCCCCACTGTCTTGTACCAAAACACGAGCATCTTTAAAAGCGTTATTATTAAGTTTAATAAGGAGTGGATGAGTAGCAAAAGTAGTGGTCATTGCAGGATCTAAATCTACAAGAGTCACTTTCTTGACATCCTTGTATTTCAAGACTTCTCTCAATGCCATACCATCACCACCGCCCAGTATCAGAACATTATCATGGTCTTCTACTAATTTCATCACAGGATGAACCAAATGTTCATGATAGATAAATTCATCTACAGTAGAAAACTGAGTTCCTCCATTGATATAAAGACGATAATCATCAAGCAAGCGATTGTATGTCAGAACTAAATGCTGATAAACACTTGTTTTACTAAAAACTACTTCATCATCAAACATTTTGTACTCTGCTGTAATTACCCAGGTTCTATTATTGATAGATCCATAAGTCAACAAAGCAATAGTAATACAAAGAAGAGAAATAATAGTTTTCACGTATTTGACAAGTCCATGCCTGATAAAATACAAGCAAGTAAGTGTAGCAACAAAAAAGTTAAAGCCTGATACGATAAAACCAATTTGCGAAAGTGGGAAATATTTCAATAAAACATAAACCCAAAGAATCGCTCCTGCAAAGCTACCGATATAATCCATAGCAAGTACATAAGACAAATTCACTTTCAATTGTTTGGAGTAATCTTCGTTTATACGTATAACCAACGGGATTTCAAATCCAATCAGAAAACCAATAAACATAATATATCCTATCAGGATAATATTGAATACTCCTGGTAAATAAGCGTACGATAGGTATATAGCCAAAGGAGCAGAAGCTCCGAATATAGCCATTAATACTTCGATAATCACAAACTTTTCTATCAAATTTGAATCAAATATCTTTTTTTGAAACCAGGTAGCTACACCCATCATAAACATCATAGCAGCAATAATCAAACTAAACTGCTTAACGGAATTTCCAAGTATATAACTGGTAATAGTTGCCAGTACATATTCATTGACCAATCCACTTGCACCTGTAGAAAACATACAGAAAGACAACAGAAATGTCGCCAATCTAGGTTTTGCATTTATCGCATCTTCTACGATGTTTTTATCCATAACAGTATCCATATATGTACCTCAAAAGTTAGATGTCTACACCATTGATAGAAACAATTTGATCACATCCATTGATTTTTAAAGTCATATCTTGATGTAATTTCATTTTTTTGGACCAATTAGTAATTTCAATAAGTCGACCATCTTTGTATTTCAAAAGTGCATTTACAAAAACAGCTCTACCTCTTTTTCCACCAACATAATTCATATCTACATCCTGTATAATACCAGTGACTGTAGTGTGTGTATTAAGGTCTTTTTGATGATCCTTATACATAAAGAATAAAGCTAAAAAACAAAGTGAAATTCCTGTAATACAAATTAGGTTTGTATAATTTTTTTTCTTTTCAATCATGATATAAATCTCCTTTATAAGAAGTTATAGTTTCTTTATTCCCTTGACTTCAATTATTGTAAATAATAAATCAAAAGCAAGCAAATAAAAACAAAAGTCACAATTGTTTCCCCTCTCTTGAATCACAATAAAACAAGAGAGAGGAAAACAGTAAGTTCATTTAGATGATTGCAGCTGAAATCATTAGTGCAAAACCGATTTTCACAGCAATAACCAAGGCAATAGCAGCGGAATTCTTGTCTCGTTCTACTTCCGTTGTAATGTCGGTATTAGGCAGAAAAAGTCTATCAATCAAGTAACTCAATACAATCAAACCAACGATACCTTTTGTAGCATCAATGGCAAATTCCATAAGATCTTGATTCCAACTACTGAAATCACCTGCAACCGTTGCGGAAAGAATGAAGCCCAAAGCAATCATAATCCCTGCAAACAGCAGACCACAAGAAGCATTACCCTCACTGATTTCCTTATTGTCATCAAATGGGGTAATCAACTCATAAAGTTTGAAACAAATAACAAGAGCTACCTGTCCCAACAAGAAGAAAACAATAGTCGTCTCTACACCACCAGTACCTGTAAGAGCACCCCGGGCAATAAGACCAGTAGCTATAGCAGCACCTGCATCAATCAAACCAACCGCTACATTTCCTTTTTTGATAGCGGAAGTATTACAGATACCTCTAAGTAGGAAATTATCAGAAACCCATAAGGCTCCCATAATCAACACTAAGGCTATAGCTCCATCTAAACCCACAGCAACCAAGTCAGTAAGAAAACCATTACCTGGTCCGGAAAGCGGTGCGGTCATGGCAATAAACATAGCTAAATATATACCACCACGACGAACCCCGGCTCCGATATTGGAGTCTTCCTCAATAGCATGGTTGCTATCAAAATCGTGTTTCCCTTTTACATACCAGTCAGAAACGACCTTGAGAAGCCAGACAAAAAGCAAACCCACAGCCATAAAGGCTATGTTTTCCAAGTCTTTCATAGTGAAAAACTGATTCAAAATATTCATATATACATCTCCTTACAATTTATAGTAAAGATTTTGCAATGCAAAATCTCAACAATGTTTATTTTCCTTTACCAGGCCCTTTATTACGAGTAGCTTTACCAGCTCCACGAACATTAGCCTTTCCAGGTGTTGTAGCTGCGGCTGCTTGGCGACTTTTGGTAAAATCAGCTCGAGCATTTTTGAAGCCACGCCGTTTTGCAAAATGATTATTTTTCATACGAGGACTTGTATTGGTCCAACTACCAGCTGTACCATACTTAGGCTTCAATGGATCTTTACCATAGTAATTGCCTTTTCCTCTGTACCCTCGATTGTAACGATCCCAATCAGAATAGCCATAGCCACCCCAAGAAGGTCCAAAAAACAAGTCACGGAAAAGAGCATACTTTCCATAAAATACCCAGAAAGAATTACCACTGTTATCCTTTTGCCACTGACCATATGCAGGGTTTCCTACAAGAGACATACCAGCAGGAGCAGAAGACTCAAGCTTTTCATCTTCAAAGACACCATAAGGTTTGGATACAATTTCTTGTCCCAACTCATCATAGTACTCATCAAAATCAGCTTCAGATACTTCTACCCAATCAGTTTCCTCTTTTTGGTCACCTTTGAGGATAATATATTTGTGATAATATTTCTCTATCACATCACTTACCCAAAACTCTGCATGACCATGTGAATTACTAGGCCATCCTTCTTTGATACTGATTCCCAGTTTATTCCACTGTTTACCAATACCTGAACCACCAGAAACACTGCCAAAAAACTTACTTATAGGATGAGCATACAAAACTTTCTCACCCAAACCATCGAAATAGTTATAGGTTGCTTCATCAACTTCACGGAGTTTAGGATATACATAATTCTTTTCTGTATTTCCATCCGAAGAGTTATTCCAGGAAGTACGACCTACCTGGACATGATACTTAGTCTGCTGATCTGTCAAAATCTTTACATAACTCTGATAGAGTTCCTTCAGGGTAGAGCGAAAGTTTTTGTCAGCTTCGGTCAACTTTTTCAGGTTCTCTCCAATCAGTTTGGTATTGTCGCCGATAATTGCATAATCAACAAATTTACCAGCATTTACCAAACTAAATTGCTTATGAGCATCAGCCAAAGCCACTGAACTGCTTGTAGCTATCAAAACCACAGGAGCGTATCGAGATTTGATTCCTTCTTTCTTTTCAGGATAGTCTTTTATTCCTTGAGCTACCCCTTTATTCAGTTTGACAATCATATTATCCATAACTGACTGATTTTCATCAGCTGTTGCAATCCACTCAGGAGCTTTCTCCTTAGCTTCTCGCAAAAAAGCCATCCGTTTTACAGGATTATCAGCAATCATAGATGCTTTACCAACGTTACGAAGATATTTACCAGTAAGCGTTCTAACCCTGTTTTCAGAGTCAGATTTATTCTTATCTAGCAAAGGCTTCATTTCCTTGTTGTAAAGTTGCTCTACATGATTAAGCTGAGTCAAAGCATCACCGAAAGAATTGCTCCATTTTTCCCGTTTTGCATAGGGAGCAAAAAAACTAAATCCTCCAGTTTTTGCGGTTGCCTCAAACTTAGCCTTTTTGTCGTTGACTGTCTTTTTTGCTGCTTGAATCTTTTCAGGGATTCCTTTTGCGGGTTCCAATACTTCTGATGACATACCACAAGCAGACAAAAAGATTAGTGCAAACGACAAGACAAACAAATAGTCCCACCGTTTCCAAATTTTCTTCATACTTCCTCCTTTATAGGTTCAAAAAACCTTTTGTAATGACAATATCTTCATCATTAGGATATGAATGAACTGTTTTGATTTCCAACTGGTTGATTCCATTTGTAGGGCCAGGATAAAACTCTACCAAAACCAAAGTTTTGGCTACTTTACTACTTTGTTCTCCTGGAAATTCAAAGGAAAGACCAATTGTGTTCTCTGAAGAAGCCAAAAGCTCAATTTTACTTTCGATAGCCACAACATGATTGGAAACTTCATCCCAATCATGAATACAAGCTTTGAAAGAATAATCGAAACCTTCTAAACCAAGATCTACTCCTCCTTTTTTAAATGACTCAAAAGGACCATAATGAACGATTTTTTCTCCGTCTTCTACACCAACACAGGCAAATACTTCGTGAAACTGAAAATCACCTTTGTATATAGACAAAAAATGACTTGCTCCAATAATACCTGCCTTTATTACGATGCCATGATGATGGATAGAACCAGATTTCAATATATCGAACTGATTCATATCCACATCACTTGTAAGTAGAGAAAGACGAAGATCCCTTGCAGATTGATCCACGTATTTCATAAATTTAACCTCCCAAAGAGATAATTTCAACTGCCATAGGATCTATTTCCTTACTGAACCACAACTGATATTCTTCTTCGCCGCTTCCAGAATTCCATTCTTCCACGGTAAGGTAGATACCATCTGCTGTCTTGAATTCATAGAGATAAAGTTTTTCTTCATCAGGATTTCCATCAAGGGAGTAGAATGCAGCCCAATCATCATCATATCTGAATTTTTTGCCACCTACAAAGATAACATCTTCATCATCTACGATTTGATCCAAATCATCTTCATCTACACCAACACCTTCATCATCCTTGATTTGATGAAAAGAGATTTCACCGATGGTTCGATACATCTTTACCTCACCATCATCCTCTTCCCATTCTACATAGGAGATTTCACCGGTATCCAGTGAGAAAAGTTTGAATTCCGTAGCCTTGTAATCTTTCCTTTTCGTAAATTTTTCATTGCCTTCTTGATAGACGGCAAGAGATTCCACTCGGAAAGTTTCAGCACCGAAAGATATAATACTACCTTTAAGAATACTCTTAACTGTGTAATTATGTCGTTCAGAAGTAGGTATTACTCGATTCATCTGACGGACAGCATCCAATCGCATTTTACGCAATCGGTCTGCTTTCACGTTTCTTGGTTTACCCAATGGTTGTTTCATAGATTTACTCCTTATAAAATTGTACTACCCAACGTTATTAAATAAGCTAAAGGCTTATTCAATTATAAATTAGAAATGATAAATTAGTCTTCATTTTACTAGAAAACAACTTTAAAGATATTACCTAGCATTCTTCAACATTCTATTAGTTATAATTTGAATCTAACGCTGGGAGTGAAGTTTATTTAGACCGAGAACCAGTAAGAGCATCCGTACGAATACGGAATTTCTCATTGATGGTAGAAAGTCTGTTACTGGACTGAGCTGCTATTTTTTCAGTTTCAGAACAAATAGCCAAATAGGCTACCAAAGTTTCTTCATACTGATTGCAGGCAGCTTCAATCTTTTCTGTACTTACTACCATTTTCTGGCTCATTTCGGCAGATTTGATCATATGTTGACCAATTTCAGTTGCAGTATCAGCCATAGTCTGAGCAATAGCGTCTTGAACAACAGAAGCCTGTTGCATAGTTCGAGCCTGTTGAGCAGCAGCTGCCCTTACGGCAAGTGCATTAGCAACAGATCCACGAAGCACAGTACAGGTTCTTTCTACAACCCTCACTGTAATACGAGAGTTACGGATAAGCTGTTCAGCACCAAAGCGACTTTGCAGGTTCAGATTATCAATAGTCTGAAGATCAACAACTCCCATAGCTAAATCTGTGGAAAGCTGCTGAACCGCTTCTCTGGAAAGGTTATCTGTAATGGAAGCAGAATGCTCCATCAAGGCCTTCCAAATAAGCTGACCCATATAAATATCCCTTTGCAGCATAGGCTGAATATCTTTCAACTGATCCGAAATCAAACCCAAATCCTGGGCATCCATAATAACCTGATCTTTCTGTTCCCAAAGATGTTGCTGTAAGCCATTTACTACAGACATTACTGTCTCTCGCTTTTCAGCAATCATTCTGAGAACTTCATCAGCTTTGGGAAGCCGAGTAACAGAGCGTGGAATTAGTCTCCACAACTTTTCTGTAACCGTAATTTCCTTATTAGAAAGGACCACCGGGTTGATAAGATCCAATTGAGTCTTTACCGATAAAATATCATTTCCTATAGGGGAATCACTGGTTACATCAGCCAAAACATCTGACATTTTTCGTTCATAAAGACCTACTTTCAAATTGGTAGCATCCATAGCCTCTTTACCGAGACCAAAGATTACATCTCCCAATTTCCAGTTATGTGCATCACTGCGAACCATCTCCAGAAATTCGTAAGACTTTTTACCAATTACCTCATCTTCCTCTTTTGTTAGATAAGATGGTTTAATAGGAACTATTTCATTCTGTTGTTGTACTGGAGTCAACGCTCCCATACCACCTATCATTGCTGGAGTATTGTCCAGGTCAGTGGCTTGAGATTGTAGAACCAGAGCTTTTACATCAGGATCTTGTGTCATTGTTTGAGTCATAGTTTTCTCCGTTTGATTTACGATTGATTTACGATTGATTAGATTGTTTGATATTTGGTTTTGATAAACTGAGCCATTTTTTCAAACTCAGCTTTTTCATCACTGGCAACAACTTCCTGACCACGTTTTACGGTTTTAAGAAGCTCTTGCAAAACAGTAGTAAAAAGTTCTTTACCATCTGTTTGTTGCTGGGGACTCATATCCAAGAACTCTTTTACCTGAGTAGGTAAATGTTCATGGAATATGCGATTCATTTCCCAGGTAAAATTTTCCAAAGTATAACGCTTGTTCATTTGAGGCAAAGCTTCTACGAACAGGTCAAGAATCTCTTCAACAATAATGATAAGATCCTTATCCATATCGGAAGTACGAAGTCCCAAATTGAAAGTAATTACATCCTCTTCCAAGTCTTCCCGAGTTTCAGAACCATACTTAGGTTTTGGAGCTACAAACTCCTCTACCACTTGTTCCACAGCAACCTTTACCTTTTCTTTTATGGTAGAGCTTATAAGAAAAGCTACAACCAAGCCTCCAACAATGCCACCGATAATTGCTGCCATATTATGCAACGCAAACCAAGCAACCAAAGTTAAAGTCAAAGGAACTACAATCCATACTACCAATTTTTTCTGACTTACAGTCATGAGCGTTTCCTCCTTAATAAGGATTTAAGTTCGACAAAAATAAACAAACTAACATTTGTTTTCTAATTTCAACCTCCAATTAAACATTAATAATAACTGTTAAAGATCTCTTGTTTAGGTGCTTATAAGCTTCCAGACAAAACAAAAAGAAGCAAGTATTTACAAGCTTCATTTTTATTTTTTCTTTTTGCTTAATTTTTATAGCTAATTTCAAGATAAAATCCCTATTATTAACTATAAAAGTGTTCTCACACCTAGATATTTATATATAGAAAAAACAATAAAAGTCAATAGAAATGTAAAGAAAATAGACAAAAAGTAAATACTCTAAAATAAGTTGACAAAAATAGCTTTTTAATTATAAAATAGGTAGACATTTTTAAAATATTTTGAAAGCGACAATGAAAATTATATTATTCTAATCTCAGGTTAATAATTAAGTTAAAATTTGTATTTAAAATAATAACTATTTAACCTGTTATACTCGAGAGTATAGGTAAACAATAATATAAACTTTCAATTCTTCAAATTTATATTGTACTTTACCATAACCTTTTAACCTTTTAACCGTTTATCATGTTTAAAAAACTAATTATCTTATTTATTCTTTCTATATTGAGTATATCGTATACCTTCGCAGATGATTTTACTACTTTTCCATGATCTGGTTTTTCTTCTTCTTATAGAAGTATAAATAATCACAAAGTTGTAAAATACAAAAAAGATACTATAAGTTATGGTACATTAAATTTTTCTATATACCCTTTCAATACTATAGCAAATGTCTGATTTGATTTAGATTGGGAAACTTGTTTCTATAGAAGTTCTTATTACTGGAAAAATACTTTCCAAAAAATTAAAAATGATGATATAGATTTGTCCTACCTAGATTCACATAAAATGAATAAAAAAACTACATGATTTGAATATTATGGAACTTTGGTATATTTTGTACATAGAGATTTGATAGAAGAAAATGATCAAGAAGAAATCTGAAATAAATATTTATCTAGCAAATTCAATATAGTAAAAAAATGAAACTATTATATGATAGCTATGAAAAGATATATAGCTTGTCGTACTCACTATACTATCAACGACCTTCTTAGGATAGATAAATCTATTTCTTCTTTTAGGACATTGACACTACAAGTAGGAAACAATCCATTCGATGAATATGAGTTTGACGAGAGTGGTTTTAAGACTTACTTTTTACAGTTAGAATTTATAAAAAATGGTGATCTTCAATGATATATTATAGGGCTATTTGATTTAGAAGATTTGAATCCATACCCTAATTACTACAGCAAAGACTATTATAAAGACGATGAAATGAGAAGTAAAATATTGGGGCTTATAGATTCTGTGGAAAGTTATTATGAAGATATGTGGGGATTACCAAATAGTATAGCTAGTATGTTCCCAAATTGGGTAGGTTATGAATTTATCGGACATAGTTATGATGTGAAATATGAAATCGTAGATGATGATTGTTTCAAAGTTTATTTTAAACCAAAAAGTTATAAATTCAAACAAGTATTTGGTTTTGAAATGAATGGAGATTGGCGGGGTTATGAATATTGTATTAAATAGTTTTTCTGTTATTTCTTCCTGGGATTATAGATTATAATCAAGGTTATTTTTGGGATTAGGTATTGGGAATTCAATCAAGGTTGTTTTTGTCATTTTGAGTGAATATTTATTTAGCAAAGTACAGTAAATGAAAAATCTCCATTAGACGGAAAAATGCTGTCATTCTAAATTCACATTATAGGACTACGATGGCAAAGAGAAAAATCTCTATTATTCAAAGAAAAAAATATTAAAAATATATCCCTCTTCAGTTTGTGATAGAAAATAAATAATAATAAATTTAACTACTAATTTTACCTTTTTAATTTTACACTAAAATCGGAAAAAAGATACTTATATCAGTTATTCCTTGAAGCAAAAAAATAGATGTAAAAGAAACATGAGTTGACTTGCTTACATCTAAACCTACATACAGAGTAAAACTTACCGCTAAACCTATAGATGGAGAAGCAAATAAACAACTTATTCCTGTATTGGCAGACTTTTTTTGAGTAAAAAAAAGGCAGATCAAATTATTAAAATGATCTACCAGTAAGGTGAAATTGATTGAAATAAATAATTAGAAATTTCACAAAACTTCTTTTTCATCTGAATCCAAAGCTTGATATAATTTGAAAGAGACTTGATCACACATAGATTTACAAGTAAATTTAGAAGACTCATATTCCATTTTAACCATTTCATCATCTGGAGAATTTTTTAATTTACAATTAGTATTTACAAGTACTGCCCCATTTTCACAATATATAAATATATACAATAAAAAATCAAAGACAAATTTGAAAATTTCTTGCAAAAATAGAATTTTTCTTTCAGGAATAAAGACTTTTCTGTTTTGTTTTACCT
>Ga0208900_1001660_pt1 | contig 11416 bp, 7 predicted proteins | sample AntAceMetag02UKK_FD_184763 | JGI IMG/M metagenome (GOLD analysis project Ga0208900, IMG submission 184763) | Saline lake microbial communities from Ace Lake, Antarctica - Antarctic Ace Lake Metagenome 02UKK (SPAdes) (version 2) | ecosystem: Environmental > Aquatic > Non-marine Saline and Alkaline... | reverse complement strand
TCTAATAGGAGAGAGCTGTCCCGAAAATCGGAAGCCCGAGTGAAAGCAAACACCCCCCTATCCCAGGCGAGTACGCTTCCCTCTCCAATTGGAGAGGGATTGAGGGTGAGGTCTAATAGGAGAGAGCTGTCCCGAAAATCGGAAGCCCGAGTGAAAGTAATCACCCCCCTATCCCAGGCGAGTACGCTTCCCTCTCCAATTGGAGAGGGATTGAGGGTGAGGTCTAATAGGAGAGAGCCTGTCCCGATTATCGGAAGTCCGGGTGAAAGCAAACACCCCTAAATCCCAGGCGAGTACGCTTCCCTCTCCAATTGGAGAGGGATTGAGGGTGAGGTCTAATAGGAGAGAGCCTGTCCCGATTATCGGGAGACCGGGTGAAAGCAAACACCCCTAAATCCCAGGCGAGTGCGCTTCCCTCTCCAATTGGAGAGGGATTGAGGGTGAGGTCTAATAGGAGAGAGCTGTCCCGAAAATCGGAAGCCCGAGTGAAAGCAAACACCCCCCTATCCCAGGCGAGTACGCTTCCCTCTCCAATTGGAGAGGGATTGAGGGTGAGGTCTAATAGGAGAGAGCCTGTCACGATTATCGGAAGCCCGAGTGAAAGCAAACACCCCTAAATCCCAGGCGAGTACGCTTCCCTCTCCATTTGGAGAGGGATTGAGGGTGAGGTCTTAAAGGAAATGAGGTCTTAAAGAGAGTAAGGTCTAAAGAACCCCAACATTTATTTTATCTTTGTCCGCGCAAAAAGCACTTAGCCTGATTAATTCACAAATTCGTTGGGTTTGCGAATTAATCACCAAAGGCCGAAAATATTTGAAATCCTTAGGAAAAAAAGTCCCTTTTTTATCATTTTGAAAAGAAATTTCCTAAAAGCGTATAAAAAATGGAAATTCAATTTTTTACATTTTTCTCTAAACCAGCAACTTACATTTTTGGCACGCCCATTGTAATACTGCTACCACGTTCATTACAAATCTTGAATCAAAACTTTTTAAAGAAATTAATTAAATAAATTTTTAAACAACAAAAACTTAAATTATTATGAAAAAGTTAGCAATTATTTTTATCGCAATCTTCGGAATGACTTTCGCTTTTACAAGTGTTAATGCTCAATCAACTGCTACTTCAGCTAGTTCAGCAACGATTACCGAAGCCCTTACTATTTCAAACACAAGTGCCTTAGATTTTGGCAATATTAGTGCTACTTCAACCGATGGAACTGTAACAATTGCATCAGCAACAGGATCAGCAACAGGATCAGGTGGAGCTGGACCAGTAGCCGGATTAGCTACTAGTGCAGCTGCTTTCGAAATTGAAGGTCCAGACGGCGAAACAATTAATGTTACTGTCGATAACAATACGTTTGATGTTACCCATACCAATGGTACTGATGTAATGGGAATAACTTTAACTCCTGCAGATGTTACAGCTGCTGAAGCAATTATTTCCACAACAGGAGCTACTGTAGAGTTTAAATTTGGTGGGACAATTGATGTTGATGGTGGACAGGAACCTGGTGTTTATTCAAATGCAACAGCATTTTCTGTTACTGTAAACTACAACTAAAATATTAAAATCAAGCTTAGGGCAACCAAAAAAGGTTTGCCCTTTTTTTTGCTTTACAAAAATTCAATAATAAACAATGATTCGCAAACTCTCCATATTACTTTTGTTTTTGATGCTTTTCGCTGTAAGCACCCGGGCACAGTCAACCATTACCGCCCAGGCTTTTGCAGAAATCATCGAAGCACTAACAGCCAACGAAACCGACCAGCTTAACTTTGGCAGGTTTTCGACGGATGTGAATGGAGGCGACATCGTTATCAACCCCGACGGCTCACGGAGCATACAAGGCTCTGTAATCGGGGTGCCGGGTCCCAGCAGCCCTGGTAAGTTCCAGATTACCGGTGCACCCGAAGCATCGTTTACACTCCAGTTGCCCGAAGGTCCTTCGGTGCTAATTCACCAGGAAAGCAGCAAAACAATGTTTGTGGAAAACTGGGTGAGCGACCCCCCGGTAGAAAACGGCCCTTCGGTGCTTACCAACGGAACAAAAGTAATTAGCATTGGTGCCACCCTAAGCGTTGGCTCCTACGACGAAAACCCGGTGGGTATTTATTCAGGTACTTTCCAGCTAACTTTTGCCTATAATTAATGTTTGCCGCAAAAGCAAAATAGAAAAAACGCTGTGCTAAATCACAGCGTTTTTTATTTACAGAAAGTTCTTTTTTTTTGAAAGCGTAATACCGGGTTATAATTGGGCTTGTACTTTTCTGTGTGAGAACGCTAATGTAGTTAGGGCCTGCTGAAAAACCCCTAATCTGCAGGAGTATTAGAAGTTAGCCCAAAATATTTGATTCCTTGTGCAAGGTTTTTGTGGGAATTTGTTCAAAAACCTTGCACATCCCGATAGCTATCGGGATCGGTGCTCTGCACCTTTATCCTCATCACCGGATAAAATTCTACAAAGATTACCGGTGCTCTGCACCTGAAAGATAAGCCACAGAGTGGCGATAATCTTTGTAGAAACAATAATTAGAATTGTTACGGGAGGTGCAGCGCACCGAAATATCATTGATTTGAGTTTTTCATCAAGCCCTAGTTAACGACTTTAAAGTTCTCACACAGAATACCAGCCTACAACCCCCAAGCTCTCCGCCGGTTGGCCGTAAAAACCAGCCAACACACTGGCAGCAAGGGAGCTTCCCCCATAGGCCAGCCTCATCGGCCAGGCGGGGGACTAAGGGCTTGCGCAGACAAAACCAGAAAAGTACTGGCTTTAATCACATATACTAATCACACTTTTATCTTGGTAATAAAAATTGTTTGTACTTTTGACCAAACATTAAAACAAATTACAATGACACACCACCAAGCAAAAACACGTTTCCCAATTTGGAAAGCTGCCACAACAAGTAGTTTACCCTTCCTCCTGATGCTTCTCGCGCTGCTCATTTCCGAAGCCGCTTCAGCCCAGGGCAACCTGCTCATCACCCCGCGCAGGGTGGTTTTCGAGGGCAACAAATCTTCGCAGGAGATCAACCTCGCCAACACCGGACAGGATTCGGCCACCTACTCGGTTTCGTTTGTGCAATACCGCATGACCGAAAGCGGATCGTTCGAGCAAATTGAAGAACCGGACCCCGGGCAACTCTTTGCCGACAAAATGATACGCTACTTCCCACGCACCGTAACCCTTGGCCCCGGCGAAGCACAAATGGTACGGATGCAGTTGCGCCGTTCGGGCGATATGCAACCCGGCGAATACCGTTCGCACATGTATTTCAGGGCAGTGCCCAAAGAAAGTGCACTGGGCCTCGAAGATCAACTGGCAGACACCACGGCCATCGGCATAAGGTTAACCCCGATTTTCGGGATTACCATCCCCGTAATTGTTCGCGCCGGCGACACTGAAACTACAGTTTCCCTGAACAAATTAAGCGTTGCGGATCAAAGCGATTCAACGGCAAAGCTCAGCCTGGTATTTAACCGCATTGGCAACAGGTCGGTTTATGGAGACCTTACCGTTGACTACGAACCTGCAAAAGGAGCTTCAGTTCAGGTTGGACTGGTAAGAGGGATTGCCGTTTATACACCAAACCAGACAAGGCAGTTCCAAATGGAATTAAAAATGCCCGAAGGTGTGGATTTCTCAAACGGGAAACTCGTGGTGCGCTACACCAACGCCGAAGGTGACGCTGAAAACCTATTGGCCGAAAAAGAATTATTGCTTGAGTAGAAGTAGGGGTTAGTGGAAAAGGTGACCAACCCCACAAGCCACAGCAACGGCCTGTGTGTCGGAATCCTCCCCGTCAACTGGCGGAGGAGTTAGAGGGGGCCTGGGGTGTAGCCAGGTCTTGACTAATTAGTGTCTGTCTTTTTAGTAAGCTTTTTGGATTATCAATAGCCCTGTCCTTTAGGGCAGGGATTGAATTGAAAGGATAAAACCCCCGCATTTTGGCTGAAAATGCCGAAGGCATTTTCAGCCAAAATGCGGGGAGTACTGCTAAATTCATTGATCCCCGTCCGTCAGCTGACGGACGGGGCTAGTGAAAAGCAAATAAATAATTGCAAAACCAAAAATGAAGTTTCACAATCAACATACAAAACGAATAGCACATTTCAGGCAAGGTCTTGGTTTGTGCCTTTTTTTGTTTTTACTGGTGATAACATTTTTTGGAAATAGCCCGATCCAGGCACAAAACACACCCTTTCCCCCACCCAACCAAATGCAAGTGTTTTCGATGCAGCAATTAAACTTCGGTTCATTTTCAACCGGGGCAAGCGGTGGCGAGGTTATCATAAGTCCCGAAGGCTTTCGCACATCAACGGGTTCAGTCATCCTGATGGGTGGTAATTATAACCAGGCAATTTTTGAAATTAAACTCATTCCAGGCAGGCTGGTAAATATTTCTATGGGGGGGCAAATTTCGCTTACCCGCGTTGGTGGTGGTGGGAGCATGAATATGCAGGTTGGCCCCTGCGACAAGGGATTAAACTTTGTTACTTCGGGCGGGCATCCGTTTTTTAATCCCGTAAAGGTGGGCGGAAAACTTTTTGTTAGCGACAATTTGGCCAATCCTGCCGGATCGTACGAAGGGCAGTTTAGTGTAACTTTTATTCAGGAGTGATCTTAACCCTGACAGTCCCGCACATGCGGGACTGTCAGGGTTTATTCTACCGGGTGGCAGACAAGCTCAATAACAATTAACCATTAACTAATAACCATTAACTATTAACCAATAACGATTAACCATTAACCCTTTCCCCTTCAATGGAATCATGCGCAAAGCGATCTGCCTCATATTCGTTGTTTTTCTTTTGCTCGCGGCAAGACCTGCCAACGCGCAAAGCCTAAGTGATGACTACGAGGAAATTTTGGTTTACCTCAAAGTGCAGGGCGTTGGAGGTTATGAAGTAAACAGTGTTTTTTCGTACAACGACAACCGGCTCTTTTTACCCGTCACCGAACTTTTCACTGCTCTGCGCATCAACCAGGAAACTTCGGAAAGGTATGATTCCATTACAGGATATTTGCTCCAGGAAAATAAACACTACATCATAAATTACCCCGAGCGCTACATTGCCATCAATAGCGACACCATCCGGCTGGAGGATAACGACATCCTAAAAACCAATTTCGGACTTTATCTTTTTACAGGAATATTTGGCCGTGCATTCGGCCTTTACTGCTCATTTAATTTCAGAGCCCTGAGCGTTGACTTGAAAACCGATTTGGAGCTTCCCGCCATTCGCGATATGCGTTTGGCACAAATGCGGAAGAACATCGAAATGATAAGGGGAGAAGTAACGGTTGACACAACCATCGATCGCGAGTATCACTGGCTAAATTTTGGTATGCTTGACTGGGCTATTAATTCAACCCAAACAAGCGGGGGCGCTACAAACACCAGGTTTTCGACGGCCATCGGTGCCGAAGTGCTGGGCGGCGAAACCAATGCCATCCTCAACTACAGCACCGACAGCAAATTTGAAATCCGCAACCAGCAGCTCACCTGGCGCTGGGCCAACAACAATTCAAAATACATAAGGCAGGTTAAAGCCGGCAAGTTGAGCCCCGGTTCCATTGCTTCGGTTTACGACCCATTTTACGGCGTAATTCTTACCAACTCGCCCACCAGCTACCGCCGCTCGTTTGGCGAGTACGAGCTTACGGGCTACACCGACCCGGGCTGGACCGTTGAGCTGTACATCAACAATGTGCTTATCAATTATAAAAAAGCAGATGCTTCCGGATTTTACAGCTTTGAAGTGCCTTTGGTTTACGGAGCCTCCGAAGTGGTGGTGAAACTTTACGGCCCTTATGGCGAGGAACGGATAAGAGAGCAGCCCATCAGCATACCATATAATTTTTTGCCAAAGGGCGAGCTCGAATATGTAATCAGGGGAGGATTGGTTGACGACTCACTAAAATCAGCTTTCACGCGGGCCGAGGCCAGCTATGGTGTAAACCGTTTTATGACCCTGGGCGGTGGCGTGGAATATTATTCTTTTCTAAAAAACACCAACGAAATTCCTTTTATCAGCGGGTCGTTTGCTCCAACTTCAAATTTGTTGATAACTGCTGAATACGCCAACAAAGTGAGAGCACAATTGCTGGGTAGCTACAGGCTTTCGTCAAACGCTACCTTCGAGGTAAGCTGGGCAAAGTTTGAGCCGGAGCAGGAAGTCATCAGGTTCAATTATCTCGAAGAACGCAAAATCAATGTTTCGGTACCCGTTAATTTATTGTTCTTTAAAGGATACACACGGCTGGGCTTTAAGCAAAATGTGTATGAAAATTTTAATTACAACACAGCCGAATTTCTAATTTCGAGCACCCTCGGGCCGGTGAGTGTAAACCTTACCTCCAATGCCAACTGGACAAAAAACAGCGATCCCTTCTTTAACACGAGTGCATCGGCAAGTATGCGAATAGGCAGGGGCTTTACGGCCAGGTCATCGGCACAAATCGATATCAACGAACCAAGCGTGATGTCGTACAAAGTGGAGGTGGAGAAACGAATTACGCGCATGGGTTATGCTTCCGTAAATTTTGAGGATAACCTCGTCTCCAATACCCGCAGTGTAAACGTGGCTTTCAGGTACGATTTGCCTTTCGCACAAACAAACGTATCGAGCAGGTTTAGCAACGATGGAGTACAAACTACCGAGGGACTTCAGGGTAGCCTTGCGTTTGGCAGCGGCAACGGGTATGTTCATACCGACAATCGCTCGGTAACAGGCCGGGGCGGACTTACCTTAATTCCTTTCCTCGACATTAACTTCAATGATATTAAAGATGACAATGAACCCGTTATTCCCAATCTGGATTTACGAATAAATGGAGGCCGTTACCTCGACAGGGAAAAGGATTCGCTTACCCGTGTTATGGATTTGGAGCCCTACTCAAGTGTACTGATCGAACTAAACAACGATGGTTTTGATAACATTGCCTGGCAATTGCGCGATAAGGCCATACGGGTTTACATCGATCCCAACCAGTTTAAAAAAGTTGAAATCCCGGTGTATCCCATGGGCGAGATCAATGGGATGGTTTACATCAGAAAAGGCACAAGCCTCATCGGGCAGGGCAGGATTCTTATCAACATCTTTAACCAAAAAGATGAATTGATGAAAAAGGTAATGAGCGAGCGTGATGGGTATTTTACGTTTTTGGGTTTAGCTCCCGGCGAATACTATGCTATTTTGGATGCTCTTCAAATGGAAAAACTGGGGTGGAGTTTTAAACCCGATCGTATAGAATTTTCAATCCAACCCTCGGAATGGGGAGATATTGTAGATGGTATCGACTTTACCATTACAATGCCTGATAGCGACAGACCCGAGGATTCCCAAAATGAGAAACCGGTAAAACACACCCAAACACCTGATCCGGAAATCAAGGATAAACCCTTTATTAAACCGGAAAATAAAACCCCAAGTAAAAATATTACGCAGCCTGAAACACCATCTCAAAATACTCCTGGTGCATTAAACCTTGAGAGCGGAAAGTATTTTGTACAAACAGCATCCTGCCCTACTATGGGAATAGCCCAGCGTGAACTGGCTAAGGTGGAGAATATTACCGGGTACGGTGTCGGCATTGTTACCGTGGGTGATAAATTCAATGTCAGGTTCGGGTATTTTAAAACCAGGGGTGAGGCCAATTCCTGCTTAATTGCACTCAAAAATAATAATGTGGATTGTTTTGTGGGTACAAGCAGCAACACCGAAACCAGGCCACCGAAAACATTGCCCGTGAAGGAAACTATCTCTAAAAAGGCCTTTGATGAGCAGGCCGGAAATTTTTATGTGCAAACAGTAAGCTGCCCAAGTATGGAAATTGCACAATGGGAATTGTCGAAAATTGTGAATATTAGTGGTTTTGCCGCAGGTATAGTTCCCGTGGGTGATAAATTCAAAATACGTTTTGGGTATTTCGAAAACAGGGCTGAGGCCGATGCTTGTGAAAATGCACTAAAGGATAAAAATGTAGATGGATTCGTGGGTACGAAAAATGATCCTGAAAACCGTCCCCTGCCTACACCACCGGTCGAAGAAACCATCCCGAAGAAAGCCTTTGATGAACAGGCCGGAGATTTTTATGTGCAAACAGCATCGTGCCCCACCATGACGGTTGCCCGGCGTGAACTGGTGAAAGTGGAAAATATCACCGATTTTAGCGCAGGTATAGTTCCCGTGGGTGATAAATTCAAAATACGTTTTGGGTATTTCAAAAACAGGGCTGAGGCCGATGCTTGTGAAAATGCACTAAAGGATAAAAACGTGGATGGATTCGTGGGGATCAAATCATCTGCGCCAAAAGAAACCACTGTTCCCAAAGTAAATAAAACCGAAACCGATGCACCTATGCTAAATGTTGATGCCGGGAAGTATTTTGTGCAAACAGCCTCCTGCCCAACGCTGACTATTGCAGAGCGAGAATTGGCAAGAGTAAAAGATTTAACCGTTTTCCCGGTTGGTATTATTGATATAGATGGCGTTTATAAAATCAGGTTTGGATATTTTAAAAACAGGGCAGAAGCCACGCTGTGCCTCGAAACACTGAAGAGCAAAAATGTTGATGCTTATGTAGGTGTGGGAAACATGCAGAATTAAGGCATCTTCTTACTTGTGGAAATTATGGTTCCATTGCGAGTTTTATCCCGCACGTGCGGGACTGTCAGGGTTCAAAGAACGAAATTATGGGCCTTTGCAAACTGGATAGGAGAAATGAGCTATCAGTGATTTTTATTGATCGTTGATTTTTGTATTTTCAGTTTTGCAAAATTTTTTTCAACATTTTCCTTTTTCCCATTGCCTGATATTTGCTAACTTGCGCCCTAATTATTTTTTACCCGATACCATCATGTTAGTAAAAGTTTACGGAAGTGCAATTCAGGGTGTTGATGCCATCACCATTACCGTGGAGGTAAACATTGGCAAAGGAGTAAATTTTTTCCTTGTCGGCCTTGCCGACAGCGCCGTTAAAGAAAGTCAGCAACGCATCGAATCGGCGCTTACTTATAACGGCTTCAGGCTTCCCGGCAAAAAAATTGTAATCAATATGGCACCCGCCGATATCCGTAAAGAAGGCTCGGCCTACGATCTTACCATCGCTATGGGCGTACTGGCGGCATCAGAACAAATCAAATCCGAAAATATTGAACAGTACATTATTATGGGCGAGCTTTCGCTGGATGGCGGACTGCAGCCTATCAGGGGTGCATTACCCATCGCTATTGAAGCCCGCAATAAAGGATTTAAGGGTTTTATACTTCCGGCCCAAAATGCCCGTGAAGCTGCCATCGTAAACGATGTGAATGTTTATGGCGTTGAAAACATTAAACAGGTTATCGATTTTTTTAATGGAGATAAAACCCTTGAACCCACTATCATCGATACCCGCGATGAATTTTATTCCAGTCTTAACGAATACGAATTTGATTTTGCGGATGTAAAAGGTCAGGAAAATATTAAAAGAGCTTTGGAGATCGCCGCTGCCGGCGGACATAACGTTATTCTTATCGGACCGCCCGGTTCCGGGAAAACAATGCTGGCCAAAAGGCTCCCTTCAATTTTACCACCGCTCAATTTGCATGAAGCACTCGAAACCACCAAAATACATTCGGTCGCGGGCAGGATGCAACGTGACACTTCATTGATTTCGATAAGACCTTTCCGCTCCCCGCACCACACCATCAGCGATGTGGCTTTGGTAGGTGGCGGGCAAAACCCCCAACCAGGCGAAATATCCCTTGCACACAATGGCGTACTTTTCCTTGACGAACTTCCCGAATTTAAAAGAACTGTGCTTGAAGTGATGCGCCAACCCATCGAAGACAGGGTGGTTACCATTTCCCGGGCAAAATGTTCGGTGGAATATCCGGCAAGCTTCATGCTGATTGCCGCCATGAACCCGTGCCCCTGCGGGTATTATAACCACCCGGAGATGGACTGCGTGTGCGGCCCCGGCATTGTACAAAAATACCTCAACAAAATTTCAGGTCCGCTTTTGGATAGAATAGATATTCATGTTGAAGTGACTCCTGTTCCTTTCAGGGAGCTTACCGAGGCCCGCACTTCCGAAAAAAGCGAAAGCGTTCGCAAGCGTGTCGAAAAAGCCCGCCTCGTGCAGGAAGAAAGATACAACGAAAACAAAGGCATACACTGCAATGCACAAATGTCGAGCAAGCTGCTGCGGCAAATTTGCAAGGTTGATGATGCAGGACATGATTTACTAAAAAATGCCATGGAAAAGCTCAGCCTTTCGGCACGGGCTTACGATCGCATCCTAAAAGTTTCGCGCACCATCGCCGACCTCGATGAAAGCCCCGACATAAAAAATGACCACCTTGCAGAGGCCATCCATTACCGGAGTTTGGACAGGGCAAGTTGGGGGGTGTGAGAGGGTAGAGTTTAGAGTTTAGAATTAAGAGTTTAGAGTTTAGAATTAAGAGTTTAGAGTTTAGAGTTTAGAATTAAGAGTTTAGAATTAAGAGTTTAGAGTTTAGAATTAAGAGTTAAGAATTAAGAGTTTAGAATTAAGAGTTTAGAGTTTAGAATTAAGAGTTTAGAGTTTAGAATTAAGAGTTTAGAGTTTAGAATTAAGAGTTTAGAATTAAGAGTTAAGAATTAAGAGTTTAGAATTAAGAGTTAAGAGTTTAGAATTAAGAGTTAAGAATTAAGAGTTTAGAGTTTAGAATTAAGAGTTTAGAATTAAGAGTTAAGAATTAAGAGTTTAGAGTTTAGAGTTTAGAATTAAGAGTTGAGAGTTGAGAAATGAGAAGTGAGGGGGTTCAAAGAGTTACCAGTTTCAAAACCCATAATCCATTTTTTAGAAATTAAATATTTACAGCAATGCTAGTGCAATAATCGTAAAATCCACCTCGAAGAATACTTAGTGTTCGTTTGTGCTTTCGTGTCTTCGTGGCAAATTATTGAAAAGCAGCCATTGAGTTTAAAGTTGAGGGGGTTGAGAAGTGAGAGATGAGAAATAAGAAGTGAGAGATGAGAGGGTGAGGAAGTGGAAGGTTGAGGGAGTTTAGAAGGTTTATAGTTTATTAAGTTGAAAGGTTTTTTTATATGATAGATTTATTTACTGATACATTTTTTATGAAGGAAGCGCTCAAGGAGGCTCGAAAAGCTTACGACCTGGGCGAAGTTCCTGTGGGGGCAGTTATTGAGTGCAACCACGTAATTATTGCAAGAGGCCACAACCTTACCGAGCAACTTACCGATGTTACCGCCCACGCGGAAATGCAGGCTTTTACCGCAGCATCAAATTACCTTGGTAGCAAATACCTCGAGAATTGCACCTTGTACGTAACTCTTGAACCCTGTATTATGTGCGCCGGAGCAGCTTACTGGACTCAAATTTCAAAAATCGTATTTGGCGCTTATGATGAGAAAA
>Ga0208900_1001658_pt1 | contig 11430 bp, 11 predicted proteins | sample AntAceMetag02UKK_FD_184763 | JGI IMG/M metagenome (GOLD analysis project Ga0208900, IMG submission 184763) | Saline lake microbial communities from Ace Lake, Antarctica - Antarctic Ace Lake Metagenome 02UKK (SPAdes) (version 2) | ecosystem: Environmental > Aquatic > Non-marine Saline and... | reverse complement strand
GGCCCGTTATGAATGTCCCCAGTGTAAAACCCCGCTCTTCCTGGGCGCCAGGCGCTGCCCAATTGCAAGGCCCTTGTCGAAACAGCGTAACAGCAGACCGGGATCTGCCTGGTTTGACTTGTCATGGGCGAGTATGGTAAAACCTCGATCAGATTGAAACAACAGGCAGGTTCGCAGGATGAGCAAAAGATTCTGACAATTTACCGTGGGACATAATACTAAGGATAAAATTTGGCAGAATGAAAATCAAATTTGGCATAACAAGCAAGTTGCTGATGCTGTTTTTCGTTCTGATTTTTATTTTTTACGGAACCTTGCTGGTAGTGTTCATCGATATTCAAAGATTAAAGGAAACCTCCCAGCAGATTATCAGCATCAATAACCAGGTTGCAGCGTTATCAAAAGACATGCAAAATAATCTTATCAGCATGGATGTCAACCTCAAGAAATTCAAGCTTCTTAAAAAAAAAGTGTACCTGTCTTATTTTGAAACAGCCCAAAATGATTTTTGTTTGCTGTTTCTGGCTTATATATCCAGAATGACCCACTGAGTATCGCCGGAGGCATTATGGCTGGCCATCAATCGTGCAGAACGCTTCCAGAGACTCGGACACATGCGTGGCCAGACCGGCCCCTGCTTCTCCGAAGATGTTAAAAGCAGTGTGTACACCGGAGTCGTACAGAACTTCGAGCTCGTCGTCATAGCGCGCCACGGCACCCACCTTTCCCTGAAACCCTTTTTTTTTAAGCATCTGGATTGTAAACAGTTTGGCTTCGAGGTTAGCCACCGCCAGTATGACCAGCTTCACCGTGGTGCCCTGGAAAGCTGGCATCCGTCTCCAGAAATCAGGGTCGGTCACATCGGCACGGACAATATTGTGTCCAGCCGCCTGGAGACGGGCAACTGTTTCAATATCGAAATCGAATCCCAGCACTCGTTGAGCACAGTGCTCTTGAAACCAGTCGTAGGCCCCGACGCCCACCCGCCCCATTCCCATGATTATGATATCACAGCTCTGCCGCTTAAAGGGTCTTTCCTCGGGATGTCTCCGGCGGGTTTCCAATCGTTTCAATGGGCGTTTTATTCTTACGAACAGTGTACCTGCAAACTTGTTCAATGGCGATGCTATGATAAAGGATATGGCCAGGCCGATACCGATGATCACCACCCATTGTCTGTCGATGTGCCCCTGAGCTGCGGCCAGAGCGCAGACTATCAATCCGAACTCGCTGTAATTGGATAGGTTCATCGTAGTGACAAATGATGTACGCGCTTTGAGTGTAAAGCGTGAAAACACAAGAAAATACAACACCATCTTCAACGGCAACAGCACGACCAGTATCCCGACGGCTGCAAGCCCTGAGGCATTTGGCAATCCTGTTAGGCCGATATCAAGAAAAAAGCAAACCAGCAGGACGTCTTTCACGCTCATCAGTGCATCGGCCAACTCCTGAGTCCTGGGGTGGGAAGCCATCATCATGCCGAGGATCAACGCCCCGAGGTCCGACTTCAGGCGCACCATCTCAAAACTGTACGCTCCGACAATGAGGGCTATGAATAGCCCCAGCAGAACCATCAGCTCGCCATGGCCCACACGAGACAAAACCTGGAGAAACACTTTCCTAACAATGGGCAGCAACCCGATCAGGAGCAGCGCCCAGATCGATGGCATTTTGCCGGTTGATAAGGTCAGATAGATAACAGCCACGATATCCTGAATGATCAGCACCCCGATGGCCGTGCGCCCGTTGAGAGAGTTCATCCTCCCGCTCTCTTCCAATATTTTGACTGCAAACACCGTGCTGGAAAAGCTCAAGGCAAAGCCCACCAGCAGCGCCGTGTTGATATCCACATTGGCAAAAAACCGTAGCCCTGAAAATCCTAAGCAAAACAGGGCAAAACCGAACACTGTCACCGACAGGCCCATTTGCAGGAGTCCTGCTCCCCACACCTCCGGTTTGAGAAGGTTTTTGATCTTCAATTTTAACCCGATGGTGAAGAGCAGAAGCGTGACTCCTAAATCGGCACCCATCTTGAGCAGCGGTGTCGATGTGAAGCCAGCCGCCGAAAGCGCCAGTCCGGCAAGTAGAAACCCCACCATGGGGGGTAGCCCCAGGCGGTACACCAGATATCCCAGAACAAAGGCAGAAGAAAGAATTATCGTATCCAAAGTTTCCCTTTATAAATCTTCATCAATTGATATGAAGAATTTTTTTGTCAAGAACGTATAAAAGTCTTGTAATACACACCCAATTGGTCACGGGCATAAGATCTTAAATAACAGATTTTACATAACCAAATCAATCCATACTTGCACAAAGATATTAAACTATATTGAAAATGCAAAATCATGCTCTCATTACGGTGTAATTGGAGACCAACCTGATTTTGTTCAGATCCTGGGAAGGAATTTTTTAAAATCCCCTAAAATGTGATGTATATTTTATAAAAAACACTGTGGAAAAATGCCCGGTAACACCACAAATAGCTTATAAAATTGAATCGAAATTTTAAAGTCTGACAAAAGCCAGATACCTTATATGGGTTACCCTAAATTCTGTTTGGACAGAGTCTTTAAAATGCCAGTGACGCCTAAAAACAAGGCCCATCCTGAGCGATTATAGACATAGGGATCGCCTTTCAGCAGCTTAAAATTTTGCTAACTTTCTATAAAAAGTTAACCAGTTCATGCAGTCCCATGTTCACTTAAGGGCCAAAAATTTTATAACTTGAACGAAATAGCTTGCCTTTTGGGCTATCTACTGCGTTGCATTAAAGGCCAAATAGGCCTTCAGGATTCTACTAAAACAGCCAGGCAAGCCCGACGGCAAGTATCATGGATGTTGAATCATAAAACTTGATATTGGTATCGTTCTTTTTAAAAGATGTAAATACACTGGCAGTGAAATCTTTCCAGCCAAAAGGGGCTGCATAGCCAACCCCCAGGGTGGTACCGTATATCACATCCTCCCGGGTCTTTTCGAATATGGGATTGGCCTCGTCATATTCTGCCAAAGCCAAAGAAAAATTGCCGAAAAACCGCCACCGTTCCCAGGGGTATGCAAAAGAAATTTTGCCCTGAAATCGATTAAAACTGTTGGCATCTCCCTCTGCATCCCCTCTCACATAGCTTATCCCGGGTCGAATCATCATACCCTGGCCAAATGAAAATGCATACTGGGCTTCCACCAGGTGAAAATCTGTATCCCGTTTTAACAACTGCAGATCAGCAGTTGTGAGGGTTGAACCGGGTTGCTGAAAAAGATAGACCCCGGATTGATCATCATCAATCTCCTGTCGGCCAAATCCATATCTCAAGTTAACGGGGCTGCCGAAAATGGACTCAGCCTCCACTTTGAAAGCCTGGGAGTCCTGGTCAGTTTCCTGTCGGTCAGAGCCCAATAGAAAAGGATCTTTCCAGGCTTCATTGTCCAAAATGGGTAGTTTGGGAACCCAGGCGACTGTCAGAATGGTTCCGCCGGACAGTTTTTGCCGAATACCGGTTTCCAGTAAAAATGTCCCCTCCACAATGTTTTCTTTAGGGGTACCCGCATAAAATTGCGTAGCGCCATTATCAAGGGTATAGACCATTTTCCAAAGAAGGATGGGGGAAAAATCGGTCTCAGAGTTGGCATCCTGGTCCAGAGAGTCTATCTTTTTTGTATCATCACTGACATCAGAGATGGATTTTGAATACCCAACCGCAATCATAGGCTGAACATAACCGCTGAAACCCGGTGTGAAATTATTTCCCGGTCCCTGGCTAAAGGCTTTGTCCGGCAGGACAGCGATAAGGGCGATACCAAGCAAAAATACCAAAATATGTACCCGACTTCTTGTCAGACAGTCCGGTTTTAAAGCTATTTCCATCTATTTTCTCCTGTTAAATTAATTCCAGAACGGGATCGTACCCCATCCTTTACATTATCGCCATCGAGAATTTATTTAGTTTAATTTGAGAATGGTCCATAAGTATTGAGCGCTGTACTCAATGATTCTACTCTTATTATTCCTGATTCACCCAGATTAGATCCTGGGCCGCAAATCCGAGTTTTTTACATTTTTTCTTAAATTCTGCTTTCAATTTGTCACTAACAGTCGGTGTTCTTGATAAAAACCAAAGATATGATTCCTTATACCCAGAAACAAAAGCGTATTGATAATTTTCTCTTTCCAATTCAAAAATCACATACGAACTGTAAAATGGACCGAAAAATGAGACCTTAAAATACCCCTCGTCTGATTCCCTTACAAAAAAAGCCTTCCCAACTGCTTCATTCCACTTGTTCTTTTCACTTGAGAACCCACGATTTGTTACCTTAACCCCACCACCTTCAAGTAAAGAATACTCTGCTGTAACTTTTTCAAGACCCCGCTCGAAAGAATGATCCAATCTTGCAATCTCGTACCACTTGCCCAGATAATTATTGAGTTCAAAATCCATGATGGGTTTGATACTTTTCGGGTGCCCCATACATCCGATCAGAAGTAATGATAAAATGCTTAATATTAGTTTTTTCATGTTTTCCCTTTGTGGTAGTTTAACCTGCAATTTTGTAAACTTGGAAATTATTTAATTTTACAAAACGAATTGGTATTTACAGAAAAAGAAAATTCAGGTTAAAGTAAAAATAAATTTTAATCTTATGTTAGGTGGTTATCATAATGGATTCAAATTGTGAAGGTCGATTTGTATTTTCAGACGAGTTGCTTCGTAAAACGTTTAATTCTCTATCAGCTCATATTGCTATAATTGATCAATATGGATTTATTCTGGAGACAAACGCTGCCTGGAAAAGCTTTTCAATATCCAACGGTCTGCCTGAAAATATAGATTTCATACAGATGAATTACCTTAACACCTGTGAGGCTGCAGTTGGTGATGATGTTAAAGATGCAAAAACTGTTGCTTCAGGTATCCGGAAGGTTATTGACGGCAGGATAGATCAATTCGTATATGATTATCCGTGTCACTCACCTGAAGGCCCCAAATGGTTTTACATGCGTGCGGTGTTAATTGCAGAAAACGGCCCACCCAGGGTGATCATATCCCATGAAGATATAACTCAATTAAAATTGGCCCAGGAGGCCTTGAGAGAAAACCAGGACATTCTCGAAGACAAAAACCAAAGTCTTGAAGAATCCAATATTGCCCTAAAAGTTTTAATCCGTCATAGAGAAAGTGATAAAGCTGAAATGGAAAAAAAGTTTTTAACAAATGTGAAAACATTTGTCCTGCCCTATATTCAGAAGCTCAAACAGGGTCAACTGAGTGAAAAGGATAGGACCCTTGTCGGTATCGTTGATGATCATTTAAATGATATTATTTCACCATTAATGCAGGCATTATCCAATGCCAGTGTAATGCTCACACCTCAAGAGATGCAGGTTTCGGTTCTGGTTAAGGATGGAAAAACCACATCGGAGATAGCGGACATTTTGTTCGTTTCCGAAGCAACTATCAGTTTTCACAGGAAAAATTTACGTGATAAGCTAGGGTTAAAAAACAGGCAAACCAATCTTCGATCCTTTCTATTATCCATGTCTTAGTATCGCATGATAGGTTTGCACTATCATTAACCCCATATTCAACTCATATTGTCAAATCTCAAGATGGTCATATCTTATATACAAGTCAAGAGAACAAGGCAGAGACTTGAAGAAAATGGCTAATAAATTAAAAAAATATGAGGTGATAAAATGACGAATAAAACAGAAAGTTACATAGAAAATGACAAGGAAAGAAGTGAAGGCCACGAAGATACAAGACACAACAATTTCGAATGTGACAATCCGGATAAACACCTTGGATGCGACCCAGGAATCGACGTTGCCGGATAAGTAACACTTAAAAAAGCAGGGCCTCTTTGAGGCTCTGCCCCATTTTTGTTCCTAGGGCAATTCTTCCATTAATTTTAAAACAGCCACCTCCTTTGCTTTTGCTTCCACTTCAATTGTGATTTTCATCGACAGCCATATTCGGGGAAAATCATTCACATCTATAAAATCATGATGCTTTCTTATACCCGATGCATCCCATCCGTTAATGGGGGATGATATGTGAACGAGCGGTTCACGATTCCAGGTATCAGCAGCCAGATGGGTTGCTTCTTCGACAGACAGGTTATCTTTTAAACACCGGTGGTGATGAACATCATAGACCAATGGGATGCCCATATCCTTGCAGACGGGCAAGAGATCTTCCGGAGAATAACTTTTATCATCATTTTCCAGAGTAAGCCTTTTCCTGACAGAGTCTGACAGACTGTCAATCACTTTGCGAAGCCGGTTCAAAGCGGATGGTTTGTCATTATAAACACCACCGGCATGGATGTTGATTACATCGGCATTTACCCACTTGGAGACTTCGGCCTGGTATTCCAGATCTGGTAGGGATCGTTTTACAACATCCGGATTATTAGAAGATAACACAATAAATTGATCCGGGTGAAAAGTGGTTCGTATATCATTTTTTCTGCTGAACTCACCGCAGTCCTTAAATTTTTTAACAATCTGATCTGCCTTTGGCAAATCTGTAACATCGTATCCTAACTGAGGATGCGTCTTTATTGGCAGGATCTGGCTGTTGATCCTGAAACCGCCAATCTTATGTTGATGGCAAAAGTTCAGCGCCATCAATAAACTGTTGGCATTGTGCAAACAAATATCTGACAATCTGTTTCTTTGTTCCTCAACTGAAAACTTTGAAAGATACTTTGCTGTTGTCTGTCTAAATTTTATGGGTTGTTCTTTGAATATGCAGCAGAGTCCTAATCGTATGGAATCATTTGTCATGGGGAGACCTTTAATTTTTTATATCGTTCACCTGCTTTGAATATTTTGTCTGTACTATAAATCGGACAGGGTACATGTTTTCGTTATTTTAGGGGTAAATCTTTCAGGGCGGGTCACAAATTTCAATCCTGATGCGGTTACCATTCCTTTGAGCATGCTGGTAAATACATATTGATGAAATGGATAAAGGACATACCAATAGAGGATACCCATTAAGCCCTTGGGTAAAAATCTGGACAGCAATACAATTTCGCATTGATCATTTCCAAGATCATTGATGTTGATCTCCAGCAAGGCTTCCCCCGGTGTTTTCATCTCTGCAAGCAACAGCAATTTTGAGGATTTTTCCAGGCTTAGGACCCTCCAGAAATCAAGGGCGTCCCCCACTTGAAGTTTTTCTTTTGAACGCCTGCCGCGTGACAGACCAACCCCACCGGTGAAAACATCGATAACACCACGAATTTTCCACAAAAAATCGGCACCATAATAACCAGTCTTACCACCAAGCTTTACAACAGAGGCCCATAGATCTGGAGCCATTCCTTTTACGACAGCCCGATACCCGCATTTGAGGATAGTTCCTCCTGAATAGGATGAATCTCCCAAATAAGTCCATTCAGGATATGTGATTTCTCCGGCATCTGTCCAACAGGTATCCACCTGCTCTTGTTGAATCCGGTCGAGGGCACGGGAAATTGCCTCCTGGCAGCTGATCAATTTTTGTGGAATAATCTGAGTGATCCTTTGTTCTGTACATGTGGTCGGAAGACTCAGCCCTTCAGTCAATGGTTGTGCAATGGCTGCAGGAACCGGTGTCACCAAGTGAATCCATAGGGAGGATAACCTTGGTGTCAGTACCGGAACCGGTATCATGACAGGCGAAGGCAGTCCGGCTTCTTTGGCAAAGATACAAAACAGATCCCGATATGCCACCACATCAGGGCCGCCTATATCAAAGGTTTTCCCCCGGGTCTCCGGGTGCTCCATGCAACCTTTAAGATAGCCCAGTACGTTTGTAATGGAAATGGGTTGCGTCGGCATACTGACCCATTTCGGCGTGACCATGACCGGAAGCCGTTCAGCCAGGTATCTTAAAATTTCAAAACTGGCACTGCCAGATCCCAATATCATTGCGGCCCTTAGAACAGTTGTCGGAACGGAGCCTGAAAGAAGAATCTGCCCTACTTCGTTTCTGGAAATCAGGTGTTTGCTGATGTTTTTATGGTGTATGTCACCGAGACCACCTAAATATATAAGGTGCTGTGCATGTTCATCTGCAGCCGCCTGAATCATATTTTTTGCGCCGAGACGATCAGCATATCGGTATTTCCCTTGTTGAGAAACCATTGAATGGACAAGATAATAAATTGTCCCACACCCGTTTACAGCCTTTCTCAAGGAATCAACTTCCAGGATATCTCCCCTCACCAGTTCAACATTAGGATCTTGTCCCCAGGGCCGGTCAGCCATTTTTGCGGTGGAACGGCCCATGGCCCTTACCCGGTAACCTGATGCCAATAAAAGTGGAATCAACCGACCGGCAACATACCCCGTTGCACCGGTTACCAAAACTGGCTTTTGATTTTTACTATTCATCCCGGTTCCTTTTTAATCTGACATCGGTAAAAAAACAGTGGTTAAAAATGACGCTGGAGACTAAAAATAATTCCTCAACTTGAGCTCAAACGGGTGCGGCTTCAAATATGTCTGAACGTTCAGCCAGGGCTGGTCATATTTCATGACATAATGATTTATAAGGGTAATCGGCACAATCAATGGGACGTAACCTGATCTATATTGATCAATAATTGACAATAATTCTTGTTTTTCATCGCTGGTCAAATTCTTTTTAAAATACCCCATTATGTGTTGGATGACGTTGATATTCTTTTTTAATGTAGTTTGAAGAGCCAATGCCTTTAAAAATAACGCCTCATAAGCGTCAAATAATTGTTCTAAATCACAGCTTTTTCCCTGGGCAACAAGCCTTCCCATCTTTCTGTATATGTCCGTGTTGTGTGAAAGTATCAGCAACTTGTTTTGGGTATGAAATTCTACAAGACCTCCCAATGTTTTATTTTGATCGAGAAGTTTTCTCCAGCGCTGCAGCGAAAAGATATTTTCAATAAAATTCTCTCTTAATTTCGGATCATTCAGCCGGCCGGCCTCTTCAACCGGTATTCTCGGAAAAGCCGTTGTAAACGCTTTTGCAAAAAGCCCGGTACCATTTCTGCTGACTATGCCGTCATCTCCGTAGACTCTGATCCGGTAAAGCCCGTTACTGGGAGATTTGCTTCTAAAGATAAAACCACACAGATCTTCTTTGGACAGTCCTTTTAAACGACCTTTCATCCAGGTCGTCATTTGCTCCGTTTTGTCCACAGCGGTTTTCTGGGTCACTAATCTTGGATTCTCAGCGTCCCCCACCAGTCTTAATGCCTCTCTTGGCGTTGACATGCCGCACTCTACTTCCGGGCAGACCGGTACGTATTCCGCAAATAGCCCAAGGGTTTGTGTAAGAAAACGATCATGGCTGTGACCCCCATCGTATCGAACGTTATTTCCCAGCAGGCAAGAACTGACACCTATTTTAATTGGTTTGAGCATGTCATCCCCCATATAATAAACAATTTCATTGACATATCATAACTCAGTATATAGTTTTTTTATATAATTAACAGCATATTCTGGCAACAAAACAGGCCTGCTTGGACAAGAATAATTTTGTACCATTTTACAGATAAGGACAAAGCATGGACGATAATATGAAACATTCACTGAAACAAATCACCAGCAATTCTAAATATGAATTAAAATCTGCTCTGACCATTCCATTTTATCGAATTTTCAATCATATGCTGTTTGCTAAGGTTTTTGACCAAGAGGAAATACACCAATCGCCTGAACATTTCACATCCTTTTCAGCTTTTTGAAATACGTGATCCCATTTTATTTAAGCATGAGAACCCACCCAGCCCCCTCAGCCAGGATTATTAACTCAAATTTTGTACAACCTATTCGCTAATGTTCCAGGAAACAGTTATTTCAAAAGTGTTATAAAAAAGGCAGAATAATTATTTTCAACTTGTGTCTGGTGGAATCAGTTCAAGTCCACGTATCATAAAATCAAGAAGAGAGTTCCAATTTTTAAAGTAAACGTACCTGGTAAGGGCACGGATATCATCAAAAAAGGTTTTTCGAGTTGGAAGTTCATCTCGAATTAGTTTGTATTTTTTATCCACTATCTCAAGCACGGTATGGAACAGGAAAGACAGCAAATTGAATGTAAGCAGGAGTGAAGATAAATGCTTTTTCCCATGACCAAAGTTATGCTCAAGATTGTAACCTTTTGTTTTTAAGACATTATTGTTTTCATTCTCCACTTTCCAGCGTGCTCGACCATCTTCAACTATTTCCTTGACATTATCCTTTGAAATATTGAAATTGGTTGCAAATGCATTTTTATAAATAACGCTTCCATCCGGCAAAGTTGTTGTGAGTTCACACCAATTAACATTTAATGCATCGTCAGAATCACGTAAAGGGACTTGAATAGCAAAACGATAAGTATCGATTTCATGACGTTTGCCAGTCCACCGTTTCTCAACGATTGTCTCAACAGCCTTCATTTTTTCCAATTCTTCCAGCCATTGGTAAAGTGTCTTGTGGGAATCAGGCTTGCAGGTCAAGATGAAATCTAATCCTTGCTCTAACATCAATACGCATAGGGGGTGGTTGCAATATAAATCATCACCCAACATGGTGATTCCAAGATCTTTGTAAGCCTGTGCATTTTGTTTAATCCAACGTTTTGCGGCAGCATTTTCACAATCCTGCTTTTTATGTCCATCTTGTGGTGTGATGAATTCGGGCTGTAACGAGATGACTTTATTATTGCCTGGAGCAACTACCACTGGCGTAATAACTGTGTGTGAGTATGTTATAGTTCCATTTTTATGACGCTTCTGGTTGCAGTTTTCACAATGAATGGATTTAGAAGAAAAATATTGTGTCCCATCTAATGCTATTAATAGATTGCCATTATAGGACCGAAAAGGCTCAAAGTGTCCTGCATCATATAATCCATTAAATATATAAGAAAAAACAGGGAATACAGAGGCAGGATCAATTTCCAGCAAATTTCTGATCTGGTTGTCACATGGAATATTCAACACACCAAACAATGATTGAGCATTATTTTTGCCTTTCTTTTGTTGCATAGAATTTTGAAAAGCTAAAAAGGATGGATTCTGGGTAAAGAAAATAGAAAAAGCCCCTAATGCTGCATCTTCTACACTGTATCTTGTGTTTAATCCGGTACGGATGTCAGGAAAACCACAAATCGTATTTCGGAAAAATTTAATCATATTATCAAATGAAAAGTCACTCATCCATAATGCTATTATCAGAAGGCAATGATCTTGTCTATAGGAGATTTAAAAATTGGGCATAAAATATGAGGAACCATTACCGATAAAATCAACTGAAGCCATATTTAGAATTGCTGACAAATCACGACTTTGTTTGACTCACAAATGCTTGCAGTTCTTTCAACCCAAAGTCGAGATCAACCTTATGCAAGCCTGGTTGCTTTTGCCGCAGATGACAATCTTGAACAACTATTTTTTTTAACT
>Ga0208900_1001656_pt1 | contig 11435 bp, 9 predicted proteins | sample AntAceMetag02UKK_FD_184763 | JGI IMG/M metagenome (GOLD analysis project Ga0208900, IMG submission 184763) | Saline lake microbial communities from Ace Lake, Antarctica - Antarctic Ace Lake Metagenome 02UKK (SPAdes) (version 2) | ecosystem: Environmental > Aquatic > Non-marine Saline and Alkaline... | reverse complement strand
TATTACAATGGGTTTACAATGTCAGCATCACTTCTCCTACCCTCAGAGATGTTTAAACACTGACCTGATATCCTTCGACGTGTGGAGTATCTCGGGATCACTATATATTCCAAAGTAATGTAGTCACCTACCTCTGCGACTTAGGCTAATCAACCGGGCTTACAAGTCGCCTTGCAAGCCCCTGAGTCTTTAGTTCAGGGGTTGTTGACGCTGATAGCTGAGACTCCCCAACCAACTGAAATAATGATTTGTATTGCTGGAGGTAATAATTTCAAAAAATTATGAGGCCCTATGCCGCTGGATGATTGGCTGGATTAGAATCACCCCCCTGCCTGTTTCACCTTATAACCCAGTTCAACAAGCATTTTTTCCAGAACATCCCGGTGGTCGCCCTGGATTTCAATGATGCCATTCTTTACGCTTCCGCCACTCCCACACTTTTGTTTAAGGGATTTCCCAAGTTTTTTAAGCCCTTCATTGTCCAATGGGATGCCGGTGATAAGGGTCACCCCTTTTCCCTTACGCCCTTTGGTCTCCCGCATTAATCTGACAATGCCATCATTTTTGGGTATCCCCGATTTTTTTTTACAGACACATTTTCCCATGGGCTTATTGCATTGGGGGCACATTTTTCCAAACTCCGTGGAATACACCAGGCCTCCATCATTGCTGTTCATTTTTTTTACCATAATTTCTACCTGCTTTCTTTGATTCACACGTTGGCTAACCGCTTAAGCCGGGATATTTTCAAAAATTTTCGGCATCCTTCAAAAGTACTTTACACTTTCTTAGAGCATTACCTATTTGCAGGGTTTTTTCCCCAAGAAACTATTGCGTGTATCCATAAGTCACCTTTTGTCTTTTTGAGGACGACACTTGCCTTTGCTAAACCCAGTTTAAAGGATACGGTGGTGCAAGGCAATTTAAAAAAACATGCTTTCCCTGTACTTTTTCAACGAATGCTTATATTTCAGGGAATGGGTTAAGATCCTTTACCGGTCACGCCTTAACCCCGCTTATGATCCATCACTCAAAATATATAAGGAGAATGATCATGACAGATGCCCTTTTTTCCCCTTTTAAATTAAAAAACTTTACATTGAAAAACAGACTGGGGGTGGCCCCCATGACACGCACTTCCGCCGGTGATGACAGCATTCCCCGGCAGGATGTGCTGGATTTTCTGGTCACCCGTGCCAAAAAAAATGCCGCCATTGTCTACACCGAAGCCATTGTCACCGATTATGAGAGTGCCCAAGGGTATCCCGGGCAGGCCCGCATGACCACCCAGCCCCAGATTGATGCCTGGAAAAAGATCACCGATGCCATTAGAGAACAGGGAGCCGTGTCAATCTGTCAGATGTTTCATTGCGGTCGCATGGCATGGAAGGCCATCAACCCCGCCAGCAGGGTCATTGCCCCAAGCCCTGTGACCCCGGCCCAGGACAATCCATTCACAGGTGGTCCCTACGAGATCCCCGATGAAATGAGTTCCTTTGACATGGCCCACGTAATAAATGGTTTTAAAGAAACGGCCAAGGGTGCCATGGCAGCAGGATTTGATGGGGTTGAAATCCATGCGGCCCACGGATATCTCCTGAGCCAGTTTCTCTCAGCCTATTCCAACAAGCGATCGGATGAATACGGCGGGTCCATGGAAAACCGATTCCGTTTTATCCGGGAAGTCATTGAGGCCGTACGAGAAGTGATACCCCAGGACCGTCTGCTAATTGTCAGGGTCTCCAACTGGGGCATTGCCGACATGGATGTATCGCTGTTTGAAAATAAAGCACAATGGCAGGAAATGATCCGCCTGTTTGACGCCCAACCCATAGATGCCATTTCTGTATCCACCTATGATTACGTCATGGATGCCTTTGGCACCGGACACACCATGGCGGCCCTGACACGCCAGGTAACGGAACTTCCCCTGATGATCTGTGGCAAAATTCATGACCGAAAAAGTGCAGAAGATGCATTAAAGGATGCAGACATCGTCCTCAGTGGAAAATCAAGCCTGCTCAACCCTGACTGGGTGGAAGATGTCCGGGCCGGTAAAGGAATGCCAGCCCATAAGTCCGAAGATGCCAATGTGGCATACACCACCACCCCATTACCATGAACGGGCGCCAGGCAATAAGAAACAGGCATATTATTACGGATATTCCAGGAAAATTCATTGGATTGCACTTTTTCCATCAGTACGATATTGTATTTAGTTGGCTGAATTCAGAACCAAGCCCACATTGATTATCCGGGGCAATTGGAAGCAAGATCATTAATTCAAAAGTTTGGTAAAAAAACACTACATAAAGGAGGCTCCATGACTAAAAATAACACCTTGAATATTTTAAAAAAGGCCATAATCCTGGAACAGCGTGGCCATGCTTTTTATAAAAAAGTGGCGGAACAGGCTGAGAATGAAGAGGTAAAATCTTTTTTTGAATCCATGGCCCAGGAAGAAATCATCCACTTAAAGGTTTTGTCAGCCCAGTTCAAAGCCTTTAATAAAGGGGGTCTTTTTGAGCCAGGAACCTTTGAAGAGGCCCAAAACAGTGAGCTTCCCCAGAAGGTGCTGAACCCAGAGATCATGAAAAAAATTGCCTCGGCAGGTTTTGAAGCATCTGCCATTTCAGCTGCCATTGCCATGGAGCAACGCGCCGTGACCATCTATGCTGACCAGGCAGATGCTGCAGATGACCCCGAGGAGAAAAAACTCTATAACTGGTTGTCTTCCTGGGAACGGGATCATTTGAATATGCTCATGGAAATCGACCAGGCATTGCTGGATCAGGTGTGGGGTGACAACAACTTCTGGCCCATGTAATTGATCCGATCATTTTAAATCCCCGGGGCTTACCCCCCCGGGAGGGAAAATACTTCAATGATACCCGATTATCCAGATACTGTTGAGCTCTCCATTGATCTCAGGGAAAAGCTGCACCCCATGTTTCAGAAACTTGCAGAAGGCATTTCTGAATTCACCTTTGCCAATCTCTACCTTTTTAGACGGGAACACAACTATCGCCTCACCAGAATGGATCAAAAGTGCCCAGTAATCCTGGGGGATGACAAGGGGATTTCTTTTTTCATGTGCCCGTTTGGGTTGCCGTCTCAGGCATCCCTCGATACCTTGTTTGACACCCATGGCACCTTGAAATGCGCCACCACATCCCAGGCGGACCAACTGAAAGAAAAGGGATTTATCGTCACCCAGGACCGGGACAATTTTGACTACATTTATTCCCGGGAAAGCCTTGCCGACCTTTCTGGCAGAAAATATCACAAAAAACGAAATCTCATAAAGGCGTTCATTAATAACCACGTCTATGAAGGCCGTCCGCTTTTGGATGAGTTTATTCCCCAGGCCTTGGATGTACTGGACCAATGGCGGGAAGCCCGCCAGGATGACGGAGATTATCATGCGGCCCAGGAAGCCCTTGAAAGAAGTGATCCCCTGCAATTGTGCGGTGGCATCTACTATGTGGAAAACAAACCCGTAGCATACACCTTGGGAGAAGAGCTTGCCCTTGGCACCAGTTTTGTCATTCATTTTGAAAAAGCCTTAAACGAATACAAGGGCATTTATCAGTTTGTCAACCAGGCCTTTGCCGCCATTATTACAGACCACTACCAGAGCATCAACCGGGAACAGGATCTGGGTAATCCAGGGCTCAGGCAGGCGAAGATGAGCTACAAGCCCGATGACTTTGTGGAAAAATTTAAAATCACCCGGCCCGTGGACATCGTCAAAAACGTATGGTGAATGTTCGTCTACAGACTCTTTATGGAATATAATTAACACTTAGCTGGATTTTTCATCAAAATTCGCGTCGCAGCCGTTCCAGAGCCATGGCCGCAAACATCTTCTTGTTCATGCCCCTGTCTCCATAGGAAAAATTATAGGTGAAAGCCTTTGCACCGTCTGGACCTGCCACACCAATGCATACCATTCCCACGGGCCGGGTGTCAGAGCCACCGCCCGGGCCTGCAATGCCCGAGGTGGAGATACCCCAGTCAGACCCTGCCCTTTCCCGGACCCCCAGGGCCATCTCCAGGGCAGTTTGCTCATGCACGGCTCCATGGGATTCCAAGGTCTCTTTTTTCACTCCCAGCACCGACATTTTGGCTTCATTGGCATAGGTAACGGCGGATAGAATGAAATAGTCTGAACTTCCCGCAACATCGGTGAGCTGGCTGGCAATGAGTCCACCGGTGCAGCTTTCAGCCACGGCAAGGGTCTGCCCCCTTTGTTTTAATTGCTCCCCCACCTGGGCTTCCAGGGAAAGACCCTTTGTGGAGATCACATACCGGCCCAGCCGTTCCAGCACCCAGGCTTTTGCCGCTGCCATGCGCTCCGGGGTGACCCGGCCGTCTTTTCCGGCAAAGGGATCACTGCCGAATTTTACCTGGATAAAGGGAAAGGAGGCCCGAAATCCCAGTCGCATGCCGGGAAATTGAGTGTGAAATTCCCTGAGATTACGACCAGTTTTGGATTCAGGAAGTCCAAAAATCGTCAAGCGGCACAATGTGGCTGTCTGGCGGGAGGGATACCGGACATCAAGTTCCGGGAGAATATGACGTTCAAACATGACCTTCATCTCCCGGGGCACCCCGGGCATGAAATAGAAACGAGCCTGCCCGTGGTCCAAGCAAAACCCTGGCGCAGTGCCGCAGATATTATCCATCATCACTGCCTTTGACGGCAACATGGCCTGTTTCTCATTTCCTTTGGTCATGTCCCAGCCCTTAAGGGTGAAATAGGCCGCCATGGACTCAAAGGCCTGGGGGTTCAGCACCAAATCATCCCCGGTGGCTACGACTGCCGCCTGGGCAGACAAATCATCACTGGTGGGTCCCAGCCCCCCTGTCACCAGCACCATGTCACACCGGGATGAGACTTCCGTCATCAGGGCACTGATAGTGGCGATGTCATCTCCAACACAATTGACCCGGGTGACATCTACCCCACACTCCCGCAGCCGGCGGGCAAGCCAGCTGGCATTGGAATCATCAATTTCGCCCCAGAGAACTTCATCACCTGTGGATAGTATTTCAGCTTTCATATAAAATGCCTTTCAAATTTTTTTTATATAACGGGCATGTCGTTCAACGACACAACAAAGATTGAAAATGGTATTATGCCGCCCCCGGCAGCTGGCATGACCGGAACGGGAACGTCGGAGGCTCTGTTGTCTGTACTGCTACTCATTGAAATCGCTATGCAGGGGGTGAAGAGGTTCCAATACCAAGCCATCCCCCCACAATGCCCGCCACCTTTTTAATGCCCCGCCACAATTTTGGTATCAACCAGATGAGAAGCAAGATAAAAACCACCAGAAATACCATAAATATTCCAGGATGGGTCAGGGAGGTCCAGATCCCCCCCACCACCACAACATCTTCCAGGATGGAGGCAGTCCAATTGGAAAAAGGTTCCGGAGAGGTATTTATCAACACCCGGGACCCGGCCTTGGCCGCATGGGAGCCAGCGGCAAGACCACCTCCCAGAATGGCGGCGGCAACGGCTACTCCGGTGTTCACCTCTCCCACTGCACCTGCGGCCAGCATCACCCCTGCCGGAATACGAATAAAGGTGTGGATGGCATCCCATCCCGTGTCCACCCCAGGGGTTTTGTCAGCAATAAATTCAACAAAATACATCATCCCTGCGGCACCCATGACCATGGGATCCATAAGAATATGAAGATTTTCGGGTAATACAATATTGCCCGTTGTTCCCATGATTCCCAACACCAGAAGAGTGGCATAAAGGTTGATGCCACTGGCCCAGGCAGCCCCCATGGTCATGGATAAAGTTTTGATAATTTCATCAAGATGTTCCATCATTACCTCTTTTAGAAGGAAAAGCTTTTCAATAGATCTTTTGCCTTGCCTTCTATGCTTTTCAGTTGTTCGCTGGTATCCCCCTTATTCTCAATGAGGGCCTTCACCTCTTTTTGAATCTCTTTTGCCTGGGGAATGGAGGTTTTCACCAAGGCTTCCATGTCCGGTCTGAATTTTGGCTTGTCAAATGTACCGGTCACAAGAACCGGTACCGTCAGACCAGATCGTTCTTTGGTATCTCCCTGCCCCTTGAGGGTGGCCACAAACTTGGGCTGTATTTTAAAATCAAGGGTCTCTTTGACCAGATCCGCACTGCCCAGCACCAACAATCGAATCAATGGTGAAATCATATTAACACCCGGGGTATTAAACACCCCCTGGGTGAGGGTAAACGGTGCCTCCAACTCGGCAAAATCCGTTCTTGGTTTTTCCGTTGTTTTTTCTCCAAGTCCAAAATTGGCTTTAACATTTCTCACCATCCCCGCCAAATCCACCCCGACAATGGCACCATCTGTGAAAATCAGCTCTCCCTGGCCATTTAAATTCTGTTTAATGGTATCAGGGTCATCCCCCTGGAAGGTCAATTTTACATCGGCGTTCAATGCGCCTTCAAGAAATTCCTTCTGGGAAACATTCTGGATAAAGGGTCCCACCTGGACCCCGTCTGTTTTTACCTTAAACGACCCCTTGGGGGTATTTTTCTGGACATTGAAGGTGGCAGCAGAAACCATTCGCCCCTGGTAAAGGTCCATTGTGAAAGGATCCAAGTTGAAGTTTCCCTTCCGGCCAGAGAGGGTCATATCCACGTTCTGAACCACCGCACCACCGGCTTTCAAATTTCCCACCCTGGCACGGCCATCAAGGAGCAAAGTTCGCAAAGGGGTATAGTCTATTTTTTTGGGGGCAGAAGCGCTGGCTGTTTTTTGTTCCCCCCCACTGCCAGAGGATACCCCGGGGATTTCTTTGTCACCATTGCCTTTGGCCACCGGAGTTGTTGCTGTTTTTGAAGGGGGGAAATATCGATCCAGATCAAGGGTATCAAGGCTTATATCAAACTGTATGTCTGGCTTTGAGAATGCCTTAACAGCTGCTGAAAAAGCCATGTTGGATTCATCTAACACCAGTATCCCATTGGCAATGGAAAGGGCGGACGTATTTCCTGACAGATTTCCCTTAAATGAAAATTGTTTAAACGTATCCGGGTCTGCTGTGGGCAGAAGATCTGATTTTCCCAGCTGTTTGAGCAGGGCTCGGGGGGAAAAGGATGCCAGATCAAGGGCCAATTGAAACCGGGGGGCTGAAGTAGCACCCACAATGGTTCCCTTCACTGCCAGAGAGATCTCTTCCAAAAGCTTCACTGTTAAATCCAGGGGAAGTTCCCCTTTACCCGGCGGATTCCCCACGGGTCCCACCTGGCCGTTCAGGGAGACAGATTCCCCGTCCACCTTGGCGGAAAAGTCAACAGACACAGGGGCATCAAGGGAAATATCTTTTAACTGCAGGTTAATATCTGAAACCACATTGGATGTTTTCATCGCCCTGTCATGCCATTCCACAATGCCATTGATGATGGAAAATTGCTCCACCTTCAAGGCGGTCACCGGCAGGGTTCCGGAGGGGGCATTGCCCTCTTTTGCTGTTGTTTCTGGGGAAGGCTGATTTTCTGCCGTTTCAGCACGGCCTTCAACGGTAGTGCCAGGCCCTATGTTTTCCCAGTTGCCAATACCATTTGCCCCTTTTATCATAACCACCCGGGGGCCATCCAGCAAAAATTCTTTTACCTGGATATCCCGGGATAGCAGGGGAAGCAGCTTCACCTTGACGTTAAAGGAGCGCACCGTCACAAAGGTCTGTTCTTTAAATCCTGGCGGATTGCCCAGCTGAAGATCAGACAAAGAGACTCCCACCCAGGGAAACAGGGACAATTCAAGGTCTCCACCCAGAGAAAAAGGGCGGCCTGTGGCATCGGTGATCATTTGCTCCATGCGGGGTTTGTATTTTTGCACATCAACAAACCGGGGAATCAAAATAATAGCAGCCACCATGACAATGACAAGGGCACCCAGGCACAATAACATCCATTTGAATATTTTTTTCAAGGAAAACCTCCGGGGTAAATAGAAACAATGGTAATTCCAACAAAACCGTCAATAGTAAAAGCCTCAATCCTTCTCCAAATGTCAGCAGGGGAAGCAAGGCTCAAAAAAACATAGTCTTATTATCAGTGCTGTACAAACGGGTGTCAAGAAAAAGCAGGGGTTATCAATTCTAAGGTACTTATGATGATGCCGGGAAAATGGGAATGCGCCCCCCAGAAAGTTAAGAATCTTATCTTGAAAAGAACGCAGTTGTCTGATAATATTATTTTTTTTAACTAAACCCTTTACAAGAATGGGTATTATTCAGGGTTTTATCATAACATGGGCCACCAATTATCATGAGTGGTCCATGTTATGACCCAGCCCATTATTCACTTTTTTTGCGATGGAAACAAAATGATTAAAACATGCATTGCAGGGGCAACAGGCTATACCGGCGCAGAGCTTGTCAAATTAATTTCAGGTCATACCGACGCAGAGCTGACCGCTGTCACCTCTCGTTCCTATGCCGGGCAAAACCTGACGGATATTTTTCCGGCCCTCAGGGGAATGGTGGATATCACCTGTGAGCCGATGGATCTGGAATCCCTTAAAGGGCGCATTGACTGTGTATTCCTGGCCCTTCCCCATAAGGTGTCCATGGCCTACGCTCCCTTCTTCATTGAAAATAATATCAAGGTAATTGATCTTTCCGCCGACTTCAGATTTAAAAACCCCAAGGCCTATGAAGCGGCCTATCAAACCCACACTGCCCCAGCACTTCTGGACCGTGCCGTTTACGGATTAAGCGAAATCTATGGAGATGCCATCAAGCAGGCCGATCTGGTGGGAAATCCGGGTTGCTACCCCACAAGCCTGCTGTTGCCCCTGATTCCCCTGATCAAAGAGGGCATGGTCAGCACCCGGGGTATTGTGTCGGATTCTAAATCCGGGGTGAGTGGTGCCGGTCGTGCCCTTTCTCTCTCTTCTCATTTCTGCGAGGTCAATGAATCCTTTAAACCCTACAAGGTGGGCAATCATCGCCATGTGCCGGAAATGGAAGAAATCCTTTCCTCGCATGCGGAAGAATCGGTGAAAATCACCTTTGTTCCCCATCTGATCCCCCTGACCCGGGGAATGGTGTCCACCATTTATGCGGAGGTGACAACGCCCACCTCCCATGAAGCGGTGATGAAGACGCTGAAGCAATACTATGGGCCGGATTCCTTTGTCAGACTGTTGCCCCAGGGACAATTTCCCGATACTGCCCATGTCCGGGGAACCAATTTTTGTGACATCGGCGTCCATGTGGACCCAGACAACCAGAGAATTATCCTGATTTCCGCCATTGATAATATTTTAAAAGGTGCCGCAGGCCAGGCTGTACAAAATATGAATCTCATGTTTGGTATAAACCAACGACGGGGCCTTGAACTAATTCCTGGTGCCATATAACACCCATGCCCTAATGGACACAACGAATATTGGAAATGGTATCATGCCGCCCCCCCCGACGGGCAATGGGCCCGGCCCGGAACCGTAGACGGCCCAATTGGCCGGTTCCTATTGCCCATCGGGGGGGGCTCTGCTGAGGTTGCCCGGAAGTTTTATTTTCTTATAAATCGCCACGGACGGGCCATATTCTGACCTTGATTTGCCGGGACTCTCATATAAAACATCACTTAGGAACAAAGGACTTTGGCTCAAAAACCTCTCCCAAAAAACTCAAGAAATTACGGAAAACGTCATATCATTTTTCAGTACCCATCTGCGTTATATCAAAAACTCAAGACCTTAAAACTCAAGGTCTTATTTTGGGACAGGGTATCCCTGATCCCCTGGTTTTCCGTATTCCAGGGTGCAACACTTGTGTTTCTGGTGCTCCTGGTTTTTTATTGTGGTCACCAGCACAAACAATTGAACCAGATGCTTTCCATCAATACCTCTTTGCGTAATACCATTTACACACAATATGGTACCCTTGGTGAACAAGAACAGGAAATCATGGCGCAAATGTTCAAAAATCTGGATCAAAAAGATGCGCTCATGGAAAAAATTCTGCTACTTGGGGAGATGACCCATCGATTTGAGTCCATGTCAGATGAACTCAAGGTAATGCACCACCAAACCATCCAGCTTGCCAGCCTTGGGGAGCAAGTGAGAACTCTTGCTAATATAGAAGAGATTGCCCCTTCCCAGGATAACATGGGAATCGGGGGCAATGCCCAGGATCTTTCTCCAAGTGTTTCCATTTCCCTTGATCGCCCCCGGGACAGTGACAGTGATGTGGACATCATACAAAACCGCATGGATACCATCCAGAAGCTTCTCAATCAGCAAACCCAAAAATTTACAATACTTAAAGATAAACTGAAAACAAAAAATGAAATCCTGGCCTGCACACCTTCCATTAAACCGACATCGGGTGTTGTCACCTGTAAGTTCGGTCCCAGGTTTTCACCATTTTCAGGTAAACGAGAATTTCACACCGGCATAGATATTGCCAATAAAAGGGGAACCAAGGTCTATGCTTCGGCCCGGGGAAAGGTAATTTTTGCCAAGAAAAAATGGCTCATTGGAAATCTTGTTAGGGACTTCATAAGAATAAAACTACCCACTTTCAAACCTGATGTCCAGTATTTGCGGCATGTCTTAAGTGAAAACGGGTAGATTATTTGTTATGAACTCCCTTACCATTGACCATGGTAATAACATTATCACCAAATATGGGCATCTGAGTCAACAACCCCTACCCTAAAGGGATAGGGGCTTGAAAGAGCTCCTGCCTGATAGGGCTGCGAACTGCTTGCATAGAGTTTGTGGTTGATTAGACGACCAAATTCAAATTGGTAGCCGTTAAGAGTATATATAGGTTAGCCCCGATGCTCCACAAGTCGGAAGAGGAAGGATCTAACATGGGCACTGTAAACATAGCTGAGGGTAAGGCTAAGTCAACCCTTTCAAAAGACTCTTAACATCGTCGGTGTGGACCAACTCCCCCCCGGGGAGATCAGGGCTTTCGTCCCTAAGTTTTCTTTAAAAGGAAAAAAACAATGAAAGTATTTGTATTAAATCACGAAGGCAAGCCATTAATGCCCACAAAACCTCAAAAAGCAAGAAAATTGCTGGAAAATGGTAAAGCAGCGGTGGTTAGAAGAACTCCTTTTACCATTCAGTTGAATTACAAGACTGGTGGAGCCGTACAGGATATCACAATCGGAATCGATGCCGGATATGCCTATGTGGGTTTCTCTGCTGTTACAGAAAAAGAGGAACTTATTGGAGGAGACTTTGAACTTTTAAAAGGTGTGTCGGAAAGGATTACCGGTCGCCGTAAATACAGAAGCCCTCGCAGAAGCAGGCTCAGGCATAGAAAACCAGGGTTTTTAAAAGATACAAAAGCCAAAGGTTGGTTTGCTCCTTCAATCAAACACAAGTTGGACTCTCATCTCAGACTGGTTAATCTTTTAAAAGAGTTAATGCCTGTTACGAAAATAATATTGGAAGTTG
>Ga0208900_1001655_pt1 | contig 11442 bp, 4 predicted proteins | sample AntAceMetag02UKK_FD_184763 | JGI IMG/M metagenome (GOLD analysis project Ga0208900, IMG submission 184763) | Saline lake microbial communities from Ace Lake, Antarctica - Antarctic Ace Lake Metagenome 02UKK (SPAdes) (version 2) | ecosystem: Environmental > Aquatic > Non-marine Saline and Alkaline... | reverse complement strand
AAGATTTTCCTGGTCGCTGGCCAGGTAATAACGCCCATTATTATTTGCCGATGGGCTAAAAGATTGTTTGATCCAAAATCGCCATTCTGTTTCGCCATTCATTGAAAAAACTGTTGCCAGGCCCGATGTGTTTTCGTCCTCCGAATTTAGCTGAAGCTGGAAATCATCGTTTATGATAAACTGCTGTGTATCTCCGTTCCAAGTAGGGTTATTTGTAAAATCCCCATCACTGAAATCATCATAAACCTGCGACAGGCCAAATACGGGGACTAACAAAATTAAATAGATAAAGTGTTTCATATGGATTTTTTTAGACGTGGGTTTGCATGGATTAGACGGATTTATTTTTATCTGTAACATCAGTGTACATCTGCGTCAGCTTAATATTTTTATAAACGTGTAAATGTACTACTTTTGTAGAAATTCAAAACGAACAACAAATGAAAATTGCTGTGGTTGGGGCTACTGGTCTGGTTGGTCGCAAGATGCTGAAGGTGCTTGAGGAACGAAGGATTTTTCCTGATGTCCTGATACCTGTGGCATCGGAAAAATCTGTCGGAAAAGTGATTTCTTTTAAGGGAAAAGAAATTCGGATCCGGTCGGTGCAGCAGGCCATTGATGAAAAGCCTGACATTGCCCTTTTTTCTGCCGGAGGTTCAACTTCTTTGCAGTGGGCTAAGGCTTTTGCTGAAACAGGGTGTTTTGTAATTGATAATTCCTCTGCCTGGCGGATGGATAAAAATGTTCCACTGGTTGTTCCCGAAATCAATGCCAATTCAATTTCTGATCAAACAAAAATCATTGCCAACCCTAACTGCTCCACCATCCAAATGGTATTGGCCCTGGCACCTTTGCACTGGAAATATAAGGTTAAACGGATTGTAGTTTCTACGTATCAGTCGGTTACCGGCTCGGGGGTGAAAGGGGCGAACCAACTGGAAAATGAACGTAAAAATATTGATGGTGAGCGGGCTTATGAACATACAATTGATTTAAACCTGCTCCCGTATGGCGGTAACTTTGATGATACAGGTTACACAAGCGAAGAGATAAAACTGGTAGATGAAACCAGGAAAATCCTTGATTCGCCCGAAATTCAAATCACCGCAACCGTTGTTCGTGTGCCTGTTTATGGTGGCCATTCCGAATCAGTAAATGTGGAGTTTGAAAATGATTTTGACCTGGAGGAAGTAACACAAATGCTGAAGTTAATGCCCGGTATTGAAGTACAGGATGATCCCGAAAGAGCATTTTACCCCATGCCACTGTTTGCCCACGAAAAGGATGAGGTTTTTGTTGGCCGGATCAGAAGGGATTTTTCCAATCCAAAAACATTGAACCTTTGGGTGGTGAGTGATAACCTAAGAAAGGGTGCTGCAACAAATGCAGTTCAAATTGCCGAATATCTGATCGAAAAAAAGATGGTGTAGCATTAAAGATTATCAGGATTGAAAATTTATCATAACATACCCAAAGCGGGAGAAATTAAAAATGCAGTGGTAACGGTGGGCACCTTCGATGGCATCCATCGGGGCCACCAAAAGCTGATCAGCGAAACCTGCCGGCGGGCAATTGCCAGCGGTGGCGAAAGTGTTGTTATCACTTTTGATCCGCACCCACGCCAGGTATTGCATCCTGCGTCAGGGGTTAAAACGATCAACACATTAAGCGAAAAAATTGAAGTGTTCAGTAAAATGTGTGTCAAGCACCTGCTCATTATTCCTTTCACACATGAATTCGCCCTTACATCTTCCGAAGATTTCCTGAGAAAATATATTGTTGAACCTTTTGGTTTAAAAACCATAGTGATTGGCTACGATCACCACTTTGGCAAGGACAGGAAAGGGAACCTGGATTTTTTGAAAGAGATGAGCAAAAAATATTGCTTCGAAGTGGAACAGGTACCCTTGCAGGAGTTTAAAAATGCAGCAGTAAGCAGTTCAAAAGTCAGGCAGATTATTGGGGAAGGACGAATAGATGAGGCCAATGAAATACTTGGCTACCATTATTCGATAAGTGGTATTGTTGTTAAAGGTAACCAGATAGGAAGGACTTTGGGTTTCCCGACAGCCAACATTGAGATGGATAATCAGGATAAACTTATCCCGGCCTACGGTGTTTATGCCGTAAGGATAAAGTGTCGCGGAAAAATGTACGGTGGAATGAGCAACATCGGCATCAGGCCAACACTGGATGTAAATAAGCTTACCATCGAAGTAAATATTTTTGATTTTGATGCGGATATTTATGGTGAAACCATCACGATTTATTTTTTGACACATACCCGTGAAGAGAAAAAGTTTCGTGATCTTGAATTGCTGCGCCGCCGCTTAATAATTGATAAGGTGAAGGTGGAGAAGATTTTGGAAGGGGAGAAGGGTGTAGGGGGGAAAGTATAGGGGTATAAGGTGTATAGGGGGTGTAGGGGAAATAGTATAGAGGTGTAAGGTTTATATGGGGATGAAGAGAAGAGAAGGGAGACGAAGAGAAGGGGAGACGAAGAGAAGGGGAGACGAAGAGAAGAAGAGACGAAGTGAAGGGGAGACGAAGAGAAGGGGAGACGAAGAGAAGGGGAGACGAAGTGAAGGGGAGACGAAGAGAAGGGGAGACGAAGTGAAGGGGAGACGAAGTGAAGGGGAGACGAAGTGAAGGGGAGACGAAGTGAAGGGGAGACGAAGTGAAGGGGAGACAAAGAGAAGAAGAGACGAAGTGAAGGGGAGACGAAGTGAAGGGGAGACGAAGTGACATAAGAAGTCAGGAATAGATTAAGGAATATTGAATGTCAAATCATGAATATCGAATATTGAAATATAAGGAAATTGCATGGATTTTAAGCCCCGACGATGACCTGTCAGAGTCCGACGCAGAAGGTCCTGACAGAGTCAAAAGTTATAGGGTAGAAAGGGAATAGGGGGTATAGGGGAAGTTAGGCATAGCTGTCAAGTTAAAAATGTTAGTACCTAAAAAACAGTAAACGTCAATTGATGTAAATCTTACGGATCACGAATGCATTTTTGGTGTTGGCATATACAATAACTATTTGCTTTCTGCTATTTACCCTTAAGTGATGAATGGCTTTACCTTCCAAGCTTTTAAGCAAAATTGTTCTTCCAAGCAAATCAATAACCCTCACATCGGCAATTTCATTAACCAAAGTTAGGTCCAGGGTTATTTCGTTACCGTTGGAATAAATGTGGGCAGGAAGTTCATCTGTCTGGTTTTCATACGGGGCAAAATGTAATACAAACCTGTTAGGCAAATCATCAGTAGATCCACTAAAAGAGTATTGAGGGTTTTCTTTAAGATTATGAAATGTGTTTGTTTTTTTGTCCTCCAATATTACGATGTCAAAATCGTAGTATTCAAAATCAATACTGAAGCTAAATTCGCCATTTTTTCCGGGTTCAAACATCAATGGTAGCGATTCGTTGTCTTCTGTATTTGTCAGGTACATCACCGAAAATACTTTGTCGTTGAGCGGCAAATACAAGGATGGTGCAGATTTGTCGTTGCTAAAAAGTTTTGGTGCACCCGGTTCATTTACCGGGGAAGCAAATTGAAGCAAGACTTCATCATAACTGCCATCGGTTTGTGATTTGATTTTTGCCTTGACCACGCTCCAGTCCTGGCCCGTGTGTTTCAGCCAATCGTTTGCGCCTTCATGAACCCTTATCGAATTTTCCATTTCAAGGTTTCCAACTACTGAGGTTTCAACAAAGAAGCCTTGCATTGGAGCAATATATTGCGTAACATCATTTGTGCCTGAACCGGCACTTCCATTTGAATTGAAAACACCGTAATTATTTGCCTCCGGGTTCCATATCCACATATCATACCCACCACCACTTGTTACCAGCATATCACGGGTCCAGCCGTTTTCAGCTTGCCAATCAATCGATGAAGGATAGGGGTTCCCTATAAAATTAAAACCTTTTAAGTCAGGAACAGTACCACTATAGCTCAGTGCAATGCTTTGGTCCCCGTTATTTAAATTTCCGACAAACGATTTCGTTGGGTTCGCAGCCTCAACGGAATATAAATATCCTTTTCCTGCCACAAAATTTGATGTAGGATGCACGATTGGCCAATCTACAGTTGATGTACTATCCCTTAAGTAAATCCAACAATTTGTAGGCTCATTCCAAACGTATAGGTCATATCCGGTTCCGTTTCCATACGTTCCCGAAGGAAGCCAATCGCCACTGATGCCCTGGTTTGATACCGGTGTAGAAAGAAAATGCCAGTCTTCAGCATCTCCGCTAATATAGCGTTGCACGGTTGCAGGTATATTATCTAATTTATGAAGTAATGATGCGGTTCCTGTGGCATCCGATTGCAAAATAAAACCCGATGTACCGGCGCTATTGGTTAAAGCACCGGAAACGCTAAGTTGTCTGCCGGGAGCTACATTAAACAATTTTCCAATGTTGATTAATAAGGTGCCAATATTTGTTGTAAGTGCTTCAATATCCAGCGTTACACCATACTCATTGTTAATTGTAAGGTTGTTTATTATGGTTGCTGTTGATCCATTTATAATTTGGGCGCTCGATCCGTCCATGTTTAAGGTGTTGCCAGTAGTTATAGTAGTGGAATTAAAAGTTATATCACCAAACATATTAACTGTGGATGAGGGAAGCGTTTTGGTTCCGCTGCCACTAAAGATTAAATGATGATAACCATAAATTGCGCCGGGATTAACTACTGTTTGGGCAGCATTTCCGTTATAGTCAACCGTATTTGCATTGGTGCTGAAATCAAGGATGCTACCAGTGCCAGGCGTAAGTGTTCCTGCAATACCCAAAATACTGCCTGTTGCAGGTTGAATTTTTGTATTGTCGCTTACTGTAAGATTATAAAAATCGGTAGTACCTTCGATTGTAGCAGTGTTCGATGTTGAGCCATTGTTAAAAACAACTGTTCCCGTACCGGCAATAAAAGTTCCGTTGTTTACCCAGGCATCGGTACTACCTGCAATGGAAATATCGAAATCACTTGCATCCACCGTAGCTCCTGATTCAATTTCAAGTGTTAGCATTTCGGCGGGTATAAGAACAGGAAGAGAGTTTTTATTTGGATATCCATTGCTTCCTTCCGGCAATGTGCCTGGAATTAGAACACTATCTTTTGATGAAGGAATTCCTCCTATCCAGTTGCCAGGCAAACTCCAATCATCAACATAAGGTGAAGAGCCTTGTCCAGTCCATGTAATATGAGTGACGTTTGAATAACTTAATCCCCACTGTCTAAAATCTAAAGTTCCTGCAGCCAGCATATGAATAGCCATACCATTTAGCGTCAGCCAATTGTCAGTATCATTATAATTTGAACTTCCGCGAGGGCAAGTATTCTCATATGTTGGGCCAGGATAAGCTCCCCAAAAAATCAATTTAGATTCGTCTGTTTCACTTGCATCCAACTCAGAATCCAGGTAATGAAGCTTAGTTATAACCCTATCATTACCTCCGGATTGTGCAAAACTATAGTGACGTTTAACGGCAGTGCTTCTCCATGTAGGGGCAGTACCAATTGCAACCCTGCAAGCTAACCAGGTAGGTTTTGTGTTACCTGAAATACCTAAGAAATAAAATGATGTGTATTGGTTTCCAAAAGTATATTCAATTTCATTTTCAAAAGTATGCTGTCTCTTAATAATTCCTGTAACATCGCCTGCGCCTATGGTTGTGGCTAAAGCTCCCATAAAAAGTGTATCGCTTGATGTTTCCAGAATTCCTTTTGTTGACGATGGGTTTGCGGAGAGGCTCAATACTCCGTCAACAGTAATGTCGTCACCTACAGTTCCACCGCCTGCCCCACTCATCGTAAGGTTCTGGTAGGTTCCTTCTACCACGGTTTGTGCAGAGCTGCTGGCATATTCAACAGTACCACCCCAGGTTTTACCATCAGGTATCGGAGTAGCACTAGTATTCGATGTTTTTACTGTACCACTGTTGCTAATTCCACCCGCCATAGATCCAGATAAAGTGGATGTACTCATATCTAAGGTAACACCTGATTCTACTGTAAACCCGACATATACCACTAAATCACCCGTGGTTGTTTTTGTTCCTCCTCCACTGAAAATCACATTGTAAAAGCTAAAAGGATCAATGGTTTGATTTCCACTACCATTAATATCGATTGTACTATTGGTGATAACAAAGTCTGCATTAGTAGCCGAAACAGTACTATGACCTGCAATTCCGATGGTGCCACCATTCACCAAAGTAATGGTATCGCCCCCTCTATCTCCGATAACATTGACATTGTAATAGTTAAATGCTGGAACAGTTTGCGAACCTGTGCCATTGGCTGTGAGCGTAGAGCCGGTAATGACATAGCTTGTAGTACTTAAGTCAGGATCAAAAACGTCAGATACCCCGATAGTTCCTGTACTTGCAAACGTAATGGTGCGGATACCATTCGCACTTAATTTTAGGGTTCCATAATTAATCGCGGTTACGCTTTGGTTACCGGCACCGCAGTAATCAACACTCAGGTTGGTCAATGTCTTGGTGCTAATTGGATATTGAGTTGCCATATCCGGTGTTGAAGTGATGCGTGTAACTTTAGCTGTACCGTGGCCGGTGAGGGTGCCGGTTCCCCCAATAGTATTTGTTGCTCCAGGATTTAGAGTGGCACTGTCATTAATTGTAAGGGTGTTGCTCACCGTTATGTTTGCCTCAGTTGTTGCCTCCCAACCCGTGTTGGCAATGGTGAGGTCATAAAAAGCTGTAGTGCTACTACCCCCAATAGTCTGTTCGCTATGGAGGCCATCAAAGGTAACGCTGCCCGTACCGGTTGCAACTGTTCCGTTGTTTGTGAAATCGTGCCAGATAACAAGTGGGGTAGGTAGTGTTTTAGTTCCGGTACCACTTATTATTAAGCTATGATAACCAGGGGTGGTTCCATTGGGGTTAGGAATGGTAAACGAAGCATCTTTTTTAAACTCGATGGTATTGTGGTTTGTAGCTGCATCAAGAATTCCATTGTTGCTTATCGTACCTTCAATGCCGATATAAGCATTCACACCAGGCCTGAGATTTGTAGTGTCAGTGATTGTTATATCATAAAAATCTGTTTCCCCTGATATACGTACAACTCCGTCAGCAGTATCCCCAGCGAATATTATATCGCTATTCCCGGCATTAAAAACTCCGCCTGATTCCATGGACCAAACGTTTCCATTTCCCGAAAGTGTAAGTGTAGCACTTGTGGTAGCATTTACAATACCCTCATCCTGAATAATGATATACTTCCCTGTTGCGCCAACCGGTATTTCTGGAGAGAAGCTATTGGAACTGTCAACATCTGGTATTACAATACCAAGCGACGATGTAGGCACACCCTGGGGAGTCCAGTTTGTTGCGGTGTTCCATGTTACTGTACCCTGATTTCCATTCCAGGTGCGAAATGCAACTTGTGTGGGGGCAATGGTAACTAAAAAGTCACCCAAGCTGGGAGGTATTAGCCCAAAATTTGCATCGGAGAAAGTAATCCAGTTTTCTTCAAGATTATAATCAGACCAACCTCTTTCTTCAATAATTGCTAAACTCGATGGGTAGACATTTTGCCAGATTGAAAGCACACTTTCGTCAACTCCACTTGCTAATTCTGAATCAAGATAGTTGGCCCTGAAAGTGGCTTTTGTATTTGCACCTCCCGATTGAGAAATTTCATAAAGACGTTTAGTTGCATCTGTTACCCAGCTGGGGGCAGGTGATGGAAGCGTAACCCTTAAGCTAAAAGTATCTGGTAAGGCTTGTCCTGTTACCACAGGAAAAAGTACATATTGATTGGGATTTCCATAGGTATATGCTGTATTTACTATAAATGATGTACGTGTCATTATGCCTGTTACATCACCAACTCCGGTAGTTGTGGCATTTGCTCCAAAATAAAGCGTGTCATTTGACATATCAAGGCTTCCATGCGTTGCATCCGGATTGGCAACACTCAGGTTAAGGATGCCATTTACTGTTTGATTGGCAGCGGTTATTACTCCTGCTGTATTGCTAATGCTAAGGTTGTTGAATGTTGATGCCGATGTGGGTAAGGTTTGGGCTGCTGCACCATCAAAGGTTACGGTTCCACCCCAACTCAGTCCGGAGGTGAATGGCGTGGTTGAAGTGTTTTGGGTTCTTAATGTTCCCAAATTGGAAATTGTTGTCAATCCGCTTAGGGCATAAGTTACCATATTTAAAGTACCACCTGCTGTGGTGTTTAGCGTTGTGGCTGCAATGGCTCCGCTTGCGGTTTGGGTTCCGCTGGTATTGTTTAAAGTAAGTGCGGAATATGTTCCAGCCATTGTTGTTTGACCACCGGTACTTGCGTTGTATTGGACTGTTCCGCCCCAGATTTTACCCGTAGGTATTGGAGTGCTGCTTGTATTTTGGGTTTGAATAGTACCGCCGTTAGTGATGGTTGTTAAAGTTCCCAGTAGTTGATGCGTCACCATATTCAGCAAACCGCCGGAAGTTGTGGTTATTGTTCCGTTTACTGTTAAATTACCGCTGGCTGATTGAGCACCACTGGTATTGCCCAAGGTAAGATTGTTATAGGTTCCGGCCATTACAGTTTGACTACCAGTTGTGGTATAATACTGTACGGTTCCGCCCCAGGCTTTACCCGAAGGTAAAGGAGTGCTGCTTATGGATGTAGTTTTTACAGTTCCCGAATTGCTTACAGTTCCTGTAACTGCAAGTGCATAAGTTGTCATGTCCAGCTCACCTGAATTTGTAAATATTCCTGAGCAATTAATATTAACACCGGCTGTAACTGCTGCTGTGGTATTTGAAATCGTAAAATTATCTAAGTTTGGAGCCACAGAACCGGAGATGTTTTGTGCAGCAGTGCCGACCATCACAAGCGTATTCCCGGTAGCTGAAATGGAAGCATTTGTCGTGAAATTCCCTAAAATATTTAAAGAGGATGCGGGTAATGTTTTGATACCGCTCCCACTAATAATTAAGTTGTGGTAACCTGGAGTAGTGGCAGTAGTTGGGTTAATTACTGTTTGCGCAGCCGTGCCGTTATACTCCACAGTATTGGTGTTGGCTGTAAAATCAAGAATACTTCCGCTGCTGGTAGTCAATGTACCAGCTATTCTTGTTATACAATCAGTTGCAGCTTCAATGTATGTTTTATCTTCTATAGTTAAGTTATTGAAGTTAGTGGTTCCGTTAAGGTTGACAATCTCTCCTTCATCACCATGGTTGAAAGTCACAGTTCCTGTTCCCGGAGAAAACGTTCCATCATTCACCCATGCATCACCAAATCCGGAAACTGTTATGTCATAGTCATCCACGATGATTGAAGCTCCGGGTTCTATTTCAATTGTTCTGGCTAATGCCGGTGAAATAACTGGGAGTAAATTACGATAAGGATAACCAAAACTTCCATCAGGCAATGTAGTAGGAATGAGTACACTATCACTGGCAGACGGTATCCCACCTATCCAATTACCAGGCAAGCTCCAGTCGCCTGAATACAATGCATTACTTTTTCCTGTCCACGAAATATAATCAACATTTGTATAACTTAATCCCCATTGTCTATAATCTAAAGTCCCCGGAGCCATCATATTAATAGCCATACCTTTTAGCGTAAGCCAATTGTCTGTAACATTATGCTCAGAACTCCCGCGAGGTATACTATTCTCATAATTTGGGTTAGGGTAAGCACCCCAAAAAAGTAATTTCGATTCATCGGTTTCAGTTGGATCTAATTCTGTATCTAGATAGTAAAGCTTAGTAATTACTCTGTCGGTACCACCCGATTGAGCAAAACTGTAAAATCGTTTCACTGCAGTACTCCTCCATGAGGGCGCCGCTCCAATATCAATTCTACAACTTATCCAGGTGGGTTTGATACCCCCCGAAATACCTAAGAAATAAAAGGTAGTAAACTGATTACCGAAACTATATTCTATCCCGTTCTCAAAAGTATGTTGCCTTTTCACAATACCGGTAACATCACCTGTTCCTGTGGTGGTTGCATCGGCTCCCATGTGCAGGGTGTCTGTTCCCATATCAAGGCTACCTTTAATTGTAGATGGATTAGCACTTATTAAATTCAAAATACCATCTACCGAAATATCTTCCCCGGAAGTAATACCACCTGTTCCGTTGATACTTAAATTATTTACATTTTCACTAAAAATTGATGCAGGAAGTGTTACAGCAGCAGAATTGGTAAACATTAAAGTAGCTGCCGTATCGCTTGCATTTATTGTTCCGCTTGTTCGTGTGGGCGATGGACCTGCCAGTGTAAGCGTATTGGCTGCCAGTGTTAATGTTCCGTCTGTTAAGGCCAATGCCCCATTTACAGTTATGCTTTCATTTCCAAGTGTTACCCCGCCAGAGCGGTTTATGGTGAGATTATTTATTGTTGGATTTTCATTGAAAAGGTTGTTTAAAGCAATCGCTGTTGTTCCTCCAAAAGACAATGAAGAGGAACTACTTACTTCGATATTTCCGGCTAAATTACTTATCGTACCATTAATTCCCAGTGTATTCGTCCCAACCTGGAAGGGGCCATTGCAAAGGCTAAGTACACCGTTTACATCTATATCTATTTCCAGGCTTACGCCGTTTGGGTTCGCAATGCATAAACCATCGAAACTTGTGGTGGAGCTTCCATCAATAGTTTGTGCTACTGTGCCATTAAAGGTAACATTTTTGCCTGAGCTTGTTGTGAATGTACCATTGTTCTCAAAATTTCCAGCTATGGTGTGCTCGAATGCACCAGTTGAAAAACCAGCACCATTGTCAATTGTAAAATTTCCTATTACAATTAAAGAATCAGCAGCAGTTGCTGTTGTTGTTCCTGATGTAGTAAAATCCCCATTGATAGTCATTGCCGTCGCTGGCATAGTCTTGGTTCCGCTGCCGCTGAGGATGAGGTTGTAATAGCCACTATTGCCTCCTATCCCGTTTGGGTTTACGATGGTTTGGCCCACTCCGTTCCACTCCACTGTATTATTGACACTAGAAAAGTCAACCACACTGCTAGCATAGGCCATTTCTGCGCCAGAAATACTTAAATAATTTCCCGAAACTGGTTGCATGGTGGTGTTTTCGCCTACTTCAATATAATAGAAATCGGTTGAGCCTGCCACAGTAACAATTTCTGATACTACGCCATGGTTGAAATATACACTTCCGGTACTTGCATTAAAAGTTCCAGTATTAACCCATGCACCAGTTGAACCCATTATTACAAGCTCTGAGCTAACTCCTGAGTTTAGGATTCCACCTGGTTCTATTGATATCGAATTAATTGCACTACTATCTGGCAAAAGCGGATCATTTGGAGTAGTTGCAGCATCCGGGATAATAATTATTTTATCTTCATCTGGGACTAAGGCAGGCGTCCAGTTGGTTGCTTTTGTCCAATCCGTATCTACTGAACCATCCCATGTGAGTACATTATTTGTTGCAA
>Ga0208900_1001653_pt1 | contig 11447 bp, 9 predicted proteins | sample AntAceMetag02UKK_FD_184763 | JGI IMG/M metagenome (GOLD analysis project Ga0208900, IMG submission 184763) | Saline lake microbial communities from Ace Lake, Antarctica - Antarctic Ace Lake Metagenome 02UKK (SPAdes) (version 2) | ecosystem: Environmental > Aquatic > Non-marine Saline and Alkaline... | reverse complement strand
TCCGTTTTGGCCACCTGTCCCACATCGGTCTGGGCCCCGTGGAGTTTGATCAGGCTTTTTGCTTCATGTTCTAACAGCACATGGCGGCCTTCCCGTCTGGCAGTCTCAATAATAAGATCGCCTTCTTTTTTGGCCCGGCTCTTCCAGTTAAAAACAAAACTGGTTTTTGCATGGTATGATTTTAGGTAATGGCCGTATTGACACAAAGAGGCCACACACTTACAGGAAATATCCAGGGAATCATGGACCGGTATATCATAGTGGCGCAGCAGATCCAGGGCCCGGGATTCGTGGGAACTGTAAAGGGAATGGACAAGGATCGGTTTTTTCCTCTTTTTGACCATGGCGCCGAAGCGATGGGCTGCAGCCTCCTCCCCAATGGCCAGGCTTTTATCAAACCGGATGCCGTATCCCCCAAAAAGACCGACCACAAGTATTCCGCCGACATTGGGGTCCTTGATGATGATTTTGACACAATCAGCAAACAGGCTGGGGTCCGCATCTGTTCCCCCTGCCACATCAACCGGATTGACCACAGAGGCCGCCTCGGGCAGGATTGCCCTCAATTGGGCCTGGGTTTTATCCGATAATTGGGGCATGTTAATCCCGTAATCGGACAAAAGATCTGCCGCAATGGTTGCGTGCCCCCCGCCGTCGGCAAGAATGGCAATGGAATTGTTTTTAACGGCAGGCTGGCTTGAAAGGGTTTCTGCCACGGGAAAGAGTTCATCGGAATTTTCAATGACAATAATACCGGCCCTGGCATAGGCTGCCTTTGCCACTTCACTTACGCCTGCAAGGGAACCTGTATGGGATCCGGCCGATCTTTTGCCCGTGGCTGACCGCCCGCTTTTCAAGAGAACAATGGGTTTTTTAATGCTGGTTTTATAGGCTTCCTGCAAGAATTTTCGCCCTTCGCTCATGCCCTCTACATACATGAGAATCACTTTTGTGTCGGGATCATTTCTGAAAAATTCAAGATATTCATGGAACTTAATATCAGATTCGTTGCCGACACCCACATAGTAGGTAAACCCTTCATGTTTGCGGATGGTGGCTTCGGTGATAAGTGTCAGGGCCATGTTCCCGCTTTGGCATAGCAGGGCAATATTTCCCAAGGGGGCATTCTGGATTCCCACCAGGTTCATATTTGTTTTAAGGTTGATCATGCCCGAGGTGTTGGGTCCGATAAACCGGATGCCATTTTCCTGGGCGGCCTTGACAACTTCCTGTTCCAGCTCTTTGCCCTTATCCCCAAGTTCCCTGAACCCCCCGGCGATGATGACGGCTCCTGCAACCTTTTTTTGGCCGCATCTTTTTAAAATGGCCGGGATGGTCCTGGCAGGGGTGGTAATAAGCGCTAGATCAACAGGCCCTTCAATGTCCATAATATCTTTGTAGCAGGCGAGTCCCAGTATCTTTTCTTCTTTGGGGTTTACCGGATAAATTTCGCCTTCAAACCCGTCTGCAAGAAGGGTTTTTATGGCCTGGTATCCTCGCTTTGTTTTGTTCTTGGACGCACCGATGATGGCAACGGATTTTGCATTGAGCACTTTATCCAACATGATATTTTCCTTTATTTTTTTCTTTGCTCAAAGGTATCCAAAGAAAGCTCTCTTTCCTTGGTTGACACACAGGCCAGACAGGCTTCAATTTCATAATCCATCAAGGCCTCAAGGCTGCTCTCTCCCTGGGCCATGAGAAACCCTTTTTTGATGAGTTTCAGGGAAAAGGATGAATTTTCGACAATTTTATGGGCCATGGCCATGGCTTCATCCATTAAATTTTCCAGGGGAACTGCTTTGTTCACCAGACCGATTCTCGCAGCTTCAACCCCTGTAATATTTTCGGCGGTAAACAAAAGCTCCCTTGCCTTGCCTGGTCCGATCAGATCTTGAACCAGGCGAAATGCGCCGCCCGTTACAGATGAGGTGACCCTTGCCTCGGGAGATCCGATGAGTGCTTCCTCGGCCGCAATTCTGATATCACAGGCCAGAGCAAGCTCATACCCGGAGCCAAGTGCATATCCGTTAATGGCGGCAATGGTGGGTTTTTCAAACCGGATTATTTTTCTGGATGCCTCCTGGAGGGATTCAAGGTAACGCCTGTACTCTTCAATGCTTCTGTCCTTGGAATCCTTCAGGTCAGCCCCGGTTGAAAAGGCCCTGCCGGCACCTGTGATGATCAGTGCTTTAATCGCTTTGTCTTGTTTGACATCCTCAAGGGCATCCTGAATCTCAACCCAAAGTTGGCGGTTCATTGCATTGAGCACCTTGGGGCGATTCAGCTGGATCAGTCCGATCTTGTCTCGTTTCTCGTAAATAATTGCTTCGTAATTCATGGAATTCACCTATTGCAAAAGGGGTTTAAAAAAATTGGGTGTAGATTAGGCCATGGGATATGGGATTGCAAGGAAATTCGACTGCACAAGATAATGTACACTTAAAACAATTTTTGTTAATCAGAAAAAAAGGAATCATCAATATATCGGGTGACCTTTTCAGCTGCCTGGTCTCTGTCCAGGATATCAAGGTCAATACAAAAGGAATCTTGTAAACCGTATTTTTCAACGATATCATTGAAAAATCTTTTTTTAACGGTGCACACAAGTAGTTTAATCTCTGAGTTGATGGCTGCCAGCAATACTTTTTCAAGCCCGGCACCTCTGAGTTCCAGTTTTCCAAGTTCGTCAATAAAGAACATGTCTGGACAATTGGAGAGAAGCATGTCAATAAAATTGTTGTCCAGAAAATTTTGGGTATCCTGATTGAAAAAATATCCATTGTTTTTTTTTTTTGGAGTTGCCCAAGGGTAGATTTCCTGTTTTCCTATTCGGTAAAGTACATACACTGAAGCAAATTGGGCAGAATTATGTATCCTTTCAGGCGCCTGTGCCAAAAATCCGTCTGTCTGCCATCGGGGGGAAAACCGCCCTGCCAGTAACCCCAGAAAACTTGTTTTTCCGCTGGTAACAGCCCCTGTAATCAAAACAATTTTTTGCATACAACTTACCGATCTTCTCAAAATTTTATGTCATGCTGGGAATCTAAAAAACCTCTTTGATCATGGGTTACTTAATTTTCAGGCAGCAAACTATTCAGGCAGCAAATAAAGACAGCTGATTTCTCCTTGCATCGGCGTGCTGGATGGTCACATGGAGGATATCTCCCACCTTGAGTTTAAGTCCTGAATGGGGGAGTCTGGCTTCGAGCATGAATTCTTTGAGGAGAATATTATAATAATCTCGGTGGCAGTCCAGGACAAGGGTTTCAAAACTTTTCCCCCTCATGGTTTCAAGATATTTAATCAGCCAATATCGTTTTCTGGCTCCCTGGATTCGGCCTGAGTTGGCCATGGGTACGGCAATGGTTTGGAGAATTTCTTCCAGCTCTAGTTTTGAATAGGCCTTTCCAATGCCGAGGATGGACTTGATCTGGCGCTGGGTCAGCAGGTCATGGTAGCGTCTGATGGGGGATGTGGCCGTTGCATAGGCCTTTACCCCGAGTCCGGCATGAAGTTCTGGTTTGATGCCGATGATGGCCCGGCTCAATTGTTTGCGCTGCAGGAAGTTGGGCATAAGGGCAGTTTCAATCCCTTTGAATATCCGCTGCCGTGGAGGCGCCTGGGACCTGAACACGGCCGGGACGTTGTGGTCGGCCAAAAATTCGGCCATGAGGGAATTGGCCAGAATCATCATCTCCGATACCAGCATCCGGGAGGGGTTTTCCCGGTCTATCTTTGCATATCGGATCTCTCGGTTATCTTCCAGCCAGACATTTACTTCGGGAAGAGTAATCTGGATGCCGCCGGCTTTAAGCCGTTTTTCACGCAATAGGGTGGCAATCTTGTACAGACTGGTAATGGGATCATTTTTCCCGTTCAGCAGGTTGGCTTCCGTATAGCTCATCTGTTTATGAACGCGTATAATGCTGGGAACAATGTTGTATTCCAGGATTTCGAAAAAACGGTTCATCTTAACCAAGGTGCTTATGCCCGGTCTTGTTTGACCTTCTTTCAGGCTGCAAAGGTCCTCTGACAGGGAGGGCGGGATCATGGGCAGTTTGTCATCGGGCATATAAATGGAACTGGCCCTATATCGTGCTGCCATGTCAATGGGATCTCCGGATTTGATATAGGCAGCCACATCAATGATGTGGATTCCCAGGCGGTATCCGTTTTCCGTATTTTCAAGGCTGATGGCATCGTCGTAGTCCTGGGTGGACTGACCGTCGATTGTGATCAAAGGAATGTCGGTCAGGTCAATGCGCTGGGGGTCCTTGAATACATGGCTCTGGGTTTGACTCAGTTTTTTTGCAGCCCCAAGCACGGTGTCGGAAAAGGTTGTGGAAATCTGCATGGCCAGAAGATCAATGTTTTCATCAATATTCCAGATGCCGGCGTTTACAAAAATTTTAAACAATTGTTCCGGTGCACTTAAGTCTGATTTTTTAAGCATTTGTTTTGCAACTGCGCTAAAATGACTGTCGCTGCCCTGAAGATAATAGGATTTAAGGATCTCTATCACCCCCGGATCTACCGGTACCGGTATTTCCGGAAGTCGTTCAGCCTGCATTAGGGTCAGCCATTGTGCTCCCTTGGAGATGAGGCCTTCTCGTCTTTCTCCTTCTTTTATCTGCCTTTTTTTGCCTTCCACCTGCTCCGGGCTACAGGGGGTGAAGATAGTATTATTGACTTTAAAATAGAGCCGGTCATTAAAAAAGGCACGGACAACTGCTGCTTCATGGTCCGGTGTCAGGGGAGGATCAAAACAGAACAGGGTCATGGCATCCATATCAATCTCTTCGGGTTCATCATGGAAAATTTCCCACAATTCCCGGATATCAATAGTTTCAGCCAGCCGTTTCCTGGTATCTGTTGCTTGTTTCAGATGATTGACAAGGGCAGTTTTGGACAGGGCTATATCCAGGCTCAGCTGTGAGATATGGGAGAGTCTTTTTTCGGAAAAATTGACCTCCCGGCTATTCTCATTGAGTAATCTGAGCTTGCCTTTTTTCTCGCTTAAGATGACCGCTGATACAATTTTTTGCTGATCTATATATTCTACAATGCACCCAATATTCATGGATCAGACCATAACAGGATGGCTAGGTAAAGTCAAACATAAGACTTGGGTGTGGCCTTGAAAAAAACCGCCCTTTGGGATAGAATAGGCCCATGGCAAAACAGGATAAAGCTCCCAAAAAAAATAGCAAAAAAATTACAAAAAATGATTTGCCGGTTCTGGATTCAGATGAGGATCTGTTTTCAGCATTCATGGCCCCTTCATTGAGCTGTTCAGAAGACAAAAAAAAATCCCAAAAAGGCCGGGCAATTCCTAACCTTAATAAGCATGGACTGCCCGTGATTGAAGAGTTTGAAGCGCAATTTCTTTCAAATGACCAGGACCTTGTGTCCAAATCCCTCCATAATGAATCAGGGGAATCAGGGGGATCAGCAGCCCCAAAAGAACCAGGTGAACGGGGAGAACCGGAAGAACCAGAAGAAAATTTTGCGCTACTTTTAGAAGCGTCATTAAAACAAAAAACAGGGCTTGCTAAAAAGAAATCTACCCCCATGCCTATCAAAAAAAGGCTTAAACGGTATCCCCCGCCCGAGGCGGAACTGGATCTTCATGGATTTACGGCCCTTGGGGCGCAGCTCAAGGCCAAAGCCTTTATTTCAACCTGTAAGCACCAAGGATATTTCTCCCTGCGACTCATTGTCGGGAAGGGGCTTCATTCTGATATAGGGCCGGTGCTGCCCGATGTAATTGAAGACCTGCTCAAGATCATGAAGGATCAGAATATGGTTCTGGCCTATGAATGGGATCGACAAAAAAAATCCAAAAGTGGTGCCCTGGTCGTCTATCTTAAACAATTTGATGATTGAAGAGATGTTCCCAGGTTACAATGCTAAAAATTTTACCCGCTTTTTTATTGGTTGAGCTGATATTTTCTTACCGCTCTGTTATGTTCTGACAAGGTTTTTGAAAAATAATGGGTGGTGTCATTCTTTGATACAAAAAAAAGATACGGAGTCGTATCCGGATAGAGGGCCGCTTCTAATGCCAGGGCTCCTGGGTTTGCAATGGGGCCCAGGGGCAGTCCCCTGAGTTGGTAGGTGTTGTAAGGGGTCTTTCGTCGTAAATGTCTCGTTCTTATTCTGCCGTCAAAGCCTTTATCCCCGTAGATGACGGTGGGATCACTTTCCAGGCGCATGTTTCGTTTGAGGCGATTGTGAAATACAGAAGAAATCAAGGGCCGCTCAGACGCATTCCCGGTCTCTTTTTCTATAATGGCCGCCAGGGTTACTATTTCGTGGACGGAAAAACCCAGGTCCTGGGTTCTTTTTTTCCATTCCTGGGTGTAAATTTTGTGAAAGGTGGCCACCATTTTTTGAACCACCTGTCGGCAGGTGGTCTGTTTGGGGAAAAAATAAGTGTCTGGGTATAGATAGCCTTCCAGGGAATGGGAATTCACCTTCAGGGTTTTGATAAAACCGGTATTCCGGCAAAGGGACAAAAAGGGTGTGGCATCGCAAATGTTTGCTCGTTGTACCAGAAGTGCAATCTCATCCATATTTAGTCCTTCCGGGATGGTCAGCCGGTAGAGCTTGACCCTGCCCTTGAGAAGTTGATCCAGTATTTGGGCCGGGGGGGTATGGGCAGAAAGCTGGTATTCACCGGCCATAAGCCGGGTGGCGGATTTTTTATACTGAACATAAAGTTTAAATAGGGATTGGCTGGTGATAAGTCCCTGATTCTCAAGGTTGGCAGCAACCTGTCCCAGACTCTGACCCGCCGTGATGGTAAAGGTAATCTGTCGTTCCTGGGAGGTGCAGGGGGTTTTTATGAAGTGCTTCATCTGAAAGATAAAAAGAGATAAAACCACACTGGTCACAAGCATAATACCGGCCAGGGTTATCCCCATGATTTTTAATTTTGGGTGGGTCATAGATATCCTATTTCAGAGTATCTTAGCTTAGAGTGTCCTATCTTAGAGTTTCTTAGCTCAGGCAATAAAAAAGGTATCCAAGTGATTTTGGGATACCCTCTGGTAATGGGCACAAGGAATCTGCCCTCGGGGGCAGATTCCTTGTGCGGTTGTTTTATTTAGATATGGGGAAATCAGAATCCGGATTATAACAGATTCTGCAGCAATTAAGACAGCGTGCTGCTTCCTTGAGGGCAACCTTCTCTGGAAGAACAAGGTCCACTTCCACCATGGAATCCAGTCGTTCTGACACAGGGAGTTCCGGCATCTTTGCCCGTTTAATGTGTTTGATTCCATCCACATGGGTAAAAATGGATTCATGGATCCGTTTTTGCTGGAGTGAATCCTTGACAGGTTCCACCGGCTCCCCTTTCAGGAAAAGGTCAATGGATCTTGCAGCCCTTCGTCCACCGCCGATGGCACTCACTACAAGAGAGGGGCCTGTGGCAGCATCTCCTGCCGTAAAGATATAGGGGATGGAGGATTGGAGGGTGGCCGGATCATTGTCAATGGTATTCCACCGGGTTAATTCCAGTTCCTTCATCCGGGCATGGGGATCTTGTTTTTTAAAGGTGGCTTCCGGGGACTGGCCAATGGCTGAGATAACCATGTCCACATCCAGCAGGGTTTCAGAACCTTCAACGGGTTCGGGACGGCGGCGGCCGGATGCATCGGGTTCTCCCAGCTTCATTTGCAGGTATTCGAGCTGGCTGCATTTTCCGTTTTCATCTGCAACTACCCGGGTGGGGGCTGCTAGGAATACAAAATCAATGCCTTCTTCTTCCGAGGCCACAATCTCCACCTCATTGGCCGGCATTTCTTTTCGGGTCCGCCTGTAAACCATGTAGACTTTATCAAGCCCGAGCCTTAAAAGGGTTCTGGCACAGTCAACTGCCGTGTTGCCACCACCGACAACCGCCGCGGTTCTGCCCAGCTTGATTTTCTCACCCCCGGAGATTCTCTGTAAGAAATTAATACCGGTAAAGCAACCATCCAGATCTTCGCCTTCAATACCCAGGGAATAATCTTCCCAGGCACCAACCCCTAAGAAAACCGCTTGATACCCCGCGGCCATGAGAGACCCCAGGCCAAAGTCCACTCCAAATTTTAGATAGGGAAAATGTTTGATTCCTAAGTCCAGAATTCCCTGGATTTCCCAGTCTAATACTCGTTTGGGGAGCCGGTATTCGGGAATCCCATACCGGAGCATGCCGCCCAGTTTGGGCATGGCTTCAAAAATGTTTACCTGGTGTCCGATGCGGCGTAAAAAGAAGGCACAGGAGAGCCCGGAAGGGCCACCGCCTATGACAGCAATTTTTTTGCCGGTATCCGGGGCGCAGGTGATGGGAATCCTGCTGCCCGTATTCATTTCATAGTCTGATGCAAAGCGTTTGAGCTGGTTGATGGAGACAGGTTCGTCTTCAACGCCTCTGCGGCATTGATCTTCGCAGGGGTGGGGGCAGACCCTGCCACAGGCAAGGGGCAAGGGGTTTCTCATGCGAATAGTCTGAACAGCTTCTTTGTATTTGCCTTGCTTGATCTGGTTGATGTACCTGGGGATATTGATCTCTGCCGGGCAGGTTTGGGAACAGGGTGCCAGGGGATCATGTTGCTGGTTAAACTTCATGAGTTTTTCAGAAAGGGTTTTGACTTCGATAATATCCTTGGGACAGGCCTTCTGACAGGCCCCGCAGCCAACACATTTGTCCTCATCCACAACGGGATGACCTTCGTGCCCCATGTGGACCGCGCCGAACTGACAGGCCTTGACACAGTCGCCAAGTCCGATGCATCCCACTGTACAGAGCCGTTTGCCGCCGAAAACAACGGCCATGGCTTTGCAGGAGGAAACTCCCATATAATGATATTTATCCTCGGCCCGAAAACCGCCTTCACACAAATTGTAGGACATGGGGCTTTCTGCAGATCCTGCATCCACTCCCATGATTCTGGAAACGCCTTCCACGCCTTCCTTATTGTTGATAACGCAGAGACTAGGCAGTTCCTTGCCGTTCACAATGGCTTCTGCCGCTGCAGAGCATCCAGTATAACCGCACCCGCCGCAATTGGCACCGGCCAGGTTGTTTTCGACCTGTGAAATCCTGGGGTCTTCATACACATAAAAGACCTTGGAGGAAAGACTCAGTACAATACCGCAGACGGCACCGATACCGAGCATGAACAATAAAGCTGGAATCATATTATCACCTTGATTTAGTTAGAGCATTCTCCCCTATGACCCTTTGGGGGGAGAAAATATTCCAATACGTTTTAAACCATTCCCTTAAATGACATGAAAGTAAGCGCAATTATTCCTGCGGTTACAAGGCCGATGGAAGTATCCTGCAGACATTTGGGTACCCGGGCAATATTGATCCGTTCTCTTACCCCTGCAAACAAGATAAGCGCCAGGCCAAACCCAACGGCATAGGCAAAGGAGGATACGGCTGTTTGGAGAAAGGTATAGTCCTCTTTGATATTGATCAGACAAACCCCCATGACCGCACAATTAGTGGTAATCAGGGGAAGAAAAATCCCTAATCCCGCATAGAGGCCGGGGATGCTTTTTTTCAGGAACATTTCCACAAACTGAACCAGGGATGCAATGACCAGGATAAAGGAAACGGTCCGTAAATATTCAACATTCAACGCTTTTAACAGGTATACATCCACAATCCAGGTAATTAGACCTGCCATTACCAGAACAAAGATAACGGCCATTGCCATTCCCACGGCGGTTTCCATTTTTTTGGATGTCCCCAGGAATGGGCAGTTGCCAAGAAACTGGGCAAGGAGAATATTATTGATAAAAATACAGCTGATTGCCAGGACGAATAGATCACCCATGTTTATCTCCTTATTATTTTTTACCGATGAGGTTCATTAAGCAGAGCATGAGTCCCAGGCCCACAAATGCGCCGGGGGCTTCGATCATGAACTGGAAGGGAAGAAAATTGGCGCCCATTTCAAAAACAGGGGTGCCGCCCCAGATGGTGAGGGTACCGTTTCCTAGAAGTTCCCTGACAGCCCCAAGGGAAGCAAGGGAAAGGGTGAAGCCCATTCCTATTCCCAATCCGTCTGCAACGGAAAGCATGGGGCTGTTTTTACTGGCAAATGCTTCCGCCCTTCCCAATACGATACAGTTCACCACGATCAGAGGGATGAAAATACCCAGTTTCAGGAATAGCTCATAGGTATATGCCTGCATCAACAATTCCACAATGGTTACAAAGGTGGCAATGATGACGACATAGCAGGCAATTCTGACCTTTGACGGTATGATGTTGCGAAGAAGGGAAACTAAGAGGTTTGAAAAAATAAGAACAAAGGTGGTTGCAACCCCCATTCCAATGCCGTTTTCAACGGATTTTGTGACGGCCAGGACCGGACAGAGTCCCAGAACCAGCCGGAAAGGTGGTATCTCAGCCCAGAGTCCTTTTGTAAATTCTTTTGCCAAGGATTGTGCCATAATTCATATCTCCTGAATATCTAAGGCTTATTTTATCTGTTTCATAATTTCAGGTTTCAGCCGCTGGTAGAGTTCTTTTGCCTGAATTGCTGCAATGCTGACGCCCTTTGAGGTAACCGTGGCGCCGGACATGGCGTCTATTTGTCCATTGTTTCCTTTTAAAGCAAAGTTCGCATCAAGGCCTTTCCCTGTAAATTGGTCCACAAAGGAAAGATCTGTTTTTGCCCTTGATCCAATACCCGGAGTTTCCGCATGGGTGGTTACACGGGCCTTAATAATCTGGTCGGTGCCAAGATTGATACCCACCATGAGACCGATGGGGCCCCCAAAGCCAACGCCCTTTGTTTCAAAGGCAATTGCCTTTGAACCGTCTGCCAGGATTCCGGGAAAAATCTGGAGTTCACCCCCCTCAGTTGGGATGTTGAATCGTTCTGATAGAGGGTCATTGGTGGCGTCGGGAAAAATTTCTGCAATGGCGGGTGCCTTTTGAAATTTTAAGACCTGGTTTTCAATTTGTACGGCGGTTCCCGATTGTACGATGGCAAGAAGCCCCCCGGAAAAAGCAGTCAAGACTGTCAGCACAAGGATCATATTCATCATTTCACGCATTGTTACCTGCCTTTCCCAAAGCCTTGGGCCTAATGTTATCAACCAAGGGACTTACAAGGTTCAGCAACAGAATGGCCAATACAGTGCCGTCCTCATATATGCCGATGTTGCGCATGAGAATGATCATGGCGGCGGCAGAAAATCCATAGATGAACATGGGGATTTTGTTGACCGGGGAAGATGAGTTCTCAGTGGCCAGAAAAAAAGCGCCCAACAGGGTATAGCCGGAGAAAAGATGAATGACAGGGCCGCCATAAACTTGTGGATTTGCCATGTTGAAGCAAAAGGCGGTTACAATGATGCCCAGAATAAAGGAAATTGAAATTTCCCAGCGAATATATCCTCTCAGTATCAGGTAGATGCCGCCGAGGATAATT
>Ga0208900_1001652_pt1 | contig 11452 bp, 6 predicted proteins | sample AntAceMetag02UKK_FD_184763 | JGI IMG/M metagenome (GOLD analysis project Ga0208900, IMG submission 184763) | Saline lake microbial communities from Ace Lake, Antarctica - Antarctic Ace Lake Metagenome 02UKK (SPAdes) (version 2) | ecosystem: Environmental > Aquatic > Non-marine Saline and Alkaline... | reverse complement strand
AGGCAAATACTTTCTCAACACGAAAATATTCGCCTTATTAACGAAGCCGCAAATGGAGGAGAAGTGTTTGAAATGCTTGAAAATGCAACTTACAACCTCCTGCTACTCGATATTTCCTTACCTGATATGAGCGGCTTAGATGTCCTTCAGCAAGTAAAGAAAAAATGGCCCAAGACCAATGTGCTCATGCTTAGCATGCATCCCCAAGAACAATATGCAATACGTGCCCTTAAATATGGGGCTTCGGGTTACCTTACAAAGGATGCTGCTGCAGAAGAACTCATGTTGGCAGTAAGAAAAATTGCAGAAAATGGCAAATATATCTCTCAGTCCTTAGCCGATTGTATGGCAGTTCAGCTAAACAACGATGGTAATCAGCCAACACATGAAAAACTGTCGGAGCGTGAATACGAAATTATGATTAAAATTGCTGCAGGAAAATCATTAAAAGAAATTGGAACCGAACTTTTTATTTCCAATAAAACAGTTAGTACCTACCGAAGCAGGGTTATGAAAAAAATGCAATTAGAAAAGAATACCGATCTTGCTCGATACTGTATTGAAAATCAGTTGATATAGCTATATGACGCTAATTTATTAACCATTAGTTTAATGTCATAGTTTCTCTTCCTTGTTACATTTACCATATTTTGAAAAAACCTTAACATCTCCCTTGTACGGTTTATCCTACAAAAATATCAGATTTATCCTACAAGCATTCTCTCAGTATTGAAGTAAATTTGTTAATTGATTAATTTCATGATACTTATTAAATATACACCAAATCTTAAATAACAAAATTATGAGTTACACCAGTAAATTACTCACCAATTGCATGCTTGTTTTATTAATTGTATTGTCAAGCATAACCTTTAGTTCTTGCTCCAAAGAGAGTGATGATGAAACAGTACCAGAAGTAGAACCAGGACTAAGTTTGGGTATTGTTTCCATCCCTAATCTGCGAGATATGGGCGGTTACAAAACTACAAATGGAGCCACTATTTCCAGAGGATTGGTATATCGTTCAAATCAACTCTCTAGCATTAGTGAAAATGATATGCTTTTGCTTGCAAAACTCAATCTTAAAACTGACTTTGACTTGCGTACCTCCACCGAACGAGATGCTAAACCTGATGAACTACCTTCTGGAGTCAATAACGTTTGGCTGGATGTGTTGGCTGACGACCCAAATTCTGGACCTGCAAATCTGATAGAACTTCTACAGGATCCTCTACAAGCGAATATCGACCTTGGTAATGGACAAGTTGAAGAGAAGTTTAAGGTCGCTTACCGACAGTTTATTTCTTTGAATAGTGCACAAATAGCATTCAAGGAATTATTCCTATCGCTTGGAGATGAAACTCAGTTGCCAGCACTTTTTCATTGTACGACTGGCAAGGATAGAACCGGATGGTCAGCAGCAGCTTTGTTGACCCTTATTGGCGTGCCGGAGGAAATTGTTGTAGAGGATTACTTGCGCAGCAATGATTATATTCTCCCAATGTACGAGGAAGTTATCCAACGATTTGTTGCTGCAGGCGGAGAACGAAATATTGTCGAATCCATCCTAGGTGTGAAAGAAGAGTACCTCAATGCTGCATTTGAAGAAATGCATACAGAATATGGCAGTATCGAAGATTATTTTTCTGAAGGCTTAGACATAAGTGTTGACCAGCAGACTGCCTTGCGGAATTTGTACCTTAATAACAAATAGATGAGGCTACATTGTCCTAAAACTATGATTCGAGTTAGAATGCACAATAGTTCTCAGAGAAACAATCGAAAACTAGCATTCCAATAATTACAAGATTATCAACTAACTTTTCCATTACTTCACAACTTTAATTTTAGGGTGAATACCCTCTAATGACATTAATTCTAATAATTTCAACTTAGCTTTGGCTATGCGGATACGTTTTGTTTTGTCGGGAGAGGCTTTTTGCCGTTGGTTGTTGCATTTTTATCCTTTTGCAATTGTAGTTTTTTGGTAAATATTTTTTTCTACTTCGAGTTGGTGCTCTGCTTTGGCAACTACGCCCGATTTTGCTTTTTGGCAAATGATTTTAAGTTAAAAAACTTATCTACAAGGCCTTTTATATCTACACCTAAATTATTAAGTAGATAAACGCTTGTACCAAGTGCTGCTTGAGTTGTTAACGAAAATAATTTCATTCAAGCTATTATTTGTTGCAACTTTTCGTATTATTTGGTGCTGCAAACATAGCCTTGACAATCATTTAGGTATGAAAGAAACTGAATGATTAGTAAAGATTAATAATAAACCTGAATGATTAGTAATGGATGCTCTTGTAATTTGTAAAAATTAAGCGTTTGGGGGAGAAAAGGGCTAAATTAGCTATTTAATTATTGGTGATTAGTTGATCGTTTTTAGCGTAAAATAAAGGTAATTACCCTTTTTTATATCCATTTGTTGTATAATATGTATTTATTTGCAGGGTAAATACCCTTTTGCGGAGTGAATACTTAAAATTATAAGTAATTTCCTCCATTGTGAAATGGTTTTAATCCGTCTGTATATCAACCATTTGTCTATTTTAGGTAACTTTATACAGCAATAAATATTTGAATAGAATTTTTCAAAGCTTCAACCATTTTATTGTATTTTTCTCTCTCTATTTCATCTTTTTTATAAGCTTTAAATAAGCTATAGGCCGGTGTTGCTATATCCGTATAAAAAATCCTGTCGATATTGCAATAAACAATTTTATTCCAAGAGAATAGATGCTTTCTACTGCTCGTCATCGTGCAGAGGAATGGCGAACCGATGTAAAAACAACCCAGAACTGTATGGAAGACTGGTCGCTATTCATTTTGAATTAGAAAAAGGTGAGTATAAAACATTTAAGGATTTTGCTAAGGAATCCGGCTTTGAAATAAATGAGTATGCAAAAACACTATGTTTAAGCGAAGTTAGTAGAATCAAAAATAATGTAAATCATGAAAGAGAAAGCAGTAAGAACAATGGTAGAAATGGTTAAAATGTACGGTGTTTCATAATCTGACTTTAGGGATCAAATTAATACACACAAGAGTTTGAAAGGTATATTAAAAAAAAATTATTGGTCTCAAAATTAGTTAAAACTATGCACTGTGCATCTCGCTTTAGCTTCTAAAAATTTTATCTTTGTTGGATGTCAGACTTTATTCATGATTATATACTAATCAAAATTATGTCAGCAAATAAACTTATATGATATAACCTTATGTGCCTCAATTCAAAATGGATTGGGAGAAGTCCCTGCCAAATTATTGGGAAATTTAAAACTTTTCCTCCCTTGACAAGCAACAATTATTACTCTAGTTTTAACAACTAATTTAGACAGTCTCTAAATATTGCCTTTAAAAAAGTAATATCTCTATCCCATAAAAGTAATTGCTCACATCTTGGATTTCTGATAATCCTAATCGAAATAAAGTAATTTTTGTGACTTCTGTGTTTCGTTGTGAAAAAAGTTAATTAGTTTTGTTAATTACAAACTATTATTGATTCATGATACCACCACCAATTAATTCATGATACCACTACCTAACGTACTTATTGTTGACGATTTGGACGTCAATTTAAAACTCTTGGAGGAAATCTGCAAGAATATCAAAGTCAACCTGATCAAAGCACTTTCGGGTAATGAGGCTTTGGAAAAAACCAAGGGGATTGAACTTGCGCTTGCAATCGTCGACATCAAGATGCCCGGGATGAATGGCTATGAACTGGCATTAAAATTAAATGAAAAAAAATCAGATGTAAAAGTGCCAATCATTTTTATTACAGCAAGCTATTTCGATGAAATGGAATTATTCAAAGGGTATGGCTCCGGGGCAGTCGATTATATTTTTAAACCAGTTAATACTCATGTATTGCGATCTAAAATCAATGTATTTATTGACCTTTTCGATCAAAAACAGACAATTCTCAGAAAAGCAAAGTTGCAGAAAGAATTAGTAGATGAATTACTCGTATCTAATGTTAACCTAAAAAATAGTGAGAAAAAATACCGCAATTACGTAGATAATGCCCCTGATGGTATTTTTATTACCGATGAAACAGGAAGATACGTTGAGGTTAACCAATCAGCATGCAGGATAACAGGATATTCCAAGAATGAACTTTTGAAAATGTCGGTTTCAGATATACTACAGGAAGAATCGCATGAAGAAGGCCTGGCTCTTTTCAGAAAAATGGTTAAAGCTGGCATAGTAAAAGACGAATTGATGTTCAAACATAAAAACGGAACTACACGATGGTGGATCCTAGAAGCCGTTAAACTTTCGGAAACACGATTTCTTGGTTTTACAAAAGACATCACCTTGAGCAAGATGGCAGAGCAGGCACTGAAAGTAAGCGAGGAAAAATATAGGACTATGTTAAATGCTTCTCCCGATGGTGTTATGATAATCGATCTGGAAGGTGTCATCGCTGAAGTTTCAGGAATAGGGCTTGAGTTATTGGGAGTTGAAAACAGGGACGAAATAATCGGAAAACATTTTTTCAGGTTTGTGCCAACAGACGAAAAAATAATCATCCAGGAGGCCATTAAAAAAACATTAAGCGAAGGGATCTTACAAAACATTGAGTTAAAAATTAGAAAGAAGAACAAATCTTTATTTTTAAGCGAAATCAGTTTAACTTTGATCCAGAACACTGATGAGGCGCTTAATTCATTCATGATTACGATCCGTGATATTTCCCAACGGAAAAAAATTGAAAAAAAGCAAATCCATGCCGATCGAATGGTCAATCTAGGAGAAATGGCATCCGGCATTGCCCATGAAATTAATCAACCCTTAAATACCTTATCCCTTGTTATTGACAATATTTTGTATGAGGCGACCAAAAAAGAAAATATTGGGAAAGAATATCTGAAAAAAAAGTCTGAAAAAATTTTTACAAATATTACCCGGATCAAAAATATTATTGACCATATCAGGGCTTTTTCGCGGACCAATGATGATTATATTATGACAGGTTTCGACATTAATTTAAGCATCAATAATGCCGTGACTATGATATCGAAACAATTCGAACATATGGACATCAGCCTGGATATTCAATTAGACGAAAATCCTCCTCCAATTATTGGGAATACCTTTCAATTTGAACAGGTAATTATTAACATGCTGTCAAATGGCAAGGATGCTCTTCTTGAAAAGAAAAAGATTAGGAAAGAGCCCTTTGGTATGCTCATAAGTATTAAGTCGTTTAAAAAGAAGCAATCTTTTATTATTGAAATAACCGATAATGGCATTGGCATTAGTGATGAAGATATGGAGAACATAATTCTTCCATTTTATACTACCAAGGATACAGGAAAGGGTACCGGGCTTGGATTGTCTATTTCGTTCCAAATTATTAAAGAAATGAATGGTGCCATAGAAATAAGTAGCAACAAACATACGGGGACAACATTCAAAATAATTTTAATGCTTCAAAATAAAGAGTGATTATGGAAAATCAAAATAAAATAAAGATACTGATTCTCGATGATGAAAAACACTTATTTGAAGGTATTGTTTTACACCAAAACGAAATTGCCATTGATATTAACCTTTCGTTTGCTCAAATGTTTGGTTACACACGTGAGGAAGTGATCGGTAAAAATGTTGTAAAATTAATTGTTAAAGAAGAATACCATGCTCTAATTTCGCAAAATATAATTAAAAATTATGCTCTTCCTTATGAAGTAGTAGGCTTAAGAAAAGACGGCACAGAACTTCCCATAGAAATAGAAGCAAGAGATATTGAGTCAGATGGTAAAACAATTCGTGTAGTGGCTGTTAGGGTTATTAGTGAACGTAAGAAATTTGAAAAAGAATTACAAAAACAAAATAAAGAATTAGCCATTGCCAAAGAAAAAACCAAAGAAAGCGAGAATAAGCATCTGCTTCTTTTGCAACACCTCCATGCAGGAGTAGTGGTTCATGCCACCGATTCCAGTATTCTCTTTGCCAACGATCAGGCATCCGAACTTCTCGGTTTAACCTATGACCAATTAAAAGGAAAAACAGGCATCGGTCCTACATGGAACTTCATTTCTGAAGAGAAAACCCCGATTCCTATCGACCAATACCCAGTACAATTTGTAATTACCCAAAAAAAACCTCTTCGTGATACGGTATTTGGAATCAATCGCTCGGAAACAAAAGACCTTGTGTGGGTTTTGGTGAACGCATTTCCTGAATTTGAAACAGATGGCTCGGTAGCAAAGGTTGTTGTAACATTTGTTGATATCACCAAACGCAAGCAGGCAGAAGAAGAAATGAAATCTCAAAAGGAGAGATTGAATAATATTATTGAAAGTACTAATCTGGGAACATGGGAATGGAATGTTCAAACTGGGGAAACAATATTTAACGAGAAATGGGCCAATCTAATCGGATATACTCTTGAGGAAATTTCTCCTGTATCGATAGAGACATGGATGAAGTTTGCACATCCCGATGATTTGGAAGAAAGCGGTATTTTGCTTAATAAGCATTTCATGAGTGAAATTGATTATTACTATTTTGAATCACGTATAAAGCACAAAAACCTAGGCTGGATTTGGGTCTTAGACCGTGGTAAAGTTGTATCTTGGACAGAGGATGGAAAACCGGAATGGATGTGTGGTACGCATCAAGATATCTCCAAACGCAAGGAGCTTGAAGAAAAGCTAACATCCAGTGAAAGGCGTTTATCTGCTTTCTCAAACGTTATTGGAGAAGCTGTCTTTTTTTCAGACAAGGGTATCTGTATTGAGACAAATGAAAGTGCAATTAAAATGTTTGGTTATTCTTATGATGAAATAATTGGAAAAATTGGAACTTATTTTATTGCTCCGGAGAGCAAGGAATTAGTTAAAAACAATATGCTTTCAGGATATGCAAAACCCTATGATGCACTTGCAATTAAAAAAGATGGTTCTAAATTTTGGTGTGAACTTAGTGGAAGAAATTTCAATTATAAAGATAAGGATATCAGAGTTACTTCTCTTATAGATATAAGTGTAAGAAAACAGCATGAAAAAGAATTAAAAATTGCCAATGAAAAACTGAAAGAAAGTGAAGAAATATTCAGGCGCCTTTTTAATGATTTGGGCGATGCTGTTTTTGTTGCTAAAATTGGCGGAACTGATAGCGCCCAAATATTAAATGTAAATCCTGCAGCAGAAAAGCAAACCGGATATACAAGGGATGATCTGCTTAAAATGAACATAGCCCGTGATCTTCACATTGCCGACAGTTCTGAGACCCCACCTGATGAATGGGATAAAGCCCTCTTAAAAGGACAAAAGCTTATATCAGTTGAAAAGAAAAGGAAAAAGGACGGTACAGAATACTGGGCCGAAGTAGTAATCACTCCTATTGATTTTAACGGCGAAAAAGCTTGCTTATCAGTTAATCGCGACATCACCGAACGCAAAAAGGTCGAAAAAGAAAAAGAAAAACTATTATATCAACTTAGTGAGAGAATAAAAGAATTGAATTGCTTTTATGATATAGCTCAAATTATCGAAAAATATGGAAATAACATAGATAAAATATTTGAAGAAACGGCACAAATCCTTCGCTCTGCTTGGCAATATCCTAACATCACATGCACCAGAATAATTTCAGGAATCATTGAATATAAGACGGATAATTTCCTAGAAACAAAATGGAAACAATCATCCGATATTAAGGTTAATGGGGAAATTACTGGAGAGGTAGTTGTTTGTTACTTGGAAGAAAAACCTGAATCTGACGAAGGCCCATTTTTAAAAGAAGAAAAAAATCTAATAGTTTCGGTATCAGAGCAATTAGGAAGAATTTGCGAACGCAAACAAGCAGAACAGAAGTTAATTGAGGCAAGAGAATACCTTAATAGCATTATAGACCACATTGCTGATCCTGTTTATGTTAAAGACGACCAAAGTAGACTTCGTCTTGTCAATAATTCTTTTTGCAAATTATTCGACCTTTCGCGGGATGCCATAATTGGTAAAACACTTGCTGAGGATGTAACTCCTGAGGAGCAAGAAGATTTCTTAAAGATTGATAGGGATGTGCTTGATAGTGGTAAGGATAATTTAAATGAGGAGACAATTACCGTCAGAGGTGGACAAACCAGAATTTTGTCCACTAAAAAGTCAAGGTTTATCGATAAAATGGGTGAAAAGTATCTTATCGGTGTATCTCATGATATCACGGAGCGTAAACTTGCAGAGGAGGTGCTGAAAGTAAGCGAAGAAAAATATAAGACTATGTTAAATGCTTCTCCCAATGGTATTATGATAATCAATAAGAAAGGAATCATTGTTGAAGTTTCAGAAATTGGGATTGAGTTATTGGGATTTGAAAACAGGGACGAACTAATTGGAAAACATTTTTTCAAGTATGTGCCAACAGATGAAAAAATAATCATTGAGGAGGCCATTCAAAAAACATTAAACGAAGGAATCGAACAAAACGTTGAGTTGAAAATTAGAAAGAAAAACCAATCTTTATTTTTAAGCGAAATCAGTTTAACTTTGATCCAGAGCACTGAGACAGCACTTTTTTCATTCATGATTACGATCCGTGATATTTCCCAAAGGAAAAAAATGGAAAAAAAGCAAATCCATGCCGATAGGATGTCCAGTCTGGGAGAAATGGCATCCGGCATTGCCCATGAAATTAATCAACCTTTAAATACCTTATCCCTTGTTGTTGACAATATTTTGTATGAGGCGGCCAAAGACGAAAATATTGGGAAAGAATATCTGAAAAAAAAGACTGCCAAAATTTTTACAAATATTACCCGGATCAAAAATATTATTGACCATATTAGGGCTTTTTCGCGGACCAACGATAATTATGTTATGACAGGTTTCGACATTAATTTAAGCATCAATAATGCCGTGAATATGATATCGAAACAATTAGAACATCTTGACATCAGCCTGGATATTCAATTAGAAGGCAATCCACCTCTGATTATTGGGAATACCTATCAATTTGAACAGGTAATTATTAACATGCTGTCAAATGCCAAGGATGCCCTTCTTGAAAAGAAAAAGATCAGGAAAGCGCCCTTTGGTATGCTCGTTGGTATTAGGTCGTTTAAAGATAATCAATCTTTTATTATTGAAATAACCGATAATGGCATTGGCATTAGTGATGAAGATATGGAGAACATAATTCTGCCATTTTATACTACCAAAGATACAGGAAAGGGTACCGGGCTTGGATTGTCTATTTCGTTCCAAATTATTAAAGAAATGGATGGTGCCATAGAAATAAGTAGCAACAAACATACGGGTACAACATTCAAAATAATTTTAATGCTTCAAAATAAAGAGTGATTATGGAAAATCAAAATAAAATAAAGATACTGATTCTCGATGATGAAAAAGAGTTTACAGAAGAATTGTATGAATTTTTTCAGAATTCAGGGTTTGAGTCATTTGAGGCTAATATAGTAAAGGATGCACGAAAAATATTAAACAATTATAAAATTGATCTGCTCATCCTCGATGTACGTTTGCCCGGAGTAAATGGGCTTGATATTTTAAAAGAGGTAAAATTCCAATACCCTTCAATAGAGGTAATTATTGTTTCAGCGCACGGCGATATGGATACGGTAATAAAAGCAATGCGACTCGGTGCATTCGATTACCTTCGTAAACCATTCAGGCATATTGATATTCAGATTGCAATTGAGCGAACCAAAAAGTATCTTCTCCTACAGCGAAAAATTACTCAAATGGAGGAAAAAAATTCGTTAATCTCGAAAGCACTCGAAGAAAAAATCGACCGTCAATTTATTGGTGTTAGCCCTCAGATTTTAGATGTGTATGAACAAGCCATCACGGCTGCAAAATACCCCGATGTTAATGTACTAGTTACTGGTGAAAGTGGAACTGGAAAAGAGAATGTTGCCAGAATAATACACTATTCAAGTGAAAGGAAGGATCATATTTTTTGTGCGGTTAACAGTAGTGCCATAACCGATTCGCTCCTCGAAAGCGAATTTTTTGGCCATAAAAAGGGATCATTTACCGGGGCAATTAGCGACAAAATGGGCTTTTTTGAAGTATCTAACGAGGGAACCCTGTTTTTGGATGAAATTGCCGACATGCCTTTTAATTTGCAAGCTAAGATTCTACGTGCAACGGAAGATAAAGTGATTACCAGAGTAGGAGATACAAATCCGATTTCCACCGACTTCCGCATCGTTTCAGCCACAAACCACGATATAGATAAGAATGTGGAAAAAAAAGAGTTCAGGCTCGATCTGCTACATCGTCTCAATACCTTACATATACATATTCCTGCACTTAGAGAGCGGCCAGAAGATATCAAACCACTGCTGATCTTTTTTGCGGATTTCTATGCAACAAAATTTAGCAAAGCCAATTTGCAGATTGATAAAGAAGTTTTTAAAGCACTAGCTAAATATGATTTTCCAGGAAATGTTAGGGAGTTAAGAAACATGGTAGAAAGAGCTGTCATCCTTTGCAAAAGCAATGTGCTTGGGATTGTTGATTTCCCCATAAAACAGCAAAAAGATTCCATGTCTGACAGCCAGGTAGATTCAGTAAATCTTAAATCTCAAGAGATTAATTTGATCCGAAAAGCATTACAAAATTGCAACTACAATCAGAAGGCAGCAGCCGATATGCTGGGAATAACCCGCGATGCCCTCATCCGAAAAATGAAAAAGCACGATATTACCGTTAGCAGAAGTGAAAATTAATACATATTGAATTTCTGTAACTAATAAGTTTGCTAAAAAGTGATAGCGATGAGGGTTTGCAATAACTTTTGTTTTTTCTTTGTCAAGGCAAATATTATTTGCAAGCAATAGCTATGGAAATAATATTATTGTAAAATAAATAGTTAGATTAAATAATGAGAATAGCTTGTAATAATATTTTTGCCACAGATTCACAGATTATTTCTTCATAATTATTTTAATAATAGGTTTTTACAGAAATTGCTCAGATTAATTATATCTGTCTTCGACAGATATTGTCTGTGGAATTTTATTAAATCAAATAATAATTCATTATTAATCTGTGGCTTATTATTACAAGTTATAATTAGAATGATAAGTAATGCCAGCAAGAAAGCACCTCTCTTTTCTTTTCAGATCTTTGATAAGAAGACGTCAAAGACAAGGCTTTCGAAGTTTTGAAAACCAAGGAGTTTACTTTTGTAAATGACTGTTTTCAAAACAAGAATAACGCCGTATTTGGCCTCTTCTTATCAAAGACAACTCATTTCCGCACTTGTGTGCGTTTTTTTAATAGAATTCAATTCCCAATCTATAACCATTTCTACGGTTTACCGATTTCTAAAATTTAATTAATATATTTTGATTCTCTTATAGAGATCTTTAGCCATATTTTTCACTTATTTTTAAAACCCGGAATTTATTGGCACACTGTTTGGATTACCGCTTTCAACATTGAGGTAATCCTGTCTCTCTAATATT
>Ga0208900_1001651_pt1 | contig 11460 bp, 11 predicted proteins | sample AntAceMetag02UKK_FD_184763 | JGI IMG/M metagenome (GOLD analysis project Ga0208900, IMG submission 184763) | Saline lake microbial communities from Ace Lake, Antarctica - Antarctic Ace Lake Metagenome 02UKK (SPAdes) (version 2) | ecosystem: Environmental > Aquatic > Non-marine Saline and... | reverse complement strand
CTGGAGACTGGAAACTGAGGACTGAGGACTGGAAACTGAAGGCTCAAAACAAGAATTACTTTAATATCTTTGTCAAGGTTTACGCTTCAAATCAAAAAAATATTAAATCATTTAAGCAATGGGAATCAGAAAATTAAATAGCATATTCAGGCCAAAAAGAATTGCATTAATCGGAGTACCTGCCGATCCGAATTCAGTTGGAGGTTTAACCCTTAGAAACCTGGTAGGTGGAGGATTCATGGGGGTTGTTTATCCGGTAAATCCAAAACACGAAGCCGTTCTGGGCATATCGTGTTTCCCAAGCGTTAAAAGCCTCCCCAAAACACCCGATCTCGCGGTAATAACTACCAATGCAAGCGCGGTACCGGCTATTGTAGAAGAATGTGGCGAAGCGGGCATAAAAGGAATAATCATCATGTCGGCCGGTTTTAAGGAGGTTGGTGAAGAGGGAAAAGAACTTGAAAATCAGGTTAAGCATATTGTTAAAAAATATCAAATGCGGGTTATTGGGCCCAACTGCCTCGGCATTATTGTACCCGGACAAAAGCTAAATATCAGTTTTGCCAATAGCATGCCCAATAAGGGAAGCGTTGCATTTATTTCGCAATCGGGAGCGCTTTGCACAGCGGTGCTCGATTGGGCAATGGAAGAAAATATCGGGTTCTCCTACTTTGTCTCCATTGGAAACACAATGGATGTGGGTTTTGGTGATTTGATTGATTATTTTGGCCAGGATGCGAGTACAAAATCCATAGTTTTATATGTCGAATCCATCTCGTTTGCCCAGGAATTTGTTACAGCCGCGAGAGCATTTGCACGTAAAAAACCAATCATTGTTTACAAAGCGGGTCGCTTTCCCGAATCAGCCAAAGCAGCAGCATCGCACACCGGAGCCATGGCTTCCGAAGATGCAATTTACGATGCGTTGTTTAGAAGAGCAGGTGTAGCCAGGGTTTACAACATTGGAAACATTTTCGATTTTACCGATTTTATTGGTAAAAAAAGAATCCCAAAAGGACCAAACCTTGCCATTGTAACAAATGCCGGCGGCCCCGGCGTTATGGCTACTGATAGTCTTATCGCGAGTGGCGGACGCCTTTGCAAGCTGGGCGAAGGAACCATGAAGGAACTCAACAATGCACTTCCTGCGTTCTGGTCGCACAACAACCCGGTGGACGTGCTGGGTGATGCACATCCTGAGCTTGTTGCAAAAGCTACCGAAATTGTATTGAACGATCCCGATGTGGATGCCGTGTTGGTGATACTTACACCACAGGCAATGACAAAGCCCACGCATACAGCAAAAGCCATTATTGAACTGGCAGATGGAACATCAAAACCAATTTTAGCCACCTGGCTGGGCGGGAAAAGCATGCGCGAGTCGATGAACCTCTTTAGCAAATCAGGAATCGCGGCATACAGAACACCTGAACAAGCCATCAGGGCTTTCATGACTTTGGTTGATTACGCGAGAAACATGGAAGCCCTTTACGAAACACCTAAAGAAGTACCGGTTTCATTTCACTACGACAGGCAAACCCTTCGCGAAAAATTTGTTAATGAAATATTCCCGAAGCAAAAAAATATGTCGGTTGCCGATGCGAAAGCCCTCATCAACTCTTATGGCATTCAATCTACAAATCCGGTTTTGGTAAACTCGGTGGACGATGCTGTAAATGAAGCAGCAAGAATTGGCTATCCTGTAGTTTTAAAAATAGATTCGCCCGATGCACCCCATAAATCAGAAATTGGCGGGGTGGTATTAAATATCGAAAACGAAGAAATGATAAGGGCAGCCTACCACGGCATGCTTGAAAAGGTTGTTAAAAAACTTCCCGGCATTAATATTACAGGGGTTACCGTTCAAAAAATGATTAGTGTAACCGACTCTGTTGAACTGATTTTAGGAATTAAAAAAGACCCCATCTTTGGTACCGTGATTTTAATTGGTATGGGTGGAACCGAGGCTGAACTATTGCAGGATCAGCGGCTTGAATTTCCGCCCTTAAACGAAAGCCTTGCCAGCCAAATGATCGAATCGTTGAAAATATACCCTATGCTGAAAGGCTATAGAGGAAGCGCCCCAAAAAATATTGATAAACTTATCGAGGTAATGATTCGCCTTTCATACCTTGCTGCTGATTATCCTGAAATTGAAGAACTCGACATTAACCCAATTATCGTCACAACCACAGATGTTGTAGCCCTTGATGCGCGTGTTGTAATCGATGAGGAGACATTGAAGAATCCGGTTTCCCAATATTCGCACTTAATTTTGAGACCCTACCCCGAAAGGTACATTAAAAAAACAACTCTCGGCGATGGCACCGAAACGCTTCTCAGGCCCATTAAACCTGAAGATGAGCCCCTGTGGCTGGAAATGCTGGGCAGTTGCTCCAAAGAAGCCATTTATTCAAGGTTTAGGTATAATTTCCATTTCGACTCTCACGAAGTAGCCACCCAATTTTGCTACATCGACTATGCCCGCGAACTGGCCATAGTTGCCGAAATTGAAGAAAATGGAAGGCGCAAACTTATTGGCGTTGGCCGCTTGATAGGTGATCCCGACCTTGAAATTGTAGAATATGCAATTTTAATAACCGATGCATGGCAACGTAAAGATCTTGGTAAAATACTCACCGAATATTGTGTTGAAATAGCCCGACATAACAACTTTAAAAAGGTGTTTGCCGAGACCACCAAGGATAACAAAGCCATGATTTCTGTATTTAAAAAACTCGGATTTACTGTGCATTTTGATGAAGACACCAACGTTTCGGTGTTTAAAGATTTGTAATGAAAGTTGTGTGATTAAACGGATAATTTTTTTTTCAACGATCCACCAGAAATTGAATTGCTCTTTAAATAGAGCCTGTCTTTTTTGTAATGGTTCCCGCAGACCTGCCTATCCGGCAAGGCTGGTTTCGCTGATTAGCGCAGATTTAATCTGCGCTAATCAGCGAAATCTGCGCAAAATTGTTTTCTCTCCTTGAAAATGGGCAGACACTAAATGGCCGGCTGCCAAAAAAATACTTACAATAAATATTCTGCCTTAATTTAAATCCTGACTAATGTATCCGGCAGGAATTATATCTATTTTTGCAGGCTGAAAGGGCAGGATTTGTTAAAAAACACATTGATATTTTTACTTCCGGGGCAGCAATTATCGCCACAACATTCACAGGATTTCCTTGTATCGGTTAGTGACGAACCATTAACCGTAAAAGCAGTTCAGGACACCAATAGAATTGAAAGATTTTTTACCTCCGAAAGGGAAGGATCAGTACAATTTCGCCCTGAACCCATTACAAAAGTTTCGGAGGATTGGCAGATTATTGCTCTTTTACTTTCGGTTTTGGCCATTGCATTTGTAAGAATTACAGGCAGGAACTTTTTTAAAAACCTACAATCGGGTTTTGTCTCAAGGCCAATCTTCAAACAACTTTTCCGCGATGGGCAACTTCTCCCGACCAGGGCAAGAGTACCGCTATTTATTTCGTTTTTGCTTGCAATTACAGTTTTTTTATTTCAGTTGAATACAGCACACCCTTTTATTTCATTCCCCAAAGCATCAAATCTTTACGCAAATATTGCTACCATTTTTTTAATAGTAGGGATGTATGAATTATTAAAATTTATACTCACCGGCGCTTTAGGCTACACTTTTAAAACAAAGTTGATTACAAAAGAATATACTGCCAACAATATTTTTTACAACTCCCTTACAGCCATCTTAATTGTTCCCCTGCTGCTATTTTCAATTTATTCAACAACACCAGTCATATTATTTTTTGCCTCCGGTATTGTACTGATACTCTTTTTTATCAAGATATTCAGGGGGTTTTTAATCGCCGTTGAATTAAGAACTTATTCTTTCTATCAAATTATTTTATACATTTGCACCCTCGAAATTTTGCCTGTTTATGTACTCATCAAAACATTAACATACGATATTTCAATGATTTAGCGTGATAATTTTCAATTTAAATTCAGCAAAAATTTAGATTAATGGTAAAGACTATACTCATTTCACAGCCAAAGCCTTCAGACCCCGTAAAAAACCCCTATAGCGAGTTGGCAGAAAAGTACAGCCTCAACATCGATTTCCACAAATTTATTAAAGTTGTTGGAGTTCCAGCAAGAGAGTTTCGCAAAGACAGGGTTAACATTCTAAAACATACAGCAGTAATTTTTACAAGCAGAAACTCTGTTGACCACTTTTTTAGAATTTGCAAAGAGATGAGGGTTGAAGTTCCTGATACTATGAAATATTTCAGTATCTCCGAATCTACCAGTTACTATCTTCAAAAATACGTTCAGTTTAGAAAACGGAAAGTTTTTCATGGTCAACAAAATTTTAAAGATTTACTGGAAATAATAAAAAAACATAAAGACGAAAACTTCTTGTTGCCCTGCTCCGATATTCATAAGCTATCATTACCAAAATTATTAGAGGACAATAAGGTAAATTTCACTAAAGCCATAATATACAAAACACTCGCGAGCGATCTGTCGCATTTAAAAATTAGCGAATATGATATGATCATATTCTTCAGCCCCTCGGGTGTTAAATCTTTAATAAAGAATTTTCCTGATTACGATCAGGGCAATACACGCATTGGCGTTTTTGGCCCAACAACCGCGAAAGCGGTAAAAGATGCAGGATTGAAACTCGACCTGAATGCCCCAACCAAATCAGCTCCTTCGATGACAATGGCGCTAACCCAATTTATCGATAAACTGTATAAAAAAAATGGGCAAAAAGTGGGGATATAACTCCCGCACAACTACCAGCATCCTAAGTGTCGGGTATTTTATTGTTTTTATTCAGCAGGTTTGCGCCACAAATTAAGTCAAGGCATGCAGCCAAAACAAACATTTAAAAAATCTGAACGACTCTGCAATAGATCAACGATTGGAATGATGTTCAATCAAGGAAGGTCGTTTTTTAGCTACCCATTCAAATTGGTATATTTACAAGCTGAGGCTAAGATACCGGCTGATGAGTTTCCGGCAAAAGTACTATTCGCAGTTCCGAAGCGCCAATTCAAAAAAGCTGTACATCGCAACAGGCTTAAACGTTTGATGCGTGAAGCATACAGAAAAAATAAATCCGAACTTTATGATTTTCTAAGCGAAAACAAATTACAAATCACGCTTGCTTTTATGTTTACAGCAAAAGAAACAATGCCTTACCGGGAGATAGAGAAAAAAATAAAGGCCTCATTGTTGCGTTTACAACAAGATATTTTAAAATTAAACAAGCATTAAATCTAATAACCACGATGAACCAGAAAAAATATTCCACGCTAAAGGCCATAAAATTTATATCGATTGTATTTGTGTTTATTTTCTTAACAACAGGAATCAATGCACAAGAACAAAATAAAAACAATGATTTTGAAATTTCGAAAAACCTCGATGTTTTCAGCGAGCTCTATAAGCAGTTAGACATAAATTACGTTGATGAAATTAGCCCGGGAGAGTTGATGAAAACAGGGATTGATGCCATGCTCGGGTCACTCGATCCTTTTACCAACTATATCCCCGAATCGCAGATTGAAGATTATAAAATGATAACCACCGGACAATATGGCGGAATTGGATCGCTCATACATACCCACGACCATTATGTTATTATTTCGGAACCCTACGAAGGGTTTCCGGCGCATAAAGCAGGCCTCAAGCCGGGAGATAAAATTATTGAAGTGGATGGCAAAGCAGCAATCGACAAAAAATCTGATGAGGTAAGTACAATTCTTAAAGGTGAACCCGGAACATCTGTAACCCTACTTATTGAGCGCGAAGGCACCCCGAACCCGTTCGAGGTTAAACTAAAACGTGAAAATATAAAAATCGACAACATCCCCTATTATGGCATGTTAAACGATAATGTCGGGTACATTAAACTGTCGGGGTTTACACAACATGCAGGCAATGAAGTAAAAAAAGCATTCCTTGAATTAAAGGAAAATAATAATCTGCAGGGACTGGTTTTAGACCTCCGGGGAAATGGCGGAGGCTTACTAAATGAAGCAGTAAATATTGTAAATATTTTTACCAATAAAGGCGAACTGGTGGTAAATACCAAAGGAAAAGATGTTTCCCGAAACATATCGTATTACACTACCAGCCAACCGGAAGATACAGAAATTCCCCTGGTAGTAATGGTTGACCCGGGTTCAGCTTCGGCATCTGAAATTGTTTCGGGAGCAGTTCAGGACATTGACAGGGGTATAGTTCTTGGCCAGAGAACCTACGGAAAAGGGCTTGTTCAAAACGTCCTTCCTTTAAGTTACAATTCAAAAGTTAAGGTTACCGTTGCCAAATATTACATCCCGAGTGGCCGCTGCATACAAGCCATCGACTACTCCCACAAAGATGACGAGGGCATTGCACACAAAGTCCCCGATTCGTTAATATCAGAATTCAAAACAAAAAATGGCCGCAAAGTTTTTGATGGTGGCGGCATTAATCCCGATGTGGAAATAGAACCTGAAATGCTTAGCTCGATATCTATAGGGCTGTTGACCGACTTTATCATCTTCGATTATGCCAATAAATTTTCACGCGAACACGATTCGATTGCTCCAGCTATCGAATTTAAAATCACAGATGCGATGTATGCTGATTTTGTTGCTTATGTCAAGAGTCTCGAAGACTTTAAATATGTTACAAACAGCGAAAAGTCATTGGAGAAATTAAAAAAAATAGCCGAAAGAGAAGACTATCTTGATGATATTAATTTGGAGTTGGAAGCGCTTGAAACCAAGTTGATGCACAATAAAGATGAGGATTTACAAAATCATCGCGATGAAATATCAGAAATGTTGAAACTTGAAATTGCATCACGCTATTATTATCAAAAAGGAAGAATTATCGCGAACCTGCAGAGCGACCCTGAGGTTGAAAAAGCCATCGAAATTATAAACGATAAAAAGAGCTATTCAGGAATTTTGGACGGAACCGTTACAAAAGCTTCTTTGAAATAGCAATTAAAATAAGCAGGACTTCCTGTGAAATTAAAAAAAGCCATCTTATCAATCAACGATACGATGGCTTTTTTTTCTTTGGAATAGCGGGAAATTTGTAATTTCGCCAAAATAGTTCAATCAAAATTTTTATGAAAGAATTTACGCTGAGTTGTACATTTTCCTCCTTCGAATCTGCTGATGAACTTCCCAAGGCTGATCTTGAATTACTGAATGAAGCAACCGAAGCTGCCTTAAAGGCCTATGCCCCATACTCCAAGTTCAGAGTTGGTGCTGCTTTGCGATTAGAGAACGGTAAAATTATCAGGGGGAACAACCAGGAAAATGTAGCCTATCCGTCTGGTCTGTGCGCCGAAAGGGTAGCGCTTTTTTACGCATCGGCAACCTATCCAAACGAAAAGGTGGAATCGATTGCTGTAACCGCAAACACCGATGAATTCATAATTGAAGACCCCGTATCGCCTTGTGGTTCATGCCGACAGGTAATGGCAGAAACTGAAAAAAAACAAAATAACAGTATCAGGGTTATTATGAAAGGCGAAAATGGAAAAGTATATGTTACTCAAAATGTAAAAAGCCTGCTCCCACTAATGTTTAAGGCCGAGCAACTAAAAAAGCAGCCTTAAATAGCAGGCAAATCGAAACAAAAGCAACAATGCTACATTTATATATAATTATCGGATTATCAGGAAAACCCTAATCAATCATTAAGAAATAATATGCGACTCATATCCACCAATTTGTGTAAAACCAGCGACATAGGAATCAACAATAATTTGTTTGGTGGAAGAATGCTTTCATGGCTCGATGAAGCCGGCGGAATAATGGCAGCCGAAGAAGTATGTTCGCGCAACATTGTTACTTTAAAAATGGAACAGGTTCTTTTTAAAAAGCCGGTGAAAGTAAACGACCACATCAGGATATACGGGCAAGTTGTGAATATCGGGAAGTCATCAATTTCACTGTTTCTCGAAGCCCGCCGTTTTGATTTCGACCAGCATAATGAAGTTGCTGTTTGTTCGACAAAAATGACTTATGTAAAAATTGATAATACCGGAAAACCTGATCAGATCAATCCACCCATCAAAGAAAAGTTTAAAAATAACAACATTATAAAACATATTTAAAATGAAAAAAAATCACTTTTTACTATTTATCGGGCTGGCATTTCTATTCATGGCCATGCAATCAGACCTTCCGGCATATAAATTATTCAACGAAAATGGAAAAGAAACAAAGTTCAAAAAACTGGTAAAGGATGCGTTAGACGCAGACATAGTGCTATTTGGCGAATTGCATAACAACCCCATCAGCCACTGGATGCAATTAGAACTTACCAAAACACTGTTTGCTGAAAAAGGATCAGACCTTATTTTAGGCGCTGAAATGTTTGAAACCGACAATCAAATGCTGATGGACGAATATTTATCAGGAAAAGTAAAGGGTAAAAACTTTGAAGATGAAGCCAAACTATGGAAAAACTATTCAACTGATTATAAGCCGCTTGTTGACTTTGCGAAAGATAATCAGCTCAGTTTTATTGCCAGCAATGTTCCCAGGCGTTATGCATCGCTGGTTTACAGCGAAGGATTTGAAGGCTTAAATGAATTATCAGATGCCGCGAAAGCCCTGCTCCCTGAACTTCCAATTGATTACGACCCAGAGTTACCCGGATACAAAAGCATGTTGGAAATGATGGCCGGCATGGGGGGCAGCCATGCGCCAAACCACAACCTTCCGATGGCACAAGCAATTAAAGATGCTACCATGGCAAACTCTATCCTGAAATATTTCGAGCCGGGAAAACTCATCATCCATTACAATGGGGCCTATCATTCCAATAATTATGAAGGCATAAACTGGTATTTAAAACAAAAATATCCTGAGCTCAAAATTCTAACAATTACTTCGGTGGAACAGGAAGATATTGAAGATTTGGAAGATGAAAACGCGAACCTCGCCGATTATACAATCTGCATCCCTGCCAACATGACCAAAACCTATTAGGCAAAAGTAAAAAGGAGATTAGCAAAGAAATTCCACAACATCACCACGATGATTGCAAATACTTTGGACAAGTAAAAATTGAACTTCAATTTGCTTACAATCAACCAAAGTATAAGTGTATTGATGGCCAGCCCGATAAGTGAAACGAAAATAAAATTTGAAAATTCCAGGGCTATTTCAGGGTTTAGGCTTTTAAAAGTCCACACACGGTTTAGGTAATAATTGGATGTAGCAGCAAAAGTAAATCCAATGGCATTGGCCAGATATTTTTGGATTTTAAGTTTTTCTTTAGAAATCCATGTAAGCCCAAAGTCAACAAATAACCCTGAGAATCCGACAACACCAAACTTAATGAATTTAAAGAGTACTTCCTGCTGAAAAATTTCAAACATCTATTCGTTTTTTCTGATGCAAAGAACCACCTTTTTTGTTCATTGCTTTTGAATGGCAAACTTTCATTTGCTTACATTTTTCTTTAATTATCAGGAAAGCCTTTTGAGGGTATCAATAATTTGTGCTGCCTGCATCACACCTGACTGCCTGAAAACGACTTCCCCATTTTTAAAAATCATCAGGGTGGGCACACTCACTATACCATATTTCCGTGCAATATCCTGATTCCTGTCCACATCAATCTTGAGTATTCTTGCCTTATCACCAACTGCACCGGCTACTTCTTTTAATATGGGGGCCATCATTTTGCAGGGGCCACACCACTCCGCCGAAAAGTCGATCAATACGGGTTTGTCTGAGTTTATCAATTCACTAAATTTTGCCATAAAAGTTGATCTTTTAATATTGATTTAAATGAAAAAATGTGGGCTGATTTTCAAAAATCTTTCTGCCAGCGTTTGCAAAATTAAAATTCTACCTTACCTTATCTCTAATATTCTACCATTTTTTGGCAGAATATTAGAGATAAGGTACCTAACTTGGTGATTAGACCATAAAAACCTGAAGGATTATCGCTTAAATTTTAATTGATATTTTCAATAAGGCTTTCGCCGGATAACTTTAAAATTGTAAATTTGCCTAAATAACATCAGTTCTATAAATTTATTTCTATTCAGACACTTGATTTTTAATAACCTTAAATAACAATAGAAAATGAAAAAATTTGCAATAATTCTCGCGGGCAGTGGCGTTTTTGATGGAGCTGAAATTCACGAAGCTACACTTTCGATGCTCGCTATTATGGCGCAGGGTTGCAGCTACCAGTGCTTTGCCCCCGACATCAATCAGCACCATGTAATCAATCACCTAAGCGGCGAAGAAATGAATGAAACCCGCAACGTATTGGTTGAATCGGCAAGGATAGACCGCGGTAATGTTAAAAATATTACCGAATTCCAGGCCACCAACTTTGATGTTCTGCTTATGCCCGGCGGGTTTGGCGTTGCCAAAAATCTTTGCGACTTTGCTTTTAATGGGGCCAATTGCGAAGTAAACCCTGAAGTGGCAAGGGTAATTAAACAAATGCACCAGGCCAAAAAACCAATTGGAGCGCTCTGCATATCACCGGTTGTAGTTGCAAAAGTTTTGGGTAAAGTAAAGCTAACACTTGGGCAGGATCAGGCTGTTATAGATAATGTTGAAAAAATGGGAAGCACACATATTGAAACAACGCATGGGGAAGTAATTGTGGATGAGAAAAACAAAATTTTTACCACACCCTGCTATATGCTCGATGCCAACATTCTTCAAATTAACGATGGTACTACAAATATTGTAAAAACTATACTCGAAAGCCTGGAATAGTCCACAGTCTTCAGTTCACAGTCTTCAGTCCTCAGTTCCCAGTCTTCAGTCCACATTCTTCAGTCGGCAGTCTTCAGTCGGCAGTCGGCAGTCTTCAGTCGGCAGTCTTCAGTCGGCAGTCTTCAGTCTCCAGTCGGCAGTCTTCAGTTCACAGTCTTCAGTCTTCAGTCGGCAGTCCTCAGTTCCCAGTCTTCAGTCCACAGTCTTCAGTCTCCAGTCTCCAGTCTTCAGTCGGCAGTCGGCAGTCTTCAGTTCACAGTCTCCAGTCTTCAGTCGGCAGTCCTCAGTCTCCAGTCCGCATTTGTGAGAAAGTACCAACTGTTTACTGCCTACTATTTACTGCCTACTGCCCACTGCCTACTGTTTACTCTCTACTGTTTACTCTCTACTGTTTACTCTCTACTGTTTACTCTCTACTGTTTACTCTCTACTGTTTACCCTCTACTGTTTACTCTTTACTGTTTACTCTCTACTGTTTACTCTCTACTGTTTACTCTTTACTGTTTACTCTTTACTGTTTACTCTCTACTGTTTACTCTCTACTGTTTACTCTCTACTGTTTACTCTTTACTGTTTACTCTCTACTGTTTACTCTCTACTGTGGACTGCCTACTGCGAACTGCCTACTGCGAACTGCCTACTGTTTACCCGCCTTGCTTATGCGAATACTTAAATTTTCATTTACCGCGAAATAAGTTTTCTT
>Ga0208900_1001642_pt1 | contig 11483 bp, 21 predicted proteins | sample AntAceMetag02UKK_FD_184763 | JGI IMG/M metagenome (GOLD analysis project Ga0208900, IMG submission 184763) | Saline lake microbial communities from Ace Lake, Antarctica - Antarctic Ace Lake Metagenome 02UKK (SPAdes) (version 2) | ecosystem: Environmental > Aquatic > Non-marine Saline and... | reverse complement strand
CCAAGTTGACTTGGGTGCGCATTTTTTGGGTGGCGCAATAATTTGCGGCATTGGTAAAGGTGGATTGCACTGGGGCGTGAAATAGATCATGGGGGGTTATCTCGCCTTTCTCCGCTTATGTGCTGCTCGTCGCTTCCTATTCGTCTTCCACGTCCACCACCACCCGTACACGTAGGCGAACGCAACAAACGCCACGGCGAATACGAGCAGCACGAGCAGCCGGGTGTGAATGCTCATGCCTCACACGAGTGCTTTATCTGCCAAACCCTGTGCATTCTATCTATCACCCGCTCCGGTGCGCACATGTCGAATGTACTGTCACAGTCGGGACATGTATCAGCCACCTGTACCCATTGCGCCCTGGGCGTCGTGGCCGCTTTGCGCACCTTCCCCGGCTTGCGTGTCGTCTTCGTCGTGATGACGAAGCCGTTGTTCTGCTGGGCGTCCGTCCCAGCGCTCTCTTGTTGTTTTGCCATGTCGTCCCCCTATCTCAATTCGTAGATGTGCGCCGTGATGGTCTGGTGCGCAATCGGACAGTAAATCTCTCGAATGCCTCGGTCAAAATAAGCGATCTGCACAGCATCAATTGGGAGGCTAACCGGGATGCGTGGGGAATCGACAATCTCATTCCACGCCTTGCGCTGAATTTTGTATCGCCGTGCATAAAACTGCTGCGGCATCCTCAGCAATCCAGCCGCAGTCAGGAATCCAGACCACGAGCCGAAATGGTGGCCGATGGTGGGCAATGCGTAGGAGTTCCCCCAATTGGCCCAGTCCTTCGGGGAGGGTCCGATCTTCTCAGTGCGGCCAACGTTTTCATCTGCGTACAATGTGTCAGACAGCGACTGCACGTCCGCAATCGCAACGGCTGCATCAAAAAGCGTTGCCGAAAACGTCAACAGCCCCGCGGCCTCAATTGCGCCATCATAAGATCCGTATGTGTCAACCAATTTTTTGATGGAGGGTAACCCCTTGGAATTTGATGTTGACACGTAAACTTCCTGAGTCGGCCCGTACCCGTCCGTTGACATTTCATGCAACGTGGCAAAGAGCTTGGAAACCAGTACAGGGTTTTCCAGGCATACACGCTCATGCCGGGTGTAATTGTTGGACGGATAATCAATCCCGCAATGTGGGCAGACCTTTCGGGGCATGGGTGCCATTTTCCGTCCCTGTGCGCTGTTTTTAGTGTCCGACATACATTCCCCCGCTTTCTACGCTATCGCCTCGCCAGCCCCGATGTAACCGATGTTATACGGACTCTGTGGGGTTTCCATCAGCGCCGCCGAAGTATTCCAGGAACTCGCCCCACCGCATGACAACCAAATCGTTTGTACTGCGTCGGTTCGGCGTGTGGATGACAGCGATGGGCAACTGCCCGTCTTTGGCCGCCCGCTCGGATTGCTCCAAGGCGGCTTCGACTTTCTTGACGCCACCCTTCCAAGACTTTGCTTCTACACACAGCCAGTCGGTTTCAACGTCCGCGGTGGCCAGCCCCGTAGGGCCGTTGCGCCGGACACCCAAGGCGTTGGCAATTCTGCGTTCGTGGCCTTTCCAGTTTGATTTGTTCATTCGTCGTCTCCGTCTACTAAATCTGCCGAATACGTGATGTCCCCGACCAGCTTGTCAGCAATCCATCCCCATAGAGCGTTCCATAGGCGTTTCATAGCGTATCCGTTCCCCAGGCCAGCCGCTCGGCCTCTATGTCATAGTTTGTGACCATGCGGTCATCGTCCGGCTGCGTGGCGTTGGGGGCGTAGGGTTGGCCCAACTGCCGGGCGTACTTCTCGGCATTGCGCCGGTACGCATCCTGCACCGTGTTGGGGCGCTGCTTGGCACGAATGCGGGCGTAGCGGGCTTGGAGCCGGGGCAGCAGGTCCATGCCGGGATAGCAAGATATATTCCAAATCAGCATTAAGCAATCGAGAACAGTGTCATTATCATCAAAATAATCACGCAAAAGCTGACCAGAGTCTATGATGAAATGTTCAATAAATGGTGCCCAGTTTAGCCACTTGTGACCAGTCATCATTTCATCAATGTTAATTCCCGGCCCTACAGCCGTCAGCAACATCATGGCGCAGTCTGCAAGCTCATCCAAAACGGCATCTTCCCCGTTAAGTCGGTCCCGGTTTCGGGCCATCCACGGATATGTCATCCGAATCCAGGCGTCAAGTGCTTCTGCCGCCTCACAGACGGCGCATTGTAGGGATAGGTACGTGTCCAGCGTCGGCCACACGTCAGCCATTTCTTCCCGGAATGCCCACAGTTCAACATGGGCTTGTTTCAGTGTTGCGGTGATGTCTGTCATGATTGTTCCTCCATTTTGCGCTGCTGCTGCTCGGCCTCAATTACAGTCAGGAAGTCGTCAATCAATTGCCAAGTCACTTTCACTTTTTCAAACTCTCTCGACTCGTACCATCGAACATTGTCGATGTCGCTGTAAATTTTATTCAGTAGTTTGATGGCTTCTTGCTGCTGCTCAAATGTCATGATGTCAATCCTTCCGTGTGAAGCGGCGATGCCAGGCCCGCTCTTGTTGTTCGTCGCTTTCGCCTGCTATCACTGCCAGGCATATCACCATCACCACCACGCCTCCGCCTATCACGACGGCGGCCCCGGCGGTCAGCCACGCCGTCAGTGCCATTCTCGTTACCTCTGTCATTGTCTCGCCTCCTTTGTTTAGTAGCTGGGCGAATACTGGAACAATCCCAGCGCCCGAATCCCATCCACCCGCTTGTCTACTTCTTCTTGAAGCACAGGAGACACCCCTTCCCCCTCTGCCACAATCTCCCCGCCCCGGTCAATCAGCGAGACCTTGAACATAGCCAGCGAATCCACGAACCGCCGCACGGACTCGCCCTGGTCGGCGTCAATCATGGCCTGTAGTTCTGGCTCGATGGTGGCGTGGGGGAAGGCTTCGAGGATGTCAGCGAGCGCAGAGAAGGGAGCCAGCCACCGGCGGCGGTCGCTGTCATATTCTCGGTCGGACAGGTTCTTGACCAGCGCCAGGGTGTCCCGGTTGAACGGGAACCAGATCCATATTTTGTTGCCGTCACTCAGGTAAAGTTTAATCATTTTGTTTCTCCGTGGTTATTTCAATCCCTCACTAACCCACAGCGCCAAATCAGCGCCATCCGTCATCATGTCTGTTTACCACAATATATTGGTAATTCTGTACTTCCTTGTTTTGTGATGTGTGGTGGGTGTGGTGGGTGTGGTGTCGTTTTCGGTATAAGCTCTTACGAGAGTAGTGTTTTTTTAATTTCTGGACTAACCTGAATTTAGATCACACTCACCACACCCACCACAAAACACACCACAAAACACACCACAAGTTTTTTTATGTAACACTAACTCACAATTCCGACGCCAATGTAAAATGTGCCGGTGCGCTTTTGATACTTGTCGAATCCTCGTTCAACCAATTTCCTGCCAAAGAGCGTGCCGCTCATAGCCCTTTCGCCGTTATCCTCACACCAAGTATTGTAGGAACCGTAGAGGTCCGAAGCCTTTGTCTCTGCCACATCAACCATGACTAAGCACTCTTTGATAAATGATGAAAGGGTATCGCTTTCGGCTTGGTATGCGTTGGTTGCCGATGTCACTGAGTCGGGGGTATCCAGTCCGATTTTCTGCCATTCCATACAGCCACGGACTGCCCATGCCAGGATGCCGGGAGCCTCTGCGGTTAGCTTTTCCAGAAGGTGGGGATCTCTATTTTCCGGGGCGATGGTCACGTCAAAAGGGACCAGCTTGATTCTGCGCCAAATTGCGTAATCCGTCCCTCTCACAATTGGCTTATGGTTGGCAACCAAAAAGAGTTTGTGCGTTGGGTCGAACTGGAAGAAGTCCTGCCGCATGAGCCGGGCCTTCAGTTTGTCGCCGCCGGTCAATTGCTTTACCAGTCCCTCGGCCAGCCGCTTCCCGTCCTCTACCTCAATGGACGCTACAAGCCTTTTGCTGTACAGGTCGGCTACTTCCGTGGGGTGTCGGTCCTTGCCCACAACCAAAAGTTCCGGAGCGGCCTGGATTGCGTAATCCTCCCCTAAGAGCGAAAGTAACATATTGACGAATGTGCTTTTTCCATTTGCGCCGCTTCCGTAGAGAAAAAAAAGCACCTGCTCGGATACGTCGCCGGTCAGCGAATAGCCCACCATCCGGCGCAAAAATTCGACCATGTTTTGGTTGCCACCCATGATTTGGTCGAGGAAGGTCAGCCACGCGGGGCATTGTGCATTTGGATCATAGTCAAAGGGGGAAAGGGCGGTGATCATGTCTTCCCGGTTGTGCGGGTGCAGTTGGCCGGTCTTCAGGTCGATTGTTCCATTGTTGGCGTTCAGTGTCCATTTTCCACGGTCGAATACATCCACCGTTGTAGCGATGGGTAGTTCAGACTCAGCCAGTCGGGTGATGGCCTCAATGCGGGCGCGGGACTGACAGACTTTTGCCCATTTGACCATTGCATCGGCGGTCCTTGACAGGTCTTCCGCGGTTTCTGTTATTTTGTCTCGCTGGTCTGCGGTTGTATTGCTTTCCCCAGCTAGCCGAAGGAAGGTAGCAGCCCGCCGGGTGATTTGGGCCGCTTCCGTGTAATAGCTGGTAGCCGTCTCTTTTGCCCGACGCATCACCGCACCGGTTTTGTCAGGCGTCCAATGTTTGCCGGTCCACGTTTGCCAGCCCCATTGTAGAGTAAATCGGAAGTCCTGGCCATGTATTCGGGCAAATCGGCGGGCATTGCCCAGGTCGGTAAACCGCTCTTTGTCTGCCTCGGCTATGCCGCCCTCGTCCACGTTTTCTCTGCCGTTCCCGTTCCCGTTCCCGTTCCCGTTGGCTGTGCCGTTCAATCCGTTGGTTGCTTCCATTCTGCGGGCCTCATCAAGAAAAGACCGGGCCTTACCGATGCTAAGTTCCAGGTAGGGCAAAGCCTGAGATCCTTTCTCGGCAAATTTGCCACGGGTGCCGATGGGGTAATGCTGGAAGACAGAAAGGATCTCCGTATCCGTTGCGCCAGAGCCGACCAGGGCAGTGATCACGGATTGGTCAGATTCCGACCGCCCGCCTTTTGCCGCGCCTTCGTTGACCAGATCCAAAATACCACTGGACAGTTGCCAGTTGCTCAGGTCCGGCTTTTGAGTTGTTGTTTCCTGGAATATGACATCGGCGGCCGCGGTGACTTGGGCAGCGTCAAAAATTTCACACAAGAAGTCAGGGAGAGGCAGGGGGACAATTTCATGAGGACCATAGCCTGATTCCCATGCGTACAGGTTGCCGTTGGGGTGCGTGCTGGGCGGTAATACGATGTAGCCACCGAATCCCCGAACATCGATCCCGGAGGGTAGCCCCTTGGTGGCATTGCCGTAAAGTTTCCCTTCCGGCATGAGGTAAAGCAGATGGGTGCCGCCGCCGCCGGTTAGGTTCGTGACAGTTTCCTCCTGGTCTTTATCCAGAAGTTTGTCGCCGTCGTAAATGTCTTTGTACTGGTCGGCGTCAAGGGCAATCAGGCCAGAGTTACCACAATTCAGCCCGATATTGGCAGACGGCCATTGCGTCCACCACTTTTTGATTTGCGCCAGGTCAGTTGTTGCATGGTAAACCCCGATCCCGGCAAAGGGTTCTTTGGTGCCGGGTCGCAGGGGAAAGATTTTCCAACCGTGCTGGGCATACCAGACGGCAGACTTGAAATGTGAGTTTTCCATGAGGTTATTTCCCCTGTCCGTGGTATTGTTGGTGGCAGGGTTTGCAGAGGGTGACACATTCAAAGGCGAAGGAGATTCCGAGTCGGTTATATCCATCATAACTTAGGTGATGAACGTGTGCGGTCTTTTCCTCTGTTGGCTGAAAACATGCCTGACAGCGCCAGTTATCACGCCGAAGAACCAACCGGCGAATCTTGCTCCAGTGGGGAGAGTTCAGGTAGGCGTTGTAGTTGGTCCACCATTCGGCATTTTGTGTCTGTTGCTCTTGGGCTAGTTCGGCCTGCCACTGGTCCGATAACTGCTTTCTGATACGTTTGTTTTTCTCGCGTACTTCGTCCCGAAATGATTCGTCAAAGTCGGGAAGTTTAGAAACATCATAATCAGATTTGCGGGCTTCTTTGGTCCTCTCGCCACAATCGACACATTGCAGATAAACGCACACAACACCGTTGCTCTTGGTAAAGAGAGTTGGTGTTGTGATTTCATGTGCGCAGTTTGTCAGATCGTTGTAGCGGTCATACGTTTTCCATTCTGGCATTGTTCGATCTCCTTTTCTCAGGTAGATGCGGATGCGGAGTGTCCGTTGACAAGCTGGACGGTCAAGTAATCTGTAGGCGTTTCGGATGGAGAAATCAATCCGAGTTGAACCGCCCGAAATTCAATCATCTGCCGAACGGAGGATGATTGGGATCGGTCTTCGGTTTCTGCGATTTGCTCCAATAGTCGCTGATGGCGAGCGCCCATCGTAAGAGCCTTCATTCGTGATTTTGCCATATTTCTGCTCCTCTAAGTGAATGACAGTATATCTGTCTACAATCAACTATAATTCATTAGTGCCTAAATGTCAATAGTCAGTATATGATAATATAAAATTGATATGTGTTTTGTATATACTGACTATTGACAAACGGGCAAAAAGGGGTTATAATGTTTTTAGAAACACCCGCACCGAACAAAAAAAGCCCCGGCCAGCGCACGAACGCCGAACCGGGGCACTACCAGAAAGGTACACACCCATGATAGCGCAAACAGCAGTGACCGTCAAGATGGAAAATGGAGCCAGCCAAGCCAGCGTCAGCGACCAAGGCGTCGTGATTGAGGATATGCGGGCGTACAGCCCCCGCATGATTACCATGATGAATCTGGAAGATGCTATCCTTGTAGCCCGTGCGATTCTGTCCTTTGCCGAAGATGCCGAGATTGACCGGATGGCCGAAGAGATGGAAGACGCCCGCTGGGACGCCATGAGCGCACACTTTGATTTTGACTAGACAACCCTGGCCCGGTATCCCCTGCCGGGTCACACCTTCGGAGGATTGACCATGAACGGACTAACCCGCACCCAAGCTGCCAGCCTTGACCATTATCTAACAACACCGCCCGACGAGCGAGAGCCGGAAAGCGCCGTGGACTTGGCATCCGACCGCTTGACGCCGATCTGTCATTGCAGCGCCTACCGTTTCCCGCACCGCCCCGGCGGTGGATCTTGTTACAGTTGTCCCGATTGTCACCGGGACACAGACTTTTGTCGATGTTAGCATTGCCGGGCATTCCCCGCCCGACCACATTTGGAGGACCGATGGAATTCACCCAAGCAGACCTGAACCTCATATCCGTCGCCCTGGGTAGCCGGATGGACGAACTAAAGATTCGCCTCCGCCTGGGTGACAAAGACGCAGTGAAGGAGGCCAAGATCGTCAAGGAGTTGGCCGACCGTCTAGAGACCGAGATTCGTGAAACATCCCTGCCCATTGGCGGGGACCGATATACCGTTGATTCTGACGGAATGCCTTGGGCCTAAACGCCCGCAACCACAGAAAGGGACACACACCATGCAAGGTACGAGCAGAAACCCCCTAAGCAGCACCGCAGACGCCGCCGATGGGCTGATTGAACAGTTGATGTTTTGCGCCGCCCGCCTGGGCGCTGCCATCGAAGACGACATCCAGACCAGGCGGCAACTCAGCGAGGCCAACAAACTTCTGAGCGCCGCGGAGAACGAGATTATCATGGAAGCCGTCTACGCCGCCGATGCCAAAGAGGGACCGCTCGCCGGTATCGCCAAAACGTCCAGCGCCTACAAGACCGCTATCGACGTGCTGGTCAACACCGGGCGCAAAAACGGCGGGGAGGCGGCCTATCACGCAGCGGAGGTCAGCCGCTACGAACGTCAGGCCGACAACGCCGCCATCGAACGTGAAGTCGCCACCGTCCAATTTTCCGCAGTACGCCACGCCGCCGATTTGATGGCGGCCATTCTGAAGACGGCGACCATCTAGGCCGCCGCCATAATCCGCAGAGCCATTCCAGAAAGGAACAAACACGATGAACGCTTTGATTCAGTTGCAAGGGGCAGGAACCCAACTCACCGAAGTCGAGCAGATGATTTTGGACGAGATCAATCAGGACGCCAACGCCTTCGACCTTCAGCCGGAACGGGTCAAGATAGCACCGGGGGGAATTGGTCAGTTTCTGGCCGGCGAGGGCGAGACGGTCAAGACCTTCACAGCCATTGTTGCTATCAGCCAGAAGATCCGGGGCTATTGGCCCGGCAGTGGCACGGGCAACGCCCCTTTGTGTTCCAGTCCTGACGGGGCGCGGGGCATCTTCACCACCGACCCGGACGCCGACCAAATCAAGGACGCCACGACCGCCAAGCAGCCCCACCCGGCCATCCGGCTTTATGACTCTGGTCAGCCTGTGCCCGACTTCTTCGGGTGCCCCTCGTGTCCTCTGAACCAATGGGGCAGCGAACACCAGCGCCGGGGCGGGGAAGGCCGGGGCAAGGCGTGTAAGGAGATGCGCCGCCTCTTGTTGCTGATTGACGGCTGGGCATTGCCCGCCCTCATGTCTTTGCCGCCTACCAGCATTAAGGCATGGGACGGCTTCTGCTCTGGGCAAGCCAGCCGCAAATCTGCCTACTTCGCCGTGCGCACCAAATTCGAGTTAGACGCGGCCAAGGCCAACGGGGGCGAGACCTATAACGTGGTCAAGGTGTCCCAGGTTGACCGGCTAACCGACACCGCCGACATGGCCGCCGTTTCTGAGATTCGCCGCCAATACCGGGATCTGGTTTCGCAGATGCCGATCCAGGTGGACGAATACGAGACCATCGAACCGGGTGCGGATGACGACCTCGCCCCGTTCTAACCGCACCGCCCCGGCCATCCCCCGGCCTGGGCCAACGAAAGGACATCGCACCATGCACAAAATATTGAACTGGCACCCCTGGGGTGACAACCCGCTGGATTACATCAACGTCGAACTCGCCACGCCGGACGAACGGGAGGTAATCATCGAACGGTGGGGGCTGGGATTCGCCGTCCTGGTGGATGGCGTCGAACATCTTGTCACGGACAGCAACGCCGTTGTCTGTGGCACGTTGTACGAACTGGAAGCGGGGATCATAGCATGAGCGAAAACACAATGGATCGGATGACCTGGATGCTCGCCGTCGCCGCCATCGTCCTGTTGATTGTCTTTTCCGGGACAGTCAGCGCCCAAGGCAATGGGCCGTACATCGACCACGGCTTCCAGCTAACGGGTGAACAGCTAAACGCTGCCAGAGTCGCAGCCGGTGAGGTCAGCGCCGCCCTGTTCGGGGGTCCGGCATACCTGGAAACACTCTGCACGATGGGGAACCGTGTAAAGTCTTCCCGGTTCCCTGACACCTTGTCCGCCGTGGTGGAGCAGGGGTATTTCGCCCCGCCCCGCCTGCTAACAACACAGGAGTACCGGATTGCCGAGGACTATTTCGGCGGGTTCTCCTGGTGTCTGTCTACTCCCCGTTACTATGTCCTGAGCCAACAGGACGTCGAGGCGCACGGGTTGCCAAATGGCGATCTATGGTTCCCGTACACGTTGCCCAGCGGAACAGTGCTGGCGGCGCACTTTTACAGCACTTGGCCAGAGGGGGCAAAGTGAACAAAATAGACGAAGTGCCCGTGAAGTGGTTTACCGGCGGGGATGAAGGATGGCCCATTGGCCACGCCCCCGCATACTGGGATCTGTCCACAGCCGAGAAAGCCGTCAGCCAGGGATGGCGCATGAGCGCCGGGGGCTGGTGGCACGGGCCTGACGGAGAAATGGTGGTGGACACCGCCGCACTGTGGGAGGACAGATACATCCAATGATACCCGTGACAGTAGTAACACGCAACGCCACCCAGGACCCGGTGACACACGACCTGTACCGTCAGATCCTAGCCGACCTCCGAGCGCAGGGAATGACGTACCGAAGCCTAGCCGAGGCGATGGGCTTCAGCGCCGCCATGTGGCGATTCTGGGAACGTGGAGAGCGGACCCTATCCCGTGAGGCCATGCAAGCCCTGCGGGAGTTTACCGACGAATTCCCCGCCATGCCGCCCACGGTCCAGGAGGTTGTCGCCGGGATGGTGGACCCTGACGCCGCTGTCCACATGATCGGCGAACTGGCCGCCGGTGAACTGGTGCGCCGGGTGCTGCTGCTGGCCAATGTCGGAAACGTCCAAATAAGCGCTAACGGGGCGATAACGGCGAAAACGGGCTTGGATACCGGGGAGGGGGACAGAACGCCTGTTACACCTGTAACATCGACGCAGGGGGCAAAGCGTGACAAGCGCTTCCGGCCCACAGTCAGCGCAGAGAACAAAAAGTGGCTGAAGGCCAAAGGACTGAGCGCAGATGCCGCCATCGAGAGACTTAGGCAAACGTCCTGACAAAAGGAGCCAGTCCTTCCAACGGCCCGCCGGGAGCCTATCCCGGCAGAAGGGGACAGCATGAACGACAAAACACCATACGAGCGAGGCAAGGAAGCATACAAGAAAGGGGAAGGATGCACCCCGCCATTATTTATCACCGGTATACGCCTATCTTCCACATAGCCGGGGTAGCGACCGGCCCGCATTGTACACAATCCAGCGAGGGGTGAGGGACAAGCGAACCACTAGCCAAAGGAAACGAAACGATGAACAGTTATCAGGGAAACTACGAGAACGTGAAACCGGGCGACACCATCATCATCAAGACCGGACCTTGCCGGGAAATGGTTGGCAAGGCTTACGGGAAGATTCAAACCAGATGGGGCAAAGACATTCGGGTGAAGATGGCAGACGAAACTTTCGAGATTATTTCAGGATTCACCAGCGTAGGGATCGGGGCATACTGGACACCAGATAGTCGAATTCGCTAACCCACACCAACGCCGGGGCACCCCCACCCCGGCCAACCAAAGGAGCCAGGAACATGAACGACCTCAGCACACTCTATTATACATTCGTAGAACTTCGGGTCGCCGCCGACATGATCAAGACGACTCAAGGCAACACGGCCACGGCCACCGTCGCCGCAAAGGCTGAAGCTCGCAAGGCATGGGACATCTACGCCACCGCCGCCGTCGCCGCTCTCAAAGCGGAACAGGCTTCAAGGTTGCAAAGAATTGCCAATGTTTACGCTGAAATTATTGAGTCACTAGAGCGATCAATTGCGGAGCGCACCCCATGACCACCGACACCCAACCCAAGACCGTCGAACGGAACCGGCTCGACGTGGAAACAGCCCGCCGCCGCCACCGCAGAGCCTACACTTTGATCAAGGAACTGGCAGCGCAAGCGGGGTATCTGGACCTGGGGCCGTACCTCAGCGGCCTTGATGAAATGTTGGATGAATTGGAAGAGGGGAGTGTCCATTTGAAAATATCTAATTGACATTGGGCCGTCGAACGTGTATCATGATCCTAGAAAACACGAATGTCCCAGCCGCTTACAACGGTGGGGCACTCGCTAACCGAAAGCCGGGACAAGCGGCC
>Ga0208900_1001641_pt1 | contig 11483 bp, 4 predicted proteins | sample AntAceMetag02UKK_FD_184763 | JGI IMG/M metagenome (GOLD analysis project Ga0208900, IMG submission 184763) | Saline lake microbial communities from Ace Lake, Antarctica - Antarctic Ace Lake Metagenome 02UKK (SPAdes) (version 2) | ecosystem: Environmental > Aquatic > Non-marine Saline and Alkaline... | reverse complement strand
TTAACATGGCCTAAAGAAGCGGTCTGCAATAAAAGAACACGTTGAGCCAATAAAGTCTTCAGATCCACTTGTTGATGATACTTGCCTGCGTATAGATTACCTTTCTCTTTATCAAAACTGAGCTCAATTTGATTGTGAGTATGCCCCGATAGAACTATTACCTCACCTTTTGATTCTTGAATCGTTTTCAGAAAGGAAAATTGATTTTTAAATACCGTTCATGCATCCAGATCACTTGTTCTAATTTGTTTCTCGAATTCGATGTTTTGTATTAATTGGTTGCAATAATTCAAAGAACCATTGCCTACCTTTAGCGGTAAAAGGTTTTCCCTTTTTTTTAAAGAAGGCATTGCCAATGGATTTAGAACCGGAGCATGCGATATTATTATTACGGGTTTATTTTTTTTATTCTTTTTAAGTTGTTTTTGCAAAAAATCTAATTGGTTCAGATCATATCCAGAAGATCGAGGGCCAGTTCGACTTTCTAATGCGGAGGATATGAATCGATGCCATCGCCTACTAAAAAAATTGTTTTTTTCACAAAAAAAGTCAGGCCCGGTATCAAGCACAACCATCTCTCCATGTTTTAAGTCTGCAGAGTATGTCGTAAAAGGATTAATTCTTTGGTAATAATAATTTAATGAGTGATGTCGAGTCTTATTTATTCGGACTGCATTTAAATCTGAAATTCGAAATTTAAACTTCTGGTATTGTCCTTTTCTCTTCAAGTATTCAGTGGTAAATTCATCAGCAATCCCAGAATGTCTGATACCATAAATTTGTAATTTATATGGGTGCAAGCGGTAATCATGGTTGCCTACGGCAGTATACATGGGTACTAACAAGCGTGGGGCTATATTCGTTTGGCCAAGTAACAGATTTTCAAAAAAAGACCATTCAGATTCTTCAAAACTGAAATTTGATTTATATCGAACTTTGCTGAATTTGTAATCAACCAGATCTCCACTAAATATTACAAAATCAAGTTGCCCCTGTTCCCATAATGTGTTTGCAATTGAGATAAAGCGTCCTAGATTTCGGTTGGCATCTATAAATGAATCCATAAAACAATCACAGGTCCATGCATCATTTGTATCAAAGACAGTCATCTCTTTTACAGAACTTACAATACGTTCCTTCCGTCTTGTAAAAAGATCTTTCACATTGTCTTGTAATGTTTGCCATCTGCGTGCGACATGTATATCCGTTGCTGTCAATGTTTTTATATCTTGACTCGAATCATTAGAAAAGTAAACAGAATTGGGTTTTATTAAAACCTGAGAACCAATTTTTACTTCTATATCACAAAGCAATGTTCGATATTTTTTCAAGCCAGGAAAATTAATTATTTCAAATGATAAAACTAAAACGTTTGGGTACTGGTTCTCTATCCATTCAGGCCAAATCCCTGGTACAGTTGTCTGAGTTAGTTGCTGTTTACATTGAGCGACAAGATTCATTTCGATCCGTTTACCAACAACGGTTAACAAATTTCCACGTATTATCTGATCCTCATTAGTCGTATTATTGACAACAATAACAGTCAACTTTTTGGATCTGGCAATTTGATTCGGACATCCTATTGAAGGCCATAATATCATTGTATCAGAATGGTTCATATTTCCCTTGGTCGATTAAATGCATATTAAAAAATAATGAATCATTATTTTATTCTACCGTAATTTTTCATATATTGCATAAATTCTTTAGAATAGATAAAAAAGAATTCCTCCACATCTTTTGCCTTGCCGGCTAATTTTGTTATTTTTCCAAACGTCTCTCTTAATTCTTTATTAGTAAATGCACCTTGATAGATGTTGTGCCCGTAAAGACTTTTACTGAGAAATTTTTCTTTCTCACCCGCTGATGTTTTTATTTCTATTAGAAATTTCAAACTTTCATCATTCAGGTCGTAACTTTCTAAAAAAGCTAATACTTCATAACGGTGATAGTCTTTGATTCTTTTAAGCAAGTCAACGACTGCCCATCGATAGACTTCAATATCCTTTGAGTTGTTAGGAATATCTTGATCACTTTTCTCAGTTAATTTATTCTTTTCCAAGATAAACAAAGTAATAATTCTATCTATCGTAGCAAACACTTCTTTTAAATAGCCTGAAACCGCAACAACAGATAGCGACTGGATTAAAAATGTAATCACATAGTTCCTGGTTTTCTTACTGGGTTCTCCAAATTTTAGTAAATCGTTTTTACTATTAAAATCTAATAAATCTATTACCTCTAATAATACATTTGGTCTCTCCTCTTCTAAACGCAACTTAAGTATATGAAAAACCAGAGTATTGATATAAATTCGGTCTATGGTGCTATTATTATTAACAATCCAGGGGACTGCATATGGATTCACCGTCTTATTGATTTCTTGAGATAATTTATAATTAAAATCTGTGACAGTTTCTGACGCTGGAATAGGTTCTACTGATTTAGGGCGTAAAAAAGCATAACTAGGATTTTGGATAAGATTATTTCCTAATTCTTTTAATATATTTTTGAGTAAATTTCTATGCGGGACTCCTTTTTTTTGCAAAAGTATGGAAACAGTTTCACCAATTCTGTGACGATCCATTTCTGTGCCTTCTTTAATTATTTGTTTCATATACGCAATCGCGTTTGTTTTATCTGACGCATTTAAATAGTGAGAAGGCAGTATGGAAAGGATATACCATGAAATTAAACCATTTTCTGAATGTACTTTTTGCTTAAAGATTTCATAATCATAATCAAAAAGATTCTGATGATCTACGTCAAAAAGATTTCCCGCTTGAATAATTTTTCCTGGATCATGATGCAATTGAAATACCATTTCAAAATAATTACACGGTAATGGACCTTTCTCTTTGTAAGCTTTTGCAATACGCCGTGAGACAAACTTAGCAAAATAATCTCCAAAAAATGCCAATAAGGGATGGCGTAATAGCTTTTGTATTATGGGCAATCCTGAATTTATAACAGCGTTCTGGATATCTTTGTCATTAAAAAAATTTCCCAAACCAAATAATATAACATTTAGCAATAAATTTGCTTGTCCCTTTATTTGTCTACTTTTTTTCGTAGTTATCTTATCATTGATTGCACTTAAACCAATATGAAAAGCACTTAGTAAATTGATGCTGCCAAATAAAACGGTACAACACTTATTCATAACCGGTGAAATAAGATCAATTCCTTTCCATCTTAAAGCCACAATATAGTCACCGATATCTTCATATAGTTGTTCTGATAGGTTTTCACTTAAAAAGAAAAGTATATCAACTATTTCATCAGTGTTACGTTTGGCAATATGGCTATCTATAAGCATTGCATGAACACCAGCACGACAGATATTAGTATTAAAACCAATTTCATAGATAGTGGTGCACAATATTTTTTTAAATTCAATAAAATTGTTTGTAGCATATTCCTTAAATATGTTTCGTAAAATATGATAGGCTTCAAATTCCTTCATAGAAGCTATTTGATGCAATGCTTTGTGCTCATTCATTTTCCACAATTGCATAATTACACCTTTTAAAGGTTCAATAAAAATGCTTTGACGTTTGGCCTTTTCAAAAAGTTCTTTTACAATTTCCGGTTTATATGTCTTGTGCATTTTTATTTCAAAACAATAGTGTTGCATCAAATATTCAAAATACTTGTCAAATATAATCCTTATACAAAAGTAGCTATTGGTATCATCTTTATTGGCTTGGTTTGAAGAATCAATATTTGAAAATTCGGTTTTTGAAATAATATTTAGGTTTAACAAACGAGAATAAGTAGAACGGTTATCAATATTTTCCTGTTGTAATAGCTCCCGGCAAATTGGGCAACGCGGGTTTGGATATTTATCTTCAGTTAAAACTGGTTTTTCATAACGAACACAATCACGTCTTTTACAGCACAAAATAATGTCAACATTATATACTTGTTCACTGCAGATATGATCTAATAATTTCATATAAGCTTTACGATCATCGTCTTCGACTTCTTCAAAGTCATTGAATCCATCAATTGAATAATCTATCAATTTCATGGTATTAAGCAAATCTGTTTCTTCACGATAATAATAACTCATTAGATATTTATATAAAAAAGGAAGATCTCGTTTTCTAAGTCTTTCTTTTCTAAAAGCTTTCATTATAGTTTCAACATCGATCAAATCAGGTATTTTGCTCTCTTTGAAAGCTTCAAAAAGAAAACGTAATATTAATGGCGATTCAATAAACTTTTGTTCATTATATTTTAATGAACGATCATCATTCCATCTATTTGGAATTGTAACTTTAAAAAATGTTGCATACTTTTTTATTGCTTTGCGAAGTTGTATCTCATTAAAAGGTTCAAGCACATTTGCTAACTTGTTAAAATCCGAAAATACATAGCGGTGTTTATCGGGCACAAAGCCTGAATTTTTTATTATTTCCCATGCAAAACTTCGACAGGTAATTATAATTTTTAACCACTCATATGGGTTAGCATTAACCAGTTCATCCATGCAACGGAAAGATTCTGTTGGATTGTCAGTTTCATTAATACCATCTAAAAGTATAATAAATTTTTGATCAATTCTCTTTTTATCGAGCCAACTGAAAAAAAGTTCCATATCCTGGATCGGGTTTTCTTTACCAAATATGGCCTTTTTGATAACACTCAGCAGAGAGGATGCTTGTACAGTCCGTCCGCTGATTATCCAGACAAAATCATCAGGAAATTTTTCGATATACAAATGACAGATCTCCGTAGATTTGCCTACCCCGGAATCAGCAACCATGATCATAATATTTTCACTACCACGAAACAATTTCTCATATGCTTTTTCCATAACTTCACGTTGCACATAAGTTTGTGGATTATAACGCCCGTCATCGCGATAATTTTTAAACATTAACTCCGAATGTGCATCTGACAGATTTTTTATCGAATGTAATGGAGGAATATCAACGTCTGAATTTTCAATGATACAATCTAAAAGGTTTTTTTGATCTTTTTTAATTCTTTTTAGTTTGTTTATTTCGTCATTATCAGTAAATTTGCTAAATAATTTTTGGAGAAGTTGTACACGATTATCCAGATCATCATTGTATGTCAAAAATTTTATAGTATTACCCAAAATATATTTTGCACGATTACCTACCAAAGTCTCATAAACCAATAGATCATTAATCTTATCATCCATAAAAATCATCATAAATGGAGTTATGTTTAAATCTTTTTTCCCCGACATGCTGCGTATAATAAATTGAAAATGGTCACTTCTCGTGTACTCAATTATATCATGCCCCATCACCTTCGTTTCAGTATTTTTATTTGAACCTTCTAAAACAATATGAATTAGAGGATAATCAGCGACAAATCCAAATGCAAGTAAAAGTTCATGTAAGTAAGGCATATTTTCTATGAACAAAGTTTTAGATATTTCCTCTTCAGGCATTATGTCTGAGTGCACATAGGTATTTCGAAGATGGATCATATGCTCAATCAGTTTATTCGTCCTCTTGTTAAGTACGCCACTGAGTTCAGTAATACAAAAATGTTGCTTCTTTTTTTTATAGTGCTTAATAATCTCTCGTAAAAATTGCATCCAATGTCCTAAAGACGGGCGCTGTAAGGACCGGGATAGGGTTTTGTTAACTTGAGTCGAGTCCGGATTCTCCATGTATTCAGCAATACAGATTATACTCAAGTATTTTAAAACACCAATAAACACTTTTACCAGGTCTCGAAATTTTATACGGGGGTTCTTCTCATTTAACATAAGAAAATAGAGCTTTGCTAAAGGGTATGGCATTTTTTCTAATATTCGATTGTTAAACTGGGAATATTTTTCATCCATATATGCATCCTCCAATTCGAATAAAGTTACTATTTATGGTTCCCTGAATAAATCAATGTCAATAAGCGTCAAACTTTGAAACTCCCTGAAGTAAAAAATATTATTTTTGGTCGTCTGATCAAATATTTGAAGCAAAAGTTCATAACCTTTCTTTGAACGACTCCTGTCTATTTGGGATCATCCAGGATAATTCAGGATAGACAATTGCAGATATACGCAATTGGAAAAGTCTTGTCAATAAAGGGATAAAAGATTCAAACAATATTCGAAATGTCCTACTCCCTTTAAAAAAGTCATAAATAAGGGCGAAATAAAGAAAACTTAATTTCCTCGATGGCCAAACATGAAGCACAATAAATTTTCCCAGCGTATTCTATTGCGGGTGAATCGACAATCGTATAATTATGCCCTCTACCATCGTACCAGGCAGCCTTAACATTGTGGCCATATCTCCCACCAGACCTGTCATCTAACCGTTCTCTTCCTTTCATTAAAGGCAACCCCATTGATTCTTCTTTCGTTTGTTCAAGGATTTCAAGTTTAGCACCCAATCCCTTTAAATTAAAACCTGACAACGGATCCGTGCTGATTATATAACGTTTAAGGGTTCTGTCTTTTTGAATAGTGACATCCCTTGAAACGATTAAAAGATCAAACCCCTTTTTCTGTGGGCTGTTTATCACATCACCCCGTGCCAGTTCTTTAAAAAGAATACTTTCAGGATTATGAAGAATAAGGGCATCTGCTTTGGTTTTTTGTTTAAAATCATTCTTTTGTTTGCTGAAAAGGAATTCTTCAAAACACAAAGACTTTCTTTTGGGTAAAACAACCTGAAAAATATCTGAAGTTAAAAGGTCTTTTTCATATGTTAATTTTGCCTGTTCCAATGAAATTTCAATTTTTTTAGTAATCAACCTTTGGGCAGCATCTTCCAGCGAATTACCTTTTTCAAGAAGAATATATGTTTTTTCAATAAGCTCTATTCCAACTAGTAATTTAGAAAGATTATCAACCTTTGAATATGGTATCATTAAAATTGTACGAAAGACTATAGCCCAGTTTGTTTTGGGGTTGTTTGTCCTCACAAGCCCTTGATCATTTTCACCTACTGCCCTTTCAATTATTTTTAACGCATAATTTGTTTCAAATATCTCTGGCTGGGTTACAATTTTTGTAAATAACCAGACAGAACTGATGGAGTCAAGGTCTGGGGATGTGTGAAGGACAATCGTTATATCTTTCATCGGATCCAAACACGATAAGATATGCTCTTTATATTTATTTATAATTAATTCGAAAGTACTCATGGCAGATGTATCACCACCATGATGATCAAGGACCTGTGGTGCGGATCTATCTCCGACATCAAGCCAAAATTCATTTGCATCAACGTGATTAGGGGCTGCTGTACCGTGAGGAACAAATTTATAATTTATTTTCATATTTTGATACATCTTTCTTTAGGATTTCCAGTATCTGCTTGCCCCAATCATTTGAACGGTCTGAACTCAAATCAATCGCGCTATATATTCTCTCATACAACCATGGAGCCCCAACTCGTTTTTGAATTAAGTTAAGAAGTTTATCCCCATTTTTATCAAAATCATCCCAGAAATCAAGATTTGCACAACAATACAATAAGCCAGAAAACAGATGGAACTGAGAAATATTTTTAGAATCTTCATCCAATTGGTCTACTAGTCGAAATCCATCCTGAAAATGCCCCATGGCTTTATAATAATACTTCGAGGATTTCGTATCGGACGATTCTTTTATTTCCACCAAATATGAGTCACCCAAATCATAACACCTTAAATATTCACCAAAAATATCATTGACCTGTTTTGCAAAACTCAAGCTTTCCTGAAAACAGGCTCTGGCTTCTGAATATCTTTTTTCTTTCACTAAACAAGCTCCGAGTCCTCCCAAACTTATAGACAAACCGTGTTTATCATTTAATAACCTTTTCCTGCTAATACTACTGCTAAAGAGCCGAATGGGTTCTATTTGATTTTCAGGATTTTTCCCCAATAATCTTCTGGCCAAAAAATCCTCAGCCCAGGCAGCCAGAGGTTCGGTCTGAAAATTCTTATCTTTATCTTCAAATCCAAGGTATTCAATACATTCAGTTATATTTTTAATTTCTGTTTCCAGATTCTCTCCATTTATCGCTTTATAAAAATAAGCTTCTGCTTTGGAAAAATTATCATTTGATTTGATTAGTAACTGTTCTGCAGATTCCTGGCCATTTTTTTGATATGTATTTGTTTTATCTTCTCCAGAAATACCTTTGTTTCTGCCTGCTTCATAGCATACTCTTGCCATGGCTTTTAATATTTTAATAGAGACGGATTTTTGTTTCTGTTTATAATATTTAATACATCTGTCCGCAATTTTTGAAGTATTAATATTTTGCACATGCGCTTTTTCACATTCGATCAGAAGCATTTCTTCTTCCCTGTTCATAGATAACCCAAGGAAATCAGCACAATCAATCGCCATTGCAGTATATTTTTTTGCAAGGTCAAAATTAAAACTATTCGTACCAACTTTTACAGCCATTAAACAATTTTCCATGGCCTTTTGAGCATTTCTTCCCCCTGATGAATAAAATTGCGTACAAATATCAAAAATGTTGTTTACATCTTCATCGACCCTTTCCAGAAGATACACCGCAATCTTTTCGTGGATCATTTTAACTTTTTCGCTGGCAGACGGCCAAGATGGTCCCTCAAAAGAAATATTTAAAATATCTCTTACTTTTCTCAGTGTGATCGAATCTTTAAATGAAAAACAGCCGTCCTCTTCAGAATTATCATAAACAATTCCTGAAAGTTTTTCAATTTCTTCAAGTTTATCTATAAGTTCTTCATCCTTCAAACATCCCGAAAGCATTTCAACATCAAAATTTTCTCCAAGGCATGCTGCATAGGAAATGACTTTGACTTGTTCTTTGCTGAGCGTATCCAATTTAGTTTTTATTATTTCATAATAACTTTGGGGCTCTGGAAGTCCTTCACCATTAAAATATTTTTTTGACAGAGTGAATATTATAATAGTTTCAGTATTTCCAGTTTCAGATAGGATTAAAATTTTATCTTCTGCAAGTATAGAAATATATTGGAACATCGCCGAAAGCTTATCATCCATTAGTAAGTCAAATTCATTGCAAATTAATTGTGAAGATTTCTCTTCTATATTCAGGGCATGACATATCATCTTCGTGAGCCCATTTCTATCTGGAAAATCGAGTTCAAAAGGGGTTAATCCCTCCAATTGAAAGCGATTATCACAGTTTCTCTGTACAATCAAATAAAGAAGCTCTAAGTTTTCATCTGCCGGGAACTGGTCTTTCAAAAATTGTAATAGCTTTTCAGAGGCAGGATCAATTTCCTGCATATTATCGAAAAATATTACAACCATATTCTTTTCAGCTTTTTCTCTAATATATTTTGAGATGGTCTGAAATATTTTTTCTTGTTTTTTTTCGTCCATTGCCTGGGTGGAGTCGTTTCCTAATGCAGAAAAAAAGCTGTCAAGCCCGAGAAAAGATGGAATCATATTGCCTGGATCCAAAGAATCCCCTATTTTAGATAAAATATTTTCAGAAGATATTAAGGGGCTGATTAAATATTCAGGGAAAGCATCATAAAAAGGTTCATATGGCGTTTGTGCAATTTCATCATTTCCTTTTATATGACATTGCCCGATAAACTGTATTACCGTACCCTCATAATCTTTTTCAATGCGTTTAATCATTGCATTTGCAGCCGCCGTTTTCCCACAACCGGCTGGCCCTGTCAACTCCAACCAGGTCGTCTTAAAGGGTTCAGTCTGTTTTCCAGTCAGTGGATTAATTATCGGATCGATAATCTCTTTGAATTGTTTTGATTCCCAATATTCATATTCGGATGTCTTGATTGAATGAATCAATTTTTGAACTGGCAAGAATTTAGTTTCATCATCCGGATTCTCTGGCCCTTCTATCACGTCAGGACCAACCTTAATAAACTGATGATAACATCCCGCAAGAAAAGCTGAAATGATAAGTAAGCCATACGCCCACATTTGACTTGGTAACTGCCAAAAATCCTTAATGGGGAGGGTTTCGCCAAAAAATATCGTTCCCCCAAAAACAAAGAGTACGGGGAATAAATATATCCCTGATAATAACGTATTTGAGGTGACCTTATATTCGTTATGATCAAGAGCAGATCCAAACGAGTAAAATATGAACCCTGAAATTAAAAATACACTGCTAATTCTGGCTAATCCATTAATAGAATTCCAATACAGCATAAAAGGTGTTAACAGATAAAAGCAAACGCCAATCGAGATGGACACAAAAATTGCTGCTCCATGGCCCATAATTTCAAAATCTTCATCAAGATGAAACAAGTATTTATTTAATTGCAGATAAATCAATGCTGGTATAAAAAACAATGCCACTCCAACCAGGCATGGCCACCAAAAAGAAAGGAAATAAAGGGTTCCCGGTACAGGCATAATGTTTGAAATTAGGGGTAAAATGATCCATGGTGAAATTCTGCCAATTAAATAGGAAACCATCGCGACGATAATATATTTGCCTGAAAGGCTGAAGACTTTCTTTATGTTACCTTTGTAAACTATACTTCGAAAGGCAATAATACAAACTATAAAACCGATAAAAAAAGAAGCAATTATTGGCCAGAAATATTTATTTCTATTTCTGCTGAATCCGTTCTGGAAAAAAGTATGGGTCGGTTTTGTTATATTAACCGAATATAAATGTCCTTCAGTAATATAATAATGAATATCGTTGATAACATCTTCTTCATTAACCGAAACAACCAATAGCTCCTTACAATCAAATCCGGTATATAATTTTTCTAATATTTGTATCGGAAGGAAACCAATGCCTGCTTTATAAATTTCATATTCTTCATTTGTCAGATACCTGCGAACCTCTTGGGAATTATGCACAAAAAATTTTGGTAAAGACTCAAAAACGTATAAAACCTCTTGTTCCAGAGCTATGTTTGATTTTTTGTGCTTTAATTTTTCTCCTGTATTGCTATTAAAGATAACATTCAATTGAGGTTTTGAATTCCAGTTGCCCACTATATCACGCGCCATTTTTAGCCCAGCTGATGTTGAAGCCATTACAGCTGGATCATCAACAAGTTCATAAGTTCCTAGCGTCAAAGCATCAGAAAAAATATTTGGCACCAACATTCGTACAAGCGGGAATACACCATGTAAGGTATCAAAGTGCACCTCCATTTGACTTAAAAAATCTTTTCGTAAAATTTTTATTTCATTCAGTAAGTTATCAACTTCTTCCGTTTTTTCAAAATCTCTTAAAATATTTTCCGCAGTTTTAATATGGTTAAGGCCACTGTAAAATGATTCCATATTCCCTTTTTCTGCCAGGGCAAGCCAAAAATAAGTATTTGCATGCTTAATTTCATTTTTGGTTTTTACAAGTTCTGAACTTCCCGCAATGCCAGTTAAACAGAGTAATAACAATAAACAATAAACGTATCCTATTTAAATTAAGGGGGCTCCCGATTAACAAATATATACGATATGGAATCACGAGTACCTTGGATGCGAAAAAAGTATTTTATAAAGAGTTGAAAAGTAGCTTCAAAGTTTCAAGTGCTGT
>Ga0208900_1001640_pt1 | contig 11496 bp, 7 predicted proteins | sample AntAceMetag02UKK_FD_184763 | JGI IMG/M metagenome (GOLD analysis project Ga0208900, IMG submission 184763) | Saline lake microbial communities from Ace Lake, Antarctica - Antarctic Ace Lake Metagenome 02UKK (SPAdes) (version 2) | ecosystem: Environmental > Aquatic > Non-marine Saline and Alkaline... | reverse complement strand
TATGGGTGCTGCAGCATTTTTGGAAATTCAGGATGAAAAGGGCCGTATTCAATGTTATTTTAAGCGTGATGAAATTTGCCCAGGCGAAGACAAAACCATGTACAACACGGTATTTAAGCGCCTACTCGATATTGGGGATATTATTGGTGTTAAAGGATTTGTATTTGTTACCAAAATGGGTGAGGTAACAATTCATGTAAAAGAATATAAATTACTCACCAAATCGCTGCGTCCTTTGCCAATTGTGAAAGAAAAGGATGATAAGGTTTACGATGCTTTTACTGATCCCGACCTTCGCTACCGTCAGCGTTATGTTGACCTGATTGTAAATCCTGGTGTGAGGGAAACCTTCATCAAGCGGACCAAAATGGTGAATTCCATTCGTGAATTTCTAAATCAGAAAAGCTATCTTGAAGTTGAAACCCCGATATTACAGCCACTGTATGGTGGGGCTGCTGCAAAGCCTTTTAAAACACACCACAACGCGCTTGACATGACGCTCTACATGCGCATTGCCAACGAACTCTATCTTAAAAGACTGATTGTTGGGGGATACGATGGTGTGTTTGAATTTTCGAAGGATTTCAGGAACGAGGGCATGGGCCGTTTTCACAATCCTGAATTTACGCAGATTGAATTGTATGTTGCCTATAAAGATTATGAGTGGATGATGGACCTGGTGGAGGAGATGGTCGAAAAAGCTGCCCTCGACCTGCATGGGAAAACATTGATCCAGGTGGGTGAAAACCAGATTGACTTTAAGCGGCCATGGAAACGCTACACGATGTTTGAAGCCATCGGGCATTTTACAGGTATAGATATCTCAGAAATGGATGAGGCACAATTGCGCGAAACAGCGACAAAGCTCCAGGTTTCTATTGATCCAACCATGGCCAAGGGCAAGATCATCGACGAAATTTTTGGTGAGAAGTGCGAAGCCAAACTGATTCAACCAACTTTTATTACCGACTATCCTGTGGAAATGTCGCCGTTGGCCAAGAAGCACCGGAGTAAAAAAGGCCTCGTTGAAAGGTTTGAAGCCATTTGCAATGGCAAAGAATTGTGCAATGCATTTTCGGAACTGAACGACCCTATCGACCAACGTGCAAGGTTTGAAGAGCAGCTTGAACTTGGAAAACGTGGAGATGAAGAATCGATGGTGCTGGACGAAGATTTCCTTCGTGCCCTCGAATTTGGGATGCCGCCAACGGCCGGTCTGGGTATTGGCATCGACCGGCTGGCAATGATCATGACAAATTCTAACTCGATACAGGATGTTTTGTTCTTTCCGGCTATGCGCCCCGAAAAGAAAGTGGAATTGCCCGGGCCTGAAGATTTCATCTCTCTTGGCATTGCTGCCGATTGGGCTGAATACGTGATTAAAGCTGGCTATACATCACCTGATGATTTGCTGAAGGAGAAGCCCACCAAAGTACACCAAATGCTGAATGGATACCGGAAAAAGAACAAGCTGGAAATTCCGGCACTAAAATTGGAAGAGGTCCAGGCCTGGTTTAACTAATATTTGTTAAATAATGATATGGCAATAAGTTGATGCTTAAATACATTACTATATTTGCCGCCACATAAATATGAAATTACATTAATTATTAATAAATTACTGATTAAATTATGAATTTGAAAACGTTTGTAACACTGATTTTAGTTACCTTTTCTTTTAGTGCCTTTGCCCAGGATATCAACCAGGCTGGTGAAATCTATAACCAAGGAAATGAAGCTTTAAAAGCTGGAAATTATGAAGTAGCTTTACAAAAGTATGAAGAGAGCATTAAATTAGCTTCAACATTGGGAGTTGAAGGGGAACAATTAGTTTCAGGAGCAAAAGCTAATATACCAACATGCTATTACCAATTGGGGATTGCGGCATATAAGAAAAAAAACTATGATGGAGCAATGACCCAGATGGAAAGTTCTATCAAATATGGAAAAGAGTATAATGATCTCAAGACAGTCAGTAAAGCAGAATCCACTATACCAAAATTATACTATTCGCGTGGATTAACTTTTTATAAAGGAAAGGATTATAGTAAAGCTATTGAGGATTTTAATAAAGCTATAGAATTGAATCCAAATTTTGCAAAAGCATATAGATTAATAGGTCTTTCATATAGCGAAGTAGGTGAAAAGGGTAAAATGTTAGAGTCTTTCAGTACTGGTTTGGAAATAGCCGAAAAGGAAGGCGATAGCGAAACTGCAAAAAAGATAAAAAGTGCAGCAAAAAGTAGAATTCAAAAAGAAGGAACCATGAAATTGCAAGCACAAAATTGGGATGAAGCATTACCATATTTCAATGAGCTTCTTAAATACGATCCTGACAACAAAGACAATTTTTATTATTTAGCTATGGCAAATAACGGACTTAAAAATTGGGATGAGGCAATTAATTCTGCTCAAAAAGGATTGAGTTTCAGCTCTGAAGATTCGGATGAGTATAAGGCGAAGTTTTACTATGAGTTGGGTAATGCGTTTAAGGGAAGTGGTCAAATCGATAAAGCATGTGAAGCGTATAAAAATGCAAGCTATGGTGATTTTGTGACTGGTGCTGAATATTTAATAAAGGAAGATCTGAAATGTAAATAATACTTCATAGATAATTATTATTAATTTCTTCTGTTTAAAAAAGGGTTATCATTTTATGATAACCCTTTTTTATATCTTTGTAAGGAATAAAATCTAATACATTGTGAAAAAAATATTTTTGGTTTTTGGATTAATGCTTGTAACTAGTTTCATCTATTCCCAAGGATTAACAACTAATGCAAGTTATATTAAAGCAACCCATTCTGATGACTATGAAGCTACATTAAAGAAACATGCGCTAGAGGAATGGCAGGATGATTATACAATGGTAGTCTACGAAATCAATTTACAGGCAGATGCTTTAGTAGAGTTGATTGATACATTTAAGAGTGAAAACACAAAAATAGTTTATAGTGCTATCAAAGAATGGAGTATTCACGGATATGAAAATAGTAACATCAATAAATTTGGGGAGATAAAAACCTTTGGGTTAAGTCAATTATTGAAATTACATTGTGACTGGACCATGGTTAAATACGAGTATGATAATCAGGTTAAGGCTAAAAATTCATTTTAACTTTTGGACTATGATAAGGTTATATTAGAAAAGGCTGCCCGGTTGGGTGGCCTTTTTTGTTTTGGTGTAATAACATTATCAGTTAATTAAATAATTTTAAGTAACTTTGTTTAGGAAATAAAAGCATTAGAAAATGAAAAATATTTTCATTCCTGGTCTTATCTTGATATTGCTCGCATGCTCGTTTACAAATAATGCGCTCTCTGTTGAGTTGAATTCAATTCCATTTGAAATTACTGCCGAATCACCTACAGAAATATTTGCCTATGATACAAGCGATAATGGAAACGGGTCGGATGTGTGGGTGAGGTTTAATGCAGCATCAGCACAACAATCCATTAGCGAATACAGGGTGATAATGATCCCTGAAGGATTTGGCTCTTTTTCACTTGAGGAGGCTAATTTATTAAGTGATGATAGATATACTGTAGTTCAACAAAATGGTTCAGCATGGTACCAAACCAGTCTTGATGTAAACATGACTGATGTAAACGGAAATGCAATTCAGCAAGATTTTGGATATTATGTTAAAATATTATCGGTAGCTGATGGGGTTAATGCAGATGTAAACAGTCTTACCGAAAACACCCCACTTTTTTATTTGCATATACCAAACTTCCTTAAAGCAGACGAAAAAACCGTTGGCAGGGTTCTGTATTTTGATTACGAACCTGACGTGCACTTCGTATCAACCGCCCCTCCCCAAAACACAGTTTTTTTTGATTTGTTTAATGATGGTATAGCCGAGTTGTCATTTACTTTTACAGAAATAAATTACACGATTTTTTCTGAGTACTGGTTAAATATGAGTGCGTGTTCTGGTACGATGATAATGCCATCAAAACTTGTGGGGGAAACTTGTATTTCTCCATATAATTACTGGAGTTCTGCTAGTGTGGAAATGGCTTACTACTATGGCGGTGATAATTCCCAATATGGTTTATGGCTTGGGAGTCCTGGTTATCTCGGCATGAAAATGCAAAAAGATGGCGATACACTTTATTGTTGGTTAAATATGAGTGCAAACACGGGCAGTGTTACCATTTATGATGTTGCCGTATTTAATATGAAAACTATTGGTGTTCCAGAATTTGAAAGTCAATCTAATGAGATGCTTCAAATTGTACCCAATCCATTTGGGAATATTTTGAATATACAATTTGATTTACCACTCAAAACAAAAGGTGAAGTCAGGGTACTTAATGCAAATGGTGCTGTGGTTTATTCAAGGGATTTGCTTCATGGCTTATCCTCAAAAAGTATAGATATGTCCAATCATCCTTCGGGCATTTATTTCGTGATTTTTAATGATGGAATTTCAAACCGTTTTTATAAGGCCATTAAGAAATAGGAAAAGGAATTATTGGAGCAAGAACATTTTATCATTTCATCATTTTATCATTTCATCATTACCTTATTAAAAAACCAATGTAAAAACCGTCCCCTCACCCTGCTTCGATCGTACAGATATTGACCCCTTATGCAGGTGCATGATTTGACGTGAAAGGCTCAAACCAATGCCCGACCCATGTTTTTTGGAGGTAAAAAATGGCATAAATATCTTATCTAAAATATCAGGTTTGATGCCGTAGCCATTGTCACGGATTTCGATTTTTATCCTACTATTCCTTTCATGTGCAAACATTGCTATGATCGGATTTTCCTGATCCTTAACAGCATCAACAGCATTAAGCAAAAGGTTTATCAGTACCTGGTCGATGAGGTCGGGGTCGGCAGTTACCATCAGGTCATTGGGGCTGATTTTGTAACTACAGTCAATGTTTAATTCATCAATTTTTGGTTTAAGCAGAAGTTCTGCATTTTCGAATACCTGCAACAACTTAATATACCTGAAATTTGGTTTTGGGATCCTGGTAAGGTTCCTATAAATTTCCACAAAATTCAATAAACCCTGGCTACGCTTTTCGATGGTTGCAAGGGCGCTGCCAATATTTTCAACATCCTCTTCATCCAGCTCATTCAACCTTACCTTTTCGTCCTCTTCGGTAAGCAACATGCCCTGAACTGTTCCCGCCAACGATGAAATTGGGGTAATCGAATTCATGATTTCATGAGTCAGTACCCGGATGAGTTTTTGCCATGATTCGATTTCTTTTTCCTCCAATTCGTTGTGGATATTTTGCAGCGAAATCAAAGTATAGTCTTCATTGCGCATCCTGAATTGTGTAGCATTTACAGCCAGTTGCAATAATTCGTCATTAACAAACACCTTGAGTAACATGTTGTCTCCGGCACGCATTTTCATCAGCCTATCGGGCATGTCACTGTCAATCTTTTTTAGATCCAGGATGTTTTTCAGGTGTTTGATTCCCAGCAGGGAACCAATAGCTTTGTTATATTGGTCAACCTTGCCATTGGGTTTAAAAACGATCATACCAATATTTACATGCTGCAAAACGGTAAGTAAATAGTTGAGGTGTTCTTCTTTTTCGGAACGGTATTTCCTGAACTCCACAATTACATCGTTGAAGGCATTGTTCAGTTCCTCGAAACTTTTACCCAGCCCTGTTTCGGTAAACGAACTGGAAAAATCGGCATGGCGGATACTTTGTAGGAAGGATGTTAGTTTTCGGTTGGTTTGTTCAACGTACATTACAAGGGCATAAGCCTGGTAAAGGATCAGCAATCCCAGGATAAAAGCACTTACGGTATATTGGGTATTGTTAAATAAAAACACCAGCAACACAACCGAAGCAACCAGGATAATTACACGGATAAGTACGTTGAGCCGAAAGCTTTTAAAGACCATATTTTTCTATTCTTCGGTAAAGTGAAGCACGTGTCAGGCCAAGTTCTTTAGCCGCTTTGCTAATATTGCCACCATGTTTATCAATCACCTTTCTTATCAATAACCTCTCAGTTTCTTCAAGATTATAGGTTTCCGGTTCTGCATTCTCTCCGCCATCGTCAGTTTGCGACAAGAAAAAATCGGCCGGCTGCAAAATATTCGACTCGCTCATGATCACAGCACGTTCCACAGCATGTTGCAGTTCCCTGATGTTTCCGGGCCAGTGGTGCTTTTCGAGTCTTTTAAAAGTGGAGGCATTGATCCGCTTGAGCGGCATTTTATACTTTTTGCAATATATTTGTAAAAAATGCTCGACTAACAAAGGGATGTCGTCTATCCTGTCGCGTAGCGGTGGTATTGTTATTTCAACGGTATTGATCCTGTAAAGCAAATCCTGCCTGAACTTGTTTTCTTTTACCATTTGATAGAGCGGCATGTTTGTGGCACAAATAAGGCGAACATCAATATTGACCTCTTTGTTGGTTCCAAGCCTTACCACTTTGCGGCTTTGTAGTACACTGAGCAACTTCGATTGGAGGCTGAAAGTAAGATTGCCTATCTCATCGAGGAAAATTGTACCTTTCGAGGCGGCCTCAAACCTGCCTGCGCGATCCTCTTTGGCATCGGTAAAAGCACCTTTTTTAAAACCGAACAACTCACTTTCAAAAAGACTTTCGCTGATGGCACCAAGGTCAACGCTGATAAAAACATCTTTGCCCCGTTTTGAGGCCTTATGAATGGCACGTGCAATCAACTCCTTACCGGTTCCGTTTTCACCAAGGATCAAAACATTGGCATCGGTGGCAGCAACTTTTCTTACTGTTGACATCACCTGACGCATGGCCTGGGAGGTGCCAATTAAGTCACCCCAGGCCAAATCCTGATCAGCGATAAGTACTTTTTGCTTGGTTTTTAAATCTTCGAGTTCCTGCTTGGAACTCCTCACTTTCAGGTTTGCCTGAATGGTGGCCAGTAATTTCTTATTGTCCCAGGGTTTAAGGATAAAGTTTGTTGCCCCCTCTTTGATGCCCTGTACAGCCAATTCGATATCGCCATAACCTGTGATAAAAATTACAACAGCCGCCGGGTCGATTTCCAAAATTTTATTGAGCCAGTAAAAACCCTCCTTGCCACTGGTGGCATCCCTCGAAAAATTCATGTCGAGAAGGATGACATCATAGTTTTCCATTCGGAGTAGGTTGGGGGTGTTTTCGGGGTTTTTCTCGGTATGAACAATTTTGATGTGCTGTTTGAGGAACAATTTTGCAGCCAATAGCACATCCTGGTCATCATCCACAATTAAAATTTTCGCATCTGCTTTATCCATATTTTTTAAGTTTAGCGTTCTGAGTTGCGTGTTTTGCGTTTCGCGTTGCGGGTTCAAAATAGTATTAGTAAATAAACATCCAACGTCCATCATCGAACACCTAACTTCCAACTCATTTTTATAACTCCGCTAAATTAACAAGAATGTTCGTATGTGTACAAAAAATTGAACGGATTTGAACAAATTTTTATTTCCATACACCCCTAACAATTCCTTGCTATTGTTATTCAATGCATTACGATTAATGGCATAGTATTAGCGAATGCGGCAACCGTAAAATGAGATGTTATGGATAGAATTATCGAGAAGAAGAAGTGGACTCTAAAAAAGATTCTGACTATTGTATTTGCTGCGGCATTTGGTTTTTTCATTATCTACCTGCTGTTTTTCAGAGATAAGCAGAGCAAGCTTTATGTTAACAAGGAGCAACTGTCGGTTGCCGAAGTAAAACTGGACCGTTTCCAGGAGTTTATCCCTACTGATGGCGTGGCATATCCCAAAACCACAATTTATATTGATGCGGTGCAGGGAGGTTCTGTAGAGCGGGTTTTTGTTGAAGATGGTGCCAACTTAAAAAGAGGTGACACAATCCTGAAATTGGTAAATGCTGATATGGAATTGAGATACATGGACCAGGAAACCAGGATGTATGATGCTATCAATAACCTCCAAAACTCGAAAGTGAACTTCGAGAGGAGTAAATTTACAAGGCAATTGGATATAGTGAATTTGATGTCGCAGATAGACAGGGTGAAAATCGATTTTGAGCGAAAGCAGCAGTTGCATGAACAAGCGTATATTTCGGAACAGGAGTTTGAGGATGCCCAGCGGGACTATGATTTAACCATGAAACAACTAACTATTTCCTTGGAACTTCAACGTCTCGATTCAGTGTCGATGGTGGAACAAACCAGACAGATTGATAATTCTATCGACCGGATGCACAATAACCTGGACTTGCTCAATAAAAATCTACAAAACCTTTTTATTAAATCTCCGGCAAACGGAAAATTATCTTCGTTTAGCGTAGAAATTGGTGAAACCACTTCGGCAGGTGAACATCTTGGTCAGATTGACATGATGGAGGACGGGTTCAAACTCAGGGCAAACATCGACGAGCGCTACATCTCCACGGTTTATATCGGGCAGACGGCGGAGTTTGATTTTGCAGGAAAAACGTACCACCTCGAGATTATGAAAATATATACTGATGTTACCAATGGATCTTTTCAAGTTGACCTCCAGTTTACTGGCGATGAGCCTGAGCCCAAAGGTTTGAAACGGGGACAAACCGTTCAACTCAGGCTTCATTTTAGTAGTCCGAGGGATGCCGTAATTGTTAAACGTGGTGGGTTTTTCCAGGAAACTGGTGGAAACTGGATTTATGTTGTTGATGCATCCAATGACTTTGCGTCGAAACGTAACATCAGGTTGGGCAGGCAAAACACCAATTACTACGAAGTGATGGAAGGCCTTGACCCCGGCGAAAAAGTAATTATTTCGTCCTATGATGCCTTTGGGTCAAAAGACAAATTGATTTTCAGGTAATTGATGAATTGAGGCCTATAGTAAAATGAAACGAACCAGCCTTACATATTTCTTCATCCTTTTCTTCATACTACCACCTGCGGCATTCAGCCAGGATTTCACTAATTTTGACAGATTAACAGGCTATTGGATGGAGGCCGGTGAGAGCAAACTATCCTACGAAAGTATTTTTGTATTCAAAAAGTCTGACAACGGAACATTAAACGGCATTGCCTATTTCTTCAATTCCGATGATGAGACTTTTGAATATTCCATTTCATCCATAAAACTTCAAGGCGATTCGTTGTTGTTTGTCATCGACAACACATCAATTTACTTTGAGGGCGTTCTCGACACAAAACAGGACGGAATTAGTGGAAACCTGGTGCTGGATGATAACACAAAACTGCGTGTGTCGCACCAGAAAGTGGATCTAAAAACTTTCAGAACCATTGCACCCAATGGCAGATTTACAAGAGATAAGATATTGAAAAAACGAATTGATGCTAAAGATGGATTGGTGATTGGGTGAGTGTTTTGCGTTTGACGTTACATGTTTAGACCTGGAAGGTTTGGACTGTGAATCATATAATATTTTAAAATAAATCAATTTGTTTGATAAAGTAAAACCTTCCAGGTCTTCCCGTGAAATTTTAGATTCTGCACTTTGAATTTTGTGCTATGAATTCTGGAATTTGTTCTTCAATTTGTGTTTAAATAATTAGAGCCAGTCCATAAAGTCGATGAGTTTCGTAATTGAAGTTCAAATATCTAAATCCAAAAATAAAAACAAATTCAAATAACAAAATATAAAATTCAAAACTCCCGCTTAAAATTTTAAACCGTGCCTCATGAATAATTGAACATAGTTGTTTATCAGTATTGTTGCATTAATTATTCAACTTTGAACATTTGATATTATTTTGGATTTTGAGTTTAGGATTTTGGATTTCATTTTCCATTTAGAAATAAAAATCTAGTTTAAGGACGAACAATAATTAAGTCGATACTAACCCATTTCTATGCTTCACAATTACCTTAAAATTGCGCTTCGAAACCTGAACAGGCAAAAGATCTATTCGTTGATCAATATCAGCGGATTGGCAATTGGTATGGCCAGTTTTATACTGATTATGCTTTATGTTGGGGATGAAATCAGTTACGACAGGTTTCACGAAAATGCAGATGATATTTATCGGGTAGCTTTCGAAGCACAAATAATGGAAGATTTTCTGGATGTTGCTGTATCTGCCGGCCCACTTGCTCCGGCCATCGAAATAGCATTTCCTGAGGTTTTGGATGCCACCCGTTTGGAAGCAGAACAGGAATCGATACTGATTTCTTATGGCGACATGAATTATTATGAAAATGAACTCTTGTACGCCGACACAGGTTTTTTCAGTATTTTTTCCTTTAAACTGATTCATGGAAATCGTGCCAAAGCCCTAAGCCGTAAATATTCAATGGTGCTCACCGAATCGATGGCAAAAAAGTACTTTAAGGATTCAAACCCCTTGGGTAAAATCCTCCGTTTCAACGATCGTTATAACTTTATGGTTACCGGTGTGGTTGAAGACCCACCGGAAAATTCCCATATCGACTTTAACCTCATCGCATCCTTCATCACCCTCGAAGACTTACCATTTTCTGAACGGCTGGACATGTGGGGCTCGCTGAATTTCCTTACTTACGTGAAGCTGGTTGATGGCTTTAACCCGGATGTGGTAGAAGATAAACTACCTGATTTCATTGCTGGTAGAATGGGTGCAAACATCGATACACTGGCAGCAAGTGGAATTATCTTTAAGCCCTACCTCCAGCATGTCACCGACATACACCTTCACTCACACCTGCTCGGCGAAATTCATCCCAACAGCGACATTAGTTATGTATATATTTTTTCGGCAGTGGCATTTTTTCTCCTCATTATCGCCTGCATCAATTTTGTAAATCTTACCACAGCGCGATCAGCCAAAAGGGGAAAAGAGGTTGGATTGCGCAAAACCCTGGGTGCATATAAAAGCGACCTGATCATCCAGTTTTTGGGCGAATCGCTTATGATGGCATTTATTGCGCTAATTATTGCGCTACTATTTATCGAATTTACACTACCCTCCTTCAACGAACTCACCCACAAACAACTTTGCCTGTTTGCTTCAGGCAACTGGCCCTTGATTATTTTGCTGGTGATGTTTGCCATATTTGTGGGGGTATTATCGGGCGTTTATCCTGCATTTTATCTCTCCTCATTTAAGCCTATCAGTGTGTTAAAAGGCCGTGCCCACATCAGTTTCAGGTGCTCAATTTTTCGAAATGCCCTTGTGGTGTTTCAGTTTTTCATTTCCGTATGCCTCATTATTTCCACCAGCATTATCATCAGGCAGTTCAACCATATTAAAAATATCAATTTAGGCTTTGATAAAGAACAGGTAATAATTATTCCCTTACGTGAGGCCAGAAATTACATTCCGGCCAAGACCATAAAAAATACTTTCAAGTCGATACCAGAGGTGAAATCGGTTTCCATTGCATCAAATTACCCCGGGACCCAGATTGGGAAGTGGGGTTGTTCACCCGAAGGCCTTGATGGGAACATGCAATGGGTTATCGGAATAGTTGCCATGGATGATGGCTATTTTGAAACCCTGGGAATGGAAATTTTGCAAGGCCGCGATTTCATGATAAATGAAAATGGCGACGAAAACACAATGCTGA
>Ga0208900_1001637_pt1 | contig 11509 bp, 8 predicted proteins | sample AntAceMetag02UKK_FD_184763 | JGI IMG/M metagenome (GOLD analysis project Ga0208900, IMG submission 184763) | Saline lake microbial communities from Ace Lake, Antarctica - Antarctic Ace Lake Metagenome 02UKK (SPAdes) (version 2) | ecosystem: Environmental > Aquatic > Non-marine Saline and Alkaline... | reverse complement strand
ATTTCCCATGTTTTGCCAGTTAATTCTTTTGTGATTTCGTTTCGGTTGCTTATTTGTATTAAATCTTGAGCGCTGTATGATTTTTTCATTGCTCCCTCAAGTAAGTGCCATTAGGTTCCAAATTTTTCACCAATGTGCAATGGTTGCAAGGATTTTATTTTGATGGATGGTATAAACGGGCGCATTCCCATTTTCCCGGTTGGAGATTCAACTCTTTGATTTGTCAAGACATTTTATTTTGTATCAATGATTGGTGGCTTAATGAAATCAATAGGGGTCCGTTAAAAAACAAACTATGCAAAAGTCTCTGACGGAGACACCCCCAGTCGGGCAACAAATACTATATATAGATGGTTAATTTTTCAACAGACCCTAGGTTACATGATGGGCCGGGAAAATGGGAATGCGCCCGTATAAACTTAGCCCTTTGGGTGGCCCTTTTTATGGCTCAATATTTTAGGTTATAAGAATACTGCATCTACAAAAAGACTGTAACCTTTTATAATACCAATTAATATCATCACAAATCAAATAATTATGCCGATGGCCTCAAAAAAAATACGCTTTTTTGCTTTATATGACAATCAGGCTTAACATGGATGTTAATGTCCATATTCTCGGTATCGGACATGACAAAAATTATGTTCTATTATGATAGTACCGTTATCAAGTTCCTTCTCAATAGCGATCCTGGCGGTAGTCGAATAGATGGGTCTTAAATGATTTTTCAGGGCAAATTCAACCATTAAAAAAGTTGCACCGAAATCCCCCTGCACCAGCAAAAAGTCCCCGGATTTGGCATCTTTTTCCAACCATTGTCTGACGGGGGTAAGATAAGTAAAAAGATTAGCAAGATCCGCAGGTATCTGAGACCAAAGATCTCGAATATCCTTGGAAGGATTGGCAATTTGTTTGACATTTAAGGTTGTGTGAGCAGCCTCTTTTTGGGCGGGTGTCAATTTGTGATTAAAAAGAAGAAAGATGGTAGTCAAATTTTTATTCTCTCAAAATCAATCGACTTGTGATGGTCGCAATACAAATAGATCGAATTAGGATAAATTTAGCATTTAATCCGTAGACCGGGGTGATAAAGGGTGCTTAACCCTTTAAAAGTCTGATAGTATTCAAAAGAAATTCCGGGGTTGATCATAAAATGGGCCATTATATTAGAAATAAATTATTAATAATCACAAGTATCTGGAATAATAGTATTTACTATTCAAAATTAAAATTTCACCACAAGCTGGCCGACGTTATGATCAAGCCCAAAGTTAACGAAGATATTATTTAATTAAGGTATTTATTTCAATTTGCATTTTATGTTTTGCCCAAATATTCAGTTTAATCATTTTTTGTTTTAGAATTTCTGCCAAGATTTTTGCTGGAGCTTCATCACCCTCCATTGCCATTTCATCGATAATTTCCACAAATTCTTCGACATCCTTTGGCTGCATCATCTCAATTCGGACTTTGATATGTTTACTTTTGATCTTATTGTTTTCGAACTCAAATCTCTGCGGTCGAGGTGGAGGGGAGCTAACAGACACAACAGCTGACGAATTACCATTGTTGAATGGCTCGGACGGGGCATAAAATGCAGGCTCTTCTTTTTCCATCACTTGGTGGGCCGTCGGTAATACCTTGCGATTACGCCATATTTTTGTATCCTGAAACGAAGTGTAGTCACAACCGGGAGAGCCCGGTCCGTCTTTATCAAGAAGCAGTGCCAAGGCTGATAAACGAGGGATGTCCCATATGGAGGAAACGGTATTTCCCATACATTCCTGCAGATGATGTTGAATCAGAATATTTTCAAATGCCTTACACGATTTTTCTTCTACTTCTGCGCTATCAAGAGGCGTGGGTACCGTTAGCGATACATACCGTTGCCTACGGTCTTCAATCATTAACTTGCCTGTTATTTTGACTCTGCCCATACCATAGGGTTTGCCCATGCCCAAGCGATGTCGGGCATTGTTATTATTTAACCGCAAGGAAACAAGCAGTACACCCAATTCTGTATCAGACAAATTTTCAAAATATATTTTTCCACTGAAGCGACAATTGGGTACTACAGGTTTAATGATCGTATTTTGAGGTTTTTCCTGATTTGCCAGAACATCAACTCTTGTGCTATCAGAAATACTGGCTTCCGTTGTCTGTTTATTCCAATAAAACTTGTCTCCCCGGATTACAGTGCCCTTGGTTGGTGTGTCAACCTGTGCTCCACCTTGAAAAGAAGTAATCTGATAATTCGTGTTTCCATTATAGGGAAACGCATAATGATGAAGATCTCTTTTATTGCCAGGCTTCGGCTGAACCAGGTAGTTTTGAAAAGAAGTGGGTTTGGGGGATGATAGAATTTTGGGAACAATCCTGCCCTGATTATGGTTACTCAGAAACGGGCTACCGCCACCATTTCTTTCCGTAAACACAGAATCGCTGAAACGGATCCTTCCCTTTCGTTCAGTCGTGCCGAATATGGCTTCAGCAAGATCTGTTTTATTTTCATCCTTGAGATGTACCGGAATAAATTCATGAACGTCATGGTCGTAGAGCATACGGAACATCATGGTCGGCCCCCAGAAGACCGGTTCTCTGTTAGCATTCACAAGGTAGAACAGAGGATCTCCGGAATGCCGAATTTCACGACAGGGGATACCTCGATTCTGGTCCCTGTCTTTTTCAAAAAGACGCCAACGTTCTGAATCGATTGGAATTAAGCTACTATTGTTGTCTGATTCATAAATCACACAATGCATATGCTTGGGAGAGTTTCCCCCCATATGACCGCTTCTGACCAATTTTGCCCTTACCCATCGAGCCCCCGGGCTTAAATCTCCATTCTGGATATCAGTGAGAGGAACATCGGCCAAGCTCAAATCCGGTTTGGGTGGAATTGCACGACGAGTTCGTCTATGGGGTGGAAGGACCCACACGTCAATAATATCTGAAGCTTTATAAGGGGTCTTTGCTGGTGTACGTATGCGTGCAAAATCAGGATATCCGCGTGTATGAACAAAAGATTCTCCATGATATTCGACTGCGGGCTGAATAAAATATTTACCGTTTTCCACCTTCAAATATCCACCTTTAAGAAGCGTTGACGGATAGGGCAGCGGGCTTCCAATTCCCAGCATCTTTTGGCGGTACATTGTTCCAAGTGAAGTCGAATCGCCAACAGCCCGGTACACAAGGCGCTCTTTATAGACACTCTCTTTTCCCATTTTACCAAACCCGATCACCTCCACCAAGTTGCGGAACATGCCCCGAAGAGAGCTTCCGGGAATAACAGGTATTGCGGCATTTTTGTGGTGAAAAAAATTTTGTTTTCCAAATGTATTATGGACATCTGCCTTTCCCAATTCAAAGGGGTAGGCGCACCGGGTATAAAAAAGAGTTTCCGTTGCAATATCAAGTTCAATGTAGCCTGTATGGCGATTGAGGATATATCGATTGTGCCAGGGAAGTTGATTTCTATCCATTTCCAGCACGGCTTCAGGGAGCGGTACAAAGTTATAAGGTGCATTCAAAAATCTGTCATTGGGGACGATGGCTTGTTTTGGCAAAGGCATATTAATCTACCTCCCTCTTGTTGAAACTGTGTCGATTTTAAGCAAACGGCTCTCTGTAACGCGTAGCATCCCGTTGTCTGGTCTTGGCTGCGTATAATGTCTCACCATGAGACGGTATTTCTGTCCCTTTCCATCCCAGTCCACTGGAAGAGCCTGCTGCTGGCCCGCCGGACCTCTGATAAGGGAAAAAGGAATTTTATAGACACTCTTTACATTCCCGATCCGTTGACCAGCAATAAAAATTTGATTTTCCTCCCATGCCCTGCATGTAGTGCCAAGGGAACCATCACTAACCATACAGATCCGCAGACCATCATCTGTTTTCCATACGCGAAGTTCCTGCTTTTCATTAAAAATACGCAAATCCAAAAGTGTAGATGCCTTTATTGATACACCCCATTTTTGATCCGCATCATTGGCAAAATGGATGCAGTTATTCTGCAGTTTTCCCCACAGTAAGCCGTTAAAGGCATGGCCCAACACCCAGCCATCCTCATCCGGCCATAGATTGATAAGAAAATTATAGAAATCTTCCTTCTCAGATGAGCTTAGTAGCTTATTTTCAGTGTATTCAGGATATGGCATTTCGAGTAGAAATCTTTGTTTATTCATGCCACCTCCCTTTGGCAAAGAAAAAGATTCAGGGCAGTCATAAAATTTTCAGCATACTTACTCTCTTTTTCCGCAACACTCATCTTTTCGCCTTCACCGGTGATCAAAATTTCAGAAAAATTTCCACCTTGTTCAATGGTGATCACCCCATTTGAACCGCTAAAAATTCCTCTTCCGATGGAAGACTCTCCCCCCACCGGCAGATCACCCGTATAGAGGTCTTTGACCAAGCAAAGCATTAGCCCGATCTCTGGAGCCGATGGCTCAAAAACTTTCCAGCTCACATCAACGGTTGAACCAAAAAGAGCATCAGCATCAAACAACATGTGCTCCACTGCACTGCCCCGCCACCGGTCAATTCTCACCCGCACATGACGGAGTCGGGCCGGATCTCCTTCCAGTACGGCTTCTTCTGTCCAAACCCTTGAAGCCACTGGGTCCTTTCCGGAATTCATATCTGTTCCAAACAGGTTTTCCACAAAATTCTGACCTTCCGCATTATCGGAGTCGCCGGTAAGGGTATTGACAATTTTTATAGCCCGGTTACGCAGCACACCGCCCAGTGAAGTGCCAGAAAGAACAGGTAAGCGATTGTCCGTTCCCTGCTGAATCCGGTGAAGATGGACGGTATCTGCTTCGTCTGAGTCATAACCATCCGAGCGAATCAACAACGAACCCTGGCAAGAGAGACTAAGTTTTATAATCATTTGATTGACATCGACCGGTTCCAGTAGGGTAACACTGTAATGATTGAAAGTCTCCATCATCTCTACTATGGTGTCGGCAGTCTGTTCCTCCAGCGTAACCCAGTTTTCCGGAACACCCCCTTGGCAGCCCAACCATTGGAGCATACCGCTTGGCTGATGCACATCAAACACTTCGTAACGCCAGTCTCCTCCTTTGCACCGACCATGTCCCCTACTTCTACGGGCACCCACGCTGATTTCTCCATTTTCCAGACCCTGAAGAGCGGAAAAAAATAGTTGCAGCCTTCTAATGTCATCACTTCCCCCGTCAAGCAGCAATTCAAATGAGACATGAAAACAGGTTCCCGAAGGAAGGTACTCCATATCGAATTTTTTCTTGTTCTCGGCAGTTCCCGTTCTTTGATCAATCTTTACCCCATCACGCATTTCAGTCAAGGGCAGTTCGTTGATCAGAGGTGCATCATCCACAATCAGACTGGATTGATGATCGTCCCCATCCTCACCCCAGCGACATCCGAAAAGAGTTACGATTTCCGGTCTTTCTTTTTGTCTATCTATTCCTAAAAGAACGTTGATATAGGACCGAAGGAGTCCAGTCAAAGTCGTTCCGGGAATAAATGGCTTTCCTTCTGCATCACGTAGAACAGGACTATCTGAAAGATTAAAAGGATCATTCCCCCCAATGTGGGCTGGAGAGGTCAATTCCAAAACACCAACAACAACGAGTCTCTGATGAACCGGCCTTGCATCCAGATAGCGAGATTTTTCATCACTCATCCTCTTCCTCCTTTTTCAAGCGAGTCAATTTCTGTAGCACCATTTCAGCCAGTCGTTTCTGATACACTTCACAGTTGTTTTCAAAGGCTTGCCTGGCAATTTCCATATCCGTCAGGCAGCAGGAGGTCAATACATCATTTATTGTCAAATTTTTCTCAATTTCCTTAGTATCAGTAAGAAGAGCTTTCAACCATTCAAAGAAAGATTTGTGCCCCCAAGCACCCCGACAACGGTCAAGATCTTTCCCCGCTTTTTTATATCGACAGTCTTCCAAAAAACGGATAATATCCGCCGATGTTTCAGCCATGCGGAGCCGGGACCGCACCCGTCCCAATGTTGATTTGGCAGGGATGGATGAGATTGTCTCCAGACGTTTACAAAATTTTGCAGCTGCCGATTCCACACCTTCATGTATTAATTGATTCTGGGAAAAGGCTTGAAGATACAGCACATCTATATTTACAGGACTTGAGTCAGCATCTACGTTATCAGGATCAATTAACTTGCTATCCATACCCGGCGAATAGCTTTCTTTAGTACCATGCCAGTTCACGGTCAACCGACCAAATCCTTCTGTCCGCCGATCCCCCAATCCCTCCCACAAAAGAATCTTGACCCTGTCTATATCCACCTCTTTTTCCAGATCTAAACAGAAAACTGTACCAGCTTTCAGTGAAGGACGTACCGGTCGAGGCATCTGCCATACAGAAACATATCCCGCTGTTTTTCCAGCTTTAATAAAGCTATTTTTGCATTTAATTTCAAACTCAGAAATACCCATTTTTTTAGAAAAATCCCCTATAAACGCATCGCAGGAATAATGCCCGTTTTGTGTTACCCCCAAGTAATCTGACAGCAGTGTGACGGAAATTCTTCTGGAATCGTAATTTTGGGTCGAACCAGTTTCGGTAAAATTCTCACCGAAAGTTGTCTCAAATCCATCGGCATATGCACTTCCACCGTACTGGGCGGAACGTGATCTCCCAAGCATCAGGGGGTCCTGCTGTAGCAGATCCTGTATCCGAGCAAGGTATGTTTCATCATCAAACAGAATTTGTCCTATAAATCGTTCGCCGGAATCAATGGAAATATAGGAAAAGACAGCATTGGAGTCATCCAGGGCTCTGCCGGCTTTACGATCCCTTTGATGATGAATTCTTGCAGTCTGTTCAGGAAAGCGATATTTAGCTACAGCTTCAACTTCAACCAAGCGGATAAAACCGGGATCCCAAGGCTTGAGCACACGGGAGTTCCCCTCTTCATCCTCAATAACATCTGAATTGTCTTCAATCGCAAGATCATATACCGGATGTTCAAAGCCTTTTTCCACACGCAGGCTGACGGGAGGGGGTAAGAGTCGGATTGAATATACACCTTCAGGGTATGCATGGAGATAGCGAACGATGCCGTCCAGAAACAGGGAACGAAATTCCGAATTATTTACCGGATCTTTGCAACACTCTTTTTTCAACCATCTACCAGCCAGAGCCCCCATAATGGCGCTACCTGAAATAAAAGGAAGGGTGTTTGCACTGTTGGGATCGCCACCAGGCATGGAAAGTAACATCGAAGCATTGAGGGTCAGTCGGAATGTCAGAACTTTTTTACCCATTGCAGTTTTCCTCCTTTTCCCCGCTGAGCCGTCTGATCCACTCAGGGGTTACGTCCAGATGGTTTTCATCCATGATTCTTCCCTGTATTCGACCCCATCCCCGATTGCGGTTCAATCCACTTCTACGGAGGGCCAGAACACAGGCTGCCAGAAGCGCTTTATCCTCTTTAAGCAAATTTTCTGCTCCATAAAGCGGGCATTGCCAGCTCAGGCCCTTTAGCGCCACCCGTGTGACCCTGTAACTGTGGGGTTCTGGTGCACCGGAAATAAAATTTACCTTGGTCTGGGAACGGATATCTGTAAAACTTCTAAGAATCTGATTGGGAGATAGCGGATTATTTATCCGGTCTATGGCTGTTTTCACTGTTTCACGAAAAGGTGCCGGAAAACGGCCATCTCCAATGGAGAGTTCAGCGCCGGTCTGTTTGCCCGGATCACCGAAAAGCCGGGCCGCCGCTTCTCGCCAGAGCGTTTTATTAAATGCGCCAAGAATCATGGCACACTCCTCAACCAAAAGCCCTTTAAGAATCCGGCCACGGATCATAGGAAGGCCAGTTGTTTCTTCATGGTCAATATCTGTATCCACCTCTCCGGCATGGCCGCTTCCACCGGAAAAACACCCATCACTTAGGAGTTTTACTGACAAATGATATTTCACTGCGAACCTCCTTATTCATTCAGTGGGACAAAGAAATCAAGCAACTCAAGGGCATCCAGAAAAGGCGACTGGTCTGCAAAAAAACCATCACTGAGACCGGCCGTACAATAATCGGGTAATTCATATCCGTCTAAACGCCACTTTTCCAATATAATCCGGGATGTATTAACCCCTTTTTTCAAATGCGCTGTCAGTCCTTTCAGACGGGAATGAGCCTTTTTCCATTTTTCATCCTTCTGTAATGTACACAAAAGGCCTGTCGGTCGTCCATCCATCAGTTGTCCCCGAAAGCTCGACCAGTCCATCATATCCCGAGACGTTTCAGGAAGAACCCGGTAGGGACGGCAGCTCAAGGACGCCCCATCATAGGCAGTGTATTCCTTTTTTCGCAATTGCTGAATGGTCTGAACAGTGCCCCCACTGACAATATGCCAGTCCAGTGCCCCACCCGGAACATTTCGAATCATCTCTTTGGCATTTTGGCACAATTCTTCGGCCAGGGCATAGGCCCTGGAAAAAGGGTAATGGCTTTTTACCAGTGCAACACCGGCACAGGCATAATGGGTATTATTCTCTGAAAAGGCTTCATTAAAAGCGCGAATGCAGGTAGCGGCAAGATCAAGTGCGATTCTGCCGTCACAGACAAAAGTAATATCATCGCCTCCATACACCAAGGGTCGAAATGGTAGCAGCATTTGATAATTTTTTATCACCAGTTCAAAAGAATTTGCATATTTTTCTTTCGTATGGTCCCAATTGTCAATCACTTTTGCCATTACCTGCCGGACTGCTTTTGAGCCAGCAGTATTGATATCATGGGATAATATGCGGATGGCTTCCAGGTGTTTCTGATTGTCTTCAAAAGCAAAATCGTTTACGAGCAGTTCCTGAAGTGTTTTTCCGATACCGTTTCCATCCACATGAACCACTCCGATAAAACTTTTTTCACCACGGGATCGTCCAAGTAAGTCCAGTTCATCAGGTAAATCGCAGTCTGTGGGAAGGGACGTACCAATAAAGTGTCTTAAATGTGCTTTGGCAGCACTGTTATTTTGCTGTTTGGCCATTGCAGATGGCCCTAAAAAACGTCCGTTATTATCGCTCACTGCCGGTTCTTCCATGCCGCTGGCACAAAGCTGAGTAACACCCATTCCCATCAATGGAGCAGACGGTATTCTACAACTTTTTACCAAAGCCATTTTTTGAAAGGCCTCCATGAGTTCCTTCCCAATGTCAACGGGATGGGACTCGATATCATGGTGACAACAGGCCACCTCCAGCCCCGGAGCGTATTCCAGAATAAGAAGGCTATATGCCTGGGCAAAACTTTTCGCCGTTTCCATATCTTTTACCATAAAAACGGCATTACCGCCGGCATTATAAACCAGCTCTATGTCAAATGAGCCGCCTTCCAGCATCCCCGGTGTCTGGAATTCTGTACCATCAGTTGGATTGAGCGTCCCGACATTCCGAGCTGCCTCCAAAGGCCATATTTCAACAGCCAAGTTAACCAAAAAAGAAGCCCCAATGTTGTCGGATAATTTATTGGATTGAAACAGATACTCTTGTATGCCCAGTGCATCGAAAATGGTGATGATCATAGTTCACCCCTATTCTTCCAATTTATTGACCCATTCTTCCAACTTTTCAATAAAATAACCCTCATTTATAATATCTTCTTTGCCAAAAACTTTTATGGTGCCATATCCTTCCCACGATTGGTTCAATTGTTTTTCTACCTCAGCAGAGTTTTCAGACAAACAGACCACTGCAGCCCGTGCATGCTCACCGCCCAGCTGATTCGCCCTCATGCGGACTTCAAATAATTTATGTTTTCCTAACCCCGGTTTTTGATCAATTGTACAGGAAAAAACAAAAGGGGTATGTCCCCTCATGGCACATACATCCATTTCGGGATGACCATCGGGCATATCTCTAACTTTGAATACAAGACTGTCACGAATTTCATGGAACAAACAAGAAGTGCATAATCCATTTGCCACCCAGGTTTCCAGCCATTGGGCCTCCACCCATTTCAGCGTGTTAAGCCTGGCAATTTTCCTTTTTTTTTCATTAGGAGGCGTACTCTCTCGAAGGGCATTTCCAATAACATCAAGATTCTTGAGGTCTCCATCAATTTGAAGCTCATTCTGCCAATCCTTCATGGAAAACAAGCTATGAAATGAATCTTTTTTAAAATTTTTATCGTCAAAAAAGCCAATTTCTCCCCTGGCATGAAGTAACGATTTTTCAGGGCATTCTTCTTCATTGTGGCATAAAATTTGTTTCTTGTTAGTGCCCACATAAATTATCGCTTTTTCCCAGTGACAGGGGGGAAGTAATTCTAAATAAGTGTATATACCTTTTTTTATTACATATTGATGAACTTTGTTAGCCAAATTCAAATAGGTTTCTTTTTTATGAGAATCTGAACAATTCTTCAATTCCATATTGTGCAATTGGAGAATGTTCTCCAGGGATGGTTTCGGCACGTCGTATATTAATTCTCCTCCATTATCATCTTCCATGGGTTTCAGTGAAAAAGATTCAGACATAGAGTTTAACCAGATCCGTGATCCCTTGGGTGACAGGTAAACTGCCCAGTGTTCGGGACGAGCGTTTGTTTTCCAGGCAGTGTATGCATGCAAGGCCATAGCCTTTGTACCACCGGTAAAAAATAGCCATACATCAGTTTCAGTTCCCAGGAGTTTATTGGTCTTTTGTTTGATATCCACCGAATCTGCACCGTTACATGTCTCTTTTTTTACCACTATGCCATTCAATAAGGTTGTAAGAGACGTCATTACTTCTACCACCTCCGGGGTACCCAGTAGGTATATTTCTTGTGGGGCCAATGCCTTTGCAGCTACGTACAGGGGCAACGGGTTTGATCCCACCAAAAAAAGTGCTTTTTTGGGCAATGCATTTCTTGTTTGATTATTCAAATAATTGTTAACATGATCCAAAAAAGAGGTAGTCTGCGCTTCACACATACTCTATCTCCTTAAATATTAATAAATATTTATTACAACACCTTCACCAATTTTATTTTTGATTAAATCACATCCCTTATAGTGCCATAGGAAAGATAAAAAAAATCATATATAGAACTTAATCCGTTAATTCAAAGACCATTTAAAAATTTAACGGAGGTATTTAATTTATTAAAAGTAAAAAATAATCAGCTATATGGTATATCCTTTTGTAACTGCTCAAGAGCTTTTTTAGGAATACACACACTTTCAAACATGCAAAAGTACCCTTCAAAATAATTCGTATTGATATATCCACCGTACTTTATCTTACAAAGAATATCTTGAAGAGATATAGTATCCGCAACCAAGGCAGTGTCATCACCCCGGTTATTTAAAATAAGTTCACAAAGAGGTCGAAGGGCAAGTGTTTGAAGCACCCCAGCAAATTTAATGTCTCGTCCGGCATTTGCCGCCAGATTCCAGGCCTTAATAGCCAGATTTTTTTTATTGTAACTCCATGCCAGTTTACCCGCATAATAAAGAATGGACATCTCTGGGTATTTTTTTCCGTCCAGCTCCAGGAATTGATTTAA
>Ga0208900_1001636_pt1 | contig 11511 bp, 9 predicted proteins | sample AntAceMetag02UKK_FD_184763 | JGI IMG/M metagenome (GOLD analysis project Ga0208900, IMG submission 184763) | Saline lake microbial communities from Ace Lake, Antarctica - Antarctic Ace Lake Metagenome 02UKK (SPAdes) (version 2) | ecosystem: Environmental > Aquatic > Non-marine Saline and Alkaline... | reverse complement strand
TCAAATATATGAGGCCACAAACTGCAAACACACGCAAGCGGCAGTGAAAAAATATGTAGTGTACCACTAATTTTGTAAATGCTTGCTATCCAGCAAACTGAATTCCATAATAGCCAAGTTGGGTTAATCAGTTCCTGGTTCTGGTTTTTGATAAGCAGATTAAACCCGGTATGAAAGCCCTTTTCGATATCGGCAATATTTCCGAGGTTATGAATCCCATCAATGTAAGCTGATTGAATAACCTGCTTAATGGCAGCTTCATTATCCTGCGCCTGCAATGCAGCCATCGAGGACATAAAAATTGTAATCATTAAAAATGCAAACTTTTTCATAATTTTTGTTTTAATTTATTGATGAATGAATTTCTTTCAATATTTAATTTCGGTCTTTTTTCGTTTGCGCCATGATGGTAGAACTACCTGATCGTCATTCAGTACTTTTTTTAATAAAATGAACGAGAGTATCAAGCCCAAAGCAAGCGTAATTACCGAGGCCTCCACTCCAAATTCTCCCCCGGTAATCCAAATCGGCCCTGTTAATTCAGGGCTTATCAATCCCGGAAAACTCATGCCTGATGCCGGAAGCCCAAACACGGTCGCCTGAACAAAATTCCATCCAAAATGAATCCCAAAAGCCATCCAAATACGGCGGGTAAACATAAATGCAAGTGTAAGCAAAATACCTGCTTCCAGCGCAATGGCAAAAACTGACCACAATGTGGCATTTTGGTTAAAAATGTGTGCTACACCAAAAAACATCGCCCCCAACAACAACGAAATCCAGCTCCCCAAATATTCCTCCATGAGTTTAAATATGATGAGCCTGAACAATAGCTCCTCGAAGAATGCACCATTTGCAAACCTGAAGAATCCATGAATCAAAATATCCGCACTGTTGAATTTTTCGATAGAATAATATCCGGGAATGGCCAAAATGCCAACAACCAACATTATGATCAATGCACCACAAATAATTCCGGCTAATAGCTCGGTAAACATCATCGAAAATGACAATTCGTAAACAGTCCTTTTTTCGATAACTTTAATCAAAAAATAGTAAATCGCAAACAAAAGAATTGTGATGAAAGTTTCCCTGAAATATTCGATTAACTCAGTATTTGGAATGGGTATTATTGGGGTAATCTTTTCAAAAAAATATCTGGTAAATTTAACCACCAAAGTAATAGTTAGGAGGTAAATAAGTAACCTTGCAAAAGCATTTGATAGCACCCTCGAAACGAGTGAGTCGTTTATTTTCTCCGGAATTAATTTATTTGCATTTACTATCATAGTGCGATTTCATTCGGGTTTTGAACAGCGTGAATTGCTCTATTTTGAAACCACCTTTTTTCTAAAGGTAAGTGGGATTCCTTCATCGTTTGGGGCCCCTATTTCCATCAATTCCCAATCTTTATTATACTCGGCAATTTTATGTTTTAATACCTGAACTTTATCTTTTGGAGGTACTCCCGACCCTTCCCAATCGATCAATTCTACACGGTATTGCATGGTTTTTTTCCGTCCGTTGATGCTAACTTCAATTTCAACATTTTGTTCCGGTTCGATATCCGGAATCAGGATTACGATTTCTCTCATTTTCTATCCCTTTAAATTTAACAATCTCAAAATTCAGGGTGTTAATTTTCATGAATTATGCCAAATGCCGTAAAAGCTTATTTATGCGGAGGTTGTGGGGAATTATTTGGGGGTTCTATTTCCGTTTGTGTTCGAAATCAAAGGCTGGTATGTTCAATAACGAACATTTGAATCCCGCTGTTATCCAATAAAAAACCGGATATCCCATTAAAGGCATATCCGGCTTATTATGAAATTTAGAATTCGTCTTTTTAGTTTTATCTCCCGTGGCACTGTTTGTATTTTTTTCCACTTCCGCAGGGGCATGGATCGTTTCGACCTACTTTCTTTTCAACTTTAACGGGTTGAGGTTTTTCTTTGTGCTGTGTATTGCTGTGCGACTGTGATAACAAATCATCGCGGCTTTCCTGTAACTTTCTTCTGTCGGCGCGGCGCGGCATCTGCGCTTCTCTAACATTGCTGCGGTCTTGCAACGGAAGATTGGCTTTGAGCAAAAAGGAGGTTATGTCCCGGTTAGTTCGTTGTACCATCGACTTGAACAGATCGAAGGATTCGAGTTTATAAATCAAAAGTGGGTCTTTTTGCTCGTACGATGCGTTCTGAACTGATTGTTTCAGATCATCCATCTCGCGCAAGTGTTCCTTCCAGGCTTCGTCAATCAGCGAAAGTGTAACACTTTTTTCGATGGCCAGTGTTATTTCCCGCCCACCATTCTCATAAGCTTTTTTTAGATTGGCAACGGCTTGCCTCTGTCGCCTACCATCGGTAATAGGTATGGCAATATTTTCGTATCCGCTTTCCTGCTCAAACACATCTTTAATTACAGGATAGGCTTTTTCGGCAATCAGCTTCATTTTTGCACGATATGCATCATAGACCTGGTGGAAGGTTTTTTCGATAATCTGATCTTTCGGGCTATTTAAAAACTCTTCTTCTTCCATAGACATATTCACTGCCATGTCCTTAAGCACTTCAAGCTTAAAGCCCTCAAAGTCGCCGGAAGCATTGTAATCCAGTACAATTTGCTCGCTTAGATCATACATCATATTGCTAAGGTCAACGGCAAGGCGTTCACCATAAAGTGCATGACGGCGTTTTTTATAGATCACTTCACGCTGCGAGTTCATTACATCATCGTATTCGAGCAAGCGTTTACGAATCCCAAAGTTGTTTTCCTCAACCTTCCGTTGTGCCCTTTCGATTGATTTTGAAATCATCGAATGTTGAATTACTTCGCCATCGTCAATGCCCATGCGGTCCATAATTTTCGAAATCCTTTCGGAGCCAAACATGCGCATCAGGTCATCTTCGAGCGAAACAAAAAACTGTGAGCTACCCGGATCGCCCTGTCTTCCGGCGCGTCCCCTGAGCTGGCGGTCAACACGCCTGGATTCGTGACGTTCGGTACCAATTATGGCCAAACCACCTGCTTCTTTCACACCTTCGCCCAATTTAATGTCGGTACCACGGCCTGCCATGTTGGTAGCAATGGTTACTTTGCCCGGGTGACCAGCTTCAGCAACAATATCAGCTTCCCTTTGATGAAGTTTGGCATTGAGGATATTGTGTGGAATATGTTTCCTGGTTAAGAGCTTACTTAGCAATTCCGAGTTTTCAACAGAGGTAGTCCCCACCAATGCCGGCCTCTTTTGCTCAACCAGGATAACAATTTCATCAATTACAGCATTAAATTTTTCGCGCTTGGTTTTGTAAACCAAATCTTCGCGGTCGTCGCGGGTAATGGGTCTGTTTGTTGGGATTACAATTACATCCAATTTATAAATATCCCAAAGCTCGCCTGCTTCAGTTTCGGCAGTACCTGTCATACCGGCCAGTTTCTGGTACATCCTGAAATAATTTTGCAGGGTAACGGTAGCATACGTTTGGGTTGCAGCTTCAATTTTCACATTTTCTTTTGCTTCCAAAGCCTGGTGCAAGCCATCAGAATAGCGACGGCCTTCCATGATACGGCCTGTTTGCTCGTCAACAATCTTTACCTTATTTTCCATGATGACGTACTCTACATCAATTTCAAACATGGAGTAGGCACGTACCAACTGGTTAACTGTATGAACGCGCTCGGACTTTACAGAAAAGTCAGAGGTCAATTGGCTTTTTTTAACAATTTGATCTTCTTCACTAAGCTCACTTTTTCCAAGGTCGGCAAGTTCGGCACCTAAATCGGGCAAAATAAAAAAGTTGTTGTCGTTGTATGAAGAACTCAACAAATCGATGCCTTTATCGGTAAGTTCGATGGAGTTATTTTTTTCATCGATAATAAAAAACAAAGGGTCATCAACAATGTGCATGTGCTTGCTTTGCTCTTGCATGTAAAAGCCTTCGGTTTTGCTCATAAGCGTTCTCATTCCCGATTCGCTGAGGAACTTGATTAGTGCTTTGTTTTTGGGCAAGCCATGATGGGCACGCAATAAAAGCTCTCCGCCCTTTTTCTGATTTTCATCGCTAACGTTATCGCCCGAAAGCAATTGCTTTGCTTCTGCAAGAATTTTGGTAACCAGTTGTCGCTGTTCTGTGTGAAGTTTTTGAACATTTGGTTTAAGTTCGTCAAAAAGTTGGTTTTCGCCTTTGGGCGTTGGGCCTGAAATGATGAGTGGTGTACGGGCATCATCAATCAACACCGAGTCAACCTCATCCACAATAGTATAGTTATGGGGGCGCTGCACAAGCTCTTCAGGGTTTCCCGTCATGTTGTCGCGGAGGTAATCGAAACCAAATTCGTTGTTGGTTCCATAAGTTACATCGCAATTGTAGGCATTTCTCCGGGCTTGTGAGTTGGGTTCGTGCTTATCTACACAATCAACGGTAAGACCATGAAACATCAACAACATGCCCATCCATTCCGAGTCGCGTTTGGCCAGGTAATCGTTTACTGTAACCACGTGAACGCCTTTGCCGGGGAGTGCATTTAAATATACCGGCAAGGTGGCTACCAAAGTTTTTCCTTCACCTGTTGCCATCTCGGCAATTTTACCCTGATGAAGTACTATACCGCCAACAAGCTGCACATCGTAATGAATCATGTTCCACTTTATCAGGGTTCCGCCGGCCATCCATTGATTGTCGTAGTAGGCTTTGTCGCCAACAATGTTAACATGATCGTACCTTGCGGCCAGGTCGCGATCCATTTGAGTTGCAACAACCTCGATAGTTTCATTTTCGGTAAATCGTTTTGCGGTTTCTTTCATTACCGAAAAGGCCTCGGGGAGTATTTGGTTTAAAAAGTCCTGGGTTTTATTGTACGTGGCTTTTTCCAGTTTATCAATGTCCTCATAGAGTTTTTCTTTTTGATCGATATCCATTTCCGGGTCTTTGTCTATGCGATCTTTGATATCATTAATCTGAAGATATTCTTCCTGAAGATTTTCTTCAATTCTCTTTTTGAATTCGACTGTTTTTTCACGTAATTGGTCGGTAGTCAGGTTTTTTATGCTTTCATAAGCTGCGAGGGTATCCGCCAAAATTGGATTTATTGTCTTTATATCCCGGTCGGCTTTTGAACCCAAAATAGTATTAATAATTTTTTTAAACATAACAATCGTTATTTAGAATATGGCATCGTGCAAATCAACAAACATGCCTTTAGTACATTTTTTAATTTTATTTGATTGTTTGACATAATGTCAGCAATTTTGCAAAGGTAGTCCATTTGCATGAAAATCAATACCCGTGGTTTGTGCTTTCAAATCATCAGGATTCTGATAAATATTAAGAAAACGGTTCTGCTCTTAGAAAAAATCCACCGAGTGACTTGTGGTCGAGCAGAGTCATCCGATGAATTACTCCAGGAAGTAGCCCTATTCCCATATACTAAGTTTCATGCTTAGGCAGTATTCATCGGATGACTTTTCCTGGACTCCCGAAACAATTCAGGGTGTGGCTTAGACATGCTGGAACGAAAAAAATATTTAAAAATAATTTGGAATTTCAAATAAAACATTACATACCTTTGAAACCGAAATTCATGGTTTGGTCTAAAAACAAAAATGCTGATGGAAACCCTTTTTCAAAAGGCTAAGGTGTCATATCGCTCTCCTGTCAGGGTTTTTATCTTTTTGTCCAACTTACTCCATCCCGATAGTTATCGGGACTACATTTACCCCGGATTTAATTTTTTACACTTTGCCTGCGGCAGGCTGCCCAAAGCAAGGATAGAGAAGAGAAGAGAAGAGAAGAGAAGGAAGCATGCAGGGATTAGAGTTTTTGCCGAAGGCATCCCTATGGGAGAAGTTGGATTTTCACGAAAGTTATTCCCTCCTTAACATACCCTGACAGGAATACAAAATGAATTTACATTAATTTTATAAATCAAAATTTAAAACAAATGAAGTTACAACATAAACAATTAAGACTGTGCCTGATTTTAGTATTCGTCTCAATACTACCATTTACCGGCATTTCGCAAAAAGCTAACCAGTGCTGGACTACACCCATCCAAAATGTAGAGTTCAACGATTCGATGATTGTTGTTACCAATTCCTGGGATGCGCTCCAGGTTTTTGATAATCTCAAGCCTGTTCTTTACGATATTTCGTTGATCAAAATATTAAATGTGCATACCATTAGCTCTCACAAATGGGATGGATACCAGAATTATGAAAAGCAGCTCTCAGAGTTTGTCAAAGACTGGGAGATTGGCCTGGCCAATAACCGTGATAAACAAAAATTCCTTGAATCATGTGTGCTGCTTATCCTGCTAAACGCCCCAAGTAATAATTCCGTACCGGAAAGCATCCCGCTTATTCTTGAGTACCTTGAACAGGACAAAATGAAAGACCTTGCGCATAATGCTAGCCTGGTCAAGGCATTGTATGAAAGTTATTTTAAAAAATTATAAACAATGAAAAGAATTATATATTTTTTTGCGCTATTGTTTCCCATATTGATAAATGCACAAGCACCTAAATGGGAATTAATTTATGGAATCCAAAATTGGGATGAAATGCCATCTGCAATAACAGAACTATATGACGGCGGTATTTATATTGCTGCATATTCCGAAATATTGGAAAGCAAAAGCTGGTCATTTAAAACCAATGTAAACGGAGAAATACTATATGAAAAAGAAGCCCTACACGAAAAATACGAGCTTTCACCCAGGTCAATTGCAACAGATTTGAGTGGTAACATATATATTGGAGGTACTTTTTACCCTTATGGAGAATTTTTACCTTATGTAATTAAACTGGATTCGTGTGGTGAATTGCTTTGGTGCAGGCATTTTCCATTAGCCCCGAATAGCATTGGGGGTTTCGTGGGTGATATTTTGCTAAACCATAACAATGAAGTGGTAATATTAATGTCGTACAGTACCGGTGACGAGGATGATCAGATATACCTGGGATGTTTGGATGCAGAAGGAAATCAGCTATGGTTTGATTCCTATGCAAGAAAAAAAAATTATCCCTTGCTGGTTGATCCGATAGCCTGGGATCTGCTTGAATATAACAAGGAATACTACATCGCAGGTGAGGCGTATTATCCATATCCCGGTAACCCCAACCATGTGTATTTAAGACCATTATTTATTGGAGTAGATTCTAATTTTCGAGAAAAATTCATGACCCCATTCTGTGCCTTGGATTCCGTTTATGGATGGGCTAAGGAAATGATTCCTCTTGGAGATTCAGTTTTTATGGGTGTTGGCATTAGATTGGCAAGCAATGGTGAGGAAGCCAATTCATTGCTTATGTTCGTAAATATCGATGGTGAAGAACTTGGGTATAACCAGGTTTCAAATTTACAGATTGGACCTGATATTATCGCAAATCACATGAATGACATCGAAAGAATAAATGATACTTTGTTTATTGCAACTTCCCTTTTTGGCCCAAATTCTGGTGTTAATCCTGTTGGGGAATTGGTTATCGACACATCTGCCAATCTTTATCATCATAAGTCCAGACCAAATACAGATTATAACCCTTTAATAATAAAAACACAGGATGAGAATTTTGTTATTACTACATATATAGCCCAGGAAAATGATTACGACATTCTACTTTACAAAGTCGATCAAAACCTCGATCCCGTTGCCTTCGACACCACGCAGCATATTTACGACAGCTTGTGCCCACACACCATCCAAAGTGGGGAAATGGATTTAACCTCTTGCCTGGTGATTACCAGCATAGAGGATTGGCCCACCCCGGATCAATACTACGAAAGCATCCGCTGGATACCCATAAAAGCATTTCCAAATCCGGTAAAGGATGGCAAGTTAACTTTAGAGTTCGAAAACACCAAACACCACCAACACATGGAGTTGCGCTGCTACGATGACTTTGGTCGGCTGGTTCACAGCCAAAAAGTCTATAAAGGGCAGCAGGATACTGATTTGGATGTTTCGGGTTGGAGCCCCGGCATTTATGTTGCCGTGGTTTACAGCAATGGTGGCGCAAGGGGCAAGGTGAAATTTGTGGTGGAGTAGAGAAGGAAGAAGTTAGAAGTTAGATGGGAGAGATGTTGAGCGAAGCGAAATCCCGCTTTTGCGGGAGAGTGGTGGAAATGGGATGGAGAGACACGCAGCCTGCCCCGATTTTTCGGGGGACGTCCGTCTGGAGCAATGTGGCAAGATCAAACATCGGACATCGGACATCTGATATCAGATATCCGATGTTTGATTTTTGATATTGGATTGTACATTTTCAATTGATTTTTTGATATAACAATCTAAAACAAACCCCTCCCATCCACCAACTCCGAAAATGGAAATCAGCGGGCTTTATGATAAATCAAATTTGTAATCCCTGCTGTTTGCAAGTTTTTTATTAGGTTTGTCAACAATTAACTTAATAACAATTTTTCCGCCATTCCGAAAGCTTTCGGGAGGCAGACAAGCTAAATAATCCCGAATGGCCGGGACTTTCCCGAAGTTTCGGGACTCAGCAAATTACTACTAACGAATAACGATTTTCCAATTAACGAATAACCATTAACGATTAACTTTTCCCCCATGCCAAAACTTTCAGTGGTAATTATCACCTTTAACGAAGAGCGCAATATCAAGCGCTGCCTTGCATCGGTAAAAGATGTTGCCGACGATATTGTGGTAGTGGATTCGTTTTCGACCGACAACACAAAATCAATTTGCCAGTCGTTTGGGGCTCGTGTGGTGGAACACGCTTTCGGGGGGCATATCAGCCAAAAGAATTTTGCCATAACTCAGGCCAAATACCCACACCAGCTTTCGCTTGATGCCGACGAAGCATTAACTGAGGAATTGAAAAAGGAAGTTTTAAAAGTGAAAGAAAACTGGGATTCCGATGGGTACCGGATGAACAGGCTCACCAACTATTGTGGAAAATGGATCAGGCACGGTGGTTGGTATCCTGATCCAAAATTGAGGTTGTACGATTCGCGCAAAGGTAACTGGGGAGGCATGGACCCACATGATAAATTTGAAATGGAGAATGACGCAAAAATTTCCCACCTGCATGGCGATCTTTTACACTATACTTATTACACCGTTGAGGAACATATTTTGCAGGTGGACAAATTCAGCACCATAGCCGCCAACACTCTGATAAATAAAGGAAAACATATCTATTTTTATCAGGTACTTTTAAATCCTGTCGCAAAATTTTTAAGAAATTATTTCATAAATCGGGGTTTTTTAGATGGGTATTATGGGTTTTTCCTTTGCAATGTTGCAGCTTTTCAAACGGGATTGAGGTATTTCAAAGCATGGCATTTACAACACGGGCAAAACAAAAAAATATGATCTGTTTTTTTAATACAAACCAAGCCTGGGGCGGGGGCGAAAAATGGCATTTTGAAATTGCCTCGCAACTTTTTTCGGAGGGTGTTGAAGTAATGGCCGTGGTTCACGAAAGGTCGGAGTTGAAAAAAAAACTGGAGGCACAGCAATTTCCGGTCAACACGATTAAGATTTCAAATTTTAGTATCCTGAATATTTTTAAGATTATTAAACTCGCCGCATTTTTTAAAAAACATAAAGTTGAAACCATAATCCTTAATCTGCCCGCCGACCTGAAAGTTGCAGGCATCGCTGCCCGGCTGGCTAAAGTTAAGCGGATCATTTACCGGAGGGGAAGTGCCATCGCCATTAAAAACTCCTTTTTAAACAGGTTTATTTTTCGTAACATCATTACCGAAATTCTTGCAAACTCGATCGAAACCAAAAAGTTGATCAATAATAATAATCCGAAGTTATTCAGCAACGAAAAAATACGTGTTATTTATAATGGCATCAAAACTGAAGACTATCCCCCACCCGATGCGATCAAAAAAAACCATAAAACTATTATCATCGGAAATTTAGGCCGACTGGAAAAACAAAAAGCACAGCACTTGTTACTTGAAATTGCAGTCAGGCTGAAAACCGAAACAAACGACTTTCAAATTATTATTGGAGGCGATGGACACCTTAAAGCATGGCTTACTCAACAAATTGAAAATTTGAACATTGAAAAACATGTCGTGCTTACAGGCCATATCGATAACGTACCTGCATTTATGCACAGCATCGATGTTTTTGTCCTCACTTCATCGTGGGAAGGTTTTGGCTACGTAATTGCCGAAGCCATGCTCTGCCAAAAGCCCGTGGTAGCTTTTAACCACAGCAGCAACCCGGAGTTAATCGACCATGGAGTAAATGGATTTCTGGCACATTCCGGCGACAACAACGATTTATTCCATTACATCAAAAAGCTAATTGATGACCAGGATTTGAGGACCACCATGGGGGAAAATGCCCGAAAAAAAATAATAGAGAATTTTGATTTTAAAAAACAATATGCTGAAACAAGGGGGTTTTTGGTTTCCTGAAGAATCTCCCGCAGATTCCGCTGATTTGCGCAGATAAAAATCAGCGAAATCTGGGGGAACCAAAATTAAAGGAGAGACCCTATTGTCTGTCCATAAAATCGATTTTTTTTGATTTAAGATTGATCCCGCACATCCGCATGGCCGTCAGGCTAATCATATTTCCCAAATAAGTTACACAGGCTGAAAGCCTCAAACATCAAAGAAAAGGTATTATTACCATAGGGATTACCAGGCTGAAGGCCGGTCCATTGGACTCCTTCGGAGGGACAAAAATTGTATCAGGCCTTCAGCCCGAAGGCCCTATTCCTTCTGTGCTAAAGAGGAGCGTTGCTCCTCCTTGTGATATGAAAGGCTTTCAGCCTTTTTTGTATTATTCACTTACTCAAAAATCACAAATATTTCCTTAACCTGACGGTTATGCGCACATCCGGAAACGGAGATTTTAGATTGTGTTGAATATCACCAACATCTTATTTCTAAAATCGTTAATCTGAAATCGTATATTTTTCAAAATGTTACTTTAAAGAGAAGCTTTAATTACACATACCCCTTAACCTTGTAGTAAGCAAGTGCAATAATCTCACGCATTATTTCTATTTCCAATTTAAGGTAATTCCACATGTTGTAACGCATGGTAATATTTCGTGCCAGTGGAACATTTTCCGACTCCAACTCTTCTTTGCTTAACAGCAAGTTATCGTTGAGGGGGGTGCTAAAGGTAGAAGTGCCATCCACATTTTCGAAGCCACACTTTTCAAAAGTCAAAATACATCGAAACATGTGCTCGGGGGAAGTTACAATGAGTAGGTTTTTTTTGGACTTCTTTTTCAGTATTTTAAAAACTTCAACAGCCTGGGAATGGCTGTCGGTTCCGCGAACTTCAAAAATAAACCTATTATCATCAATTCCATAGCGGGCTGTAGCTTCGTACATTTTGTATGGATCGCTGCCCAAAAATTTTCCGGGCTCAGCCGGCATAGCAATAATTACTTTAGCTTCAGGAAACCGTCTGGCAGCCTGGGCACCAAAATAACAGCGCATTAAACCTTTGGGGCCGGGCATTGCACCGGCACCCATTATCACGATATAATCAGGATCGGCTTGTATG
>Ga0208900_1001634_pt1 | contig 11519 bp, 7 predicted proteins | sample AntAceMetag02UKK_FD_184763 | JGI IMG/M metagenome (GOLD analysis project Ga0208900, IMG submission 184763) | Saline lake microbial communities from Ace Lake, Antarctica - Antarctic Ace Lake Metagenome 02UKK (SPAdes) (version 2) | ecosystem: Environmental > Aquatic > Non-marine Saline and Alkaline... | reverse complement strand
GCGCATTAATATACAAATGTAATAATTTAGGGTTGTCTGAGCCTTCAAACTGTATCTATACTTGTAAATAGCACTGAGGTTCCGATCCAAATAGGCTCAGCGATGATCTACCCGCACAGCTCGAAACTTTTATGTGATAGTAGCCTGGTTCAAAAGAGCATATGCCAGGGTAACATTTTTCCCTGGCCTTTCAACGAAGTTGTCGTGATTAACTTACTGATATTTATTAATAAAAATTCAGTAAGGCTGAAAGAAAGATATCAAAAAGTGTTACCCTGATTTGAACCAGACCGTGATAGTTGTTCGGTTAGTCGGAAAAAAGGGGCTTATTTTATTATGGGATATGCGGCTGAGATCGTCAGTATTTTTTAAAACAGGGGGGGGACATGATTCTTCATGGAAAGAAACTATATCCAATACGATTTTTTCTTCAAAAAAATATAGCCCCTAATGGGGGCGTTTTCATGTACTCGGTGGTGGTGCTGCTGTTTTTTATGTTGTTTGAGTCTGGTATGGCCAATGCCCGTGATGTTTCATTTATCAATGAAGTGGGAATGGAATTTATTCTGGTTCAACCAGGGTCTTACATCATGGGAAGCCCCGTGGATGAACCCCACCGAAGCAACAATGAACATCAGCATCGGGTGGAGATAAAAAAAGCCTTTTATATGCAGACAACGGAAGTCACGCTGAAGCAATGGTACAGTATTATGCCCGAAAAGATTTTTTGGTTCCGTAAAGGGGCGGATGATATACCCGTGACCCGGGTCTCCCATTATAATTGCCAGCGGTTCATGGGAAAACTGAGCCGTAAGACCCACCGAACCTATCGCCTGCCCACGGAAGAGGAGTGGGAATATGTTTGCCGGGCAGGGACCACCACAGCCTACAGTTTTGGAGATAAGATTGACTGTACAAAGGCCATGTTTGCAAATAATAGCTTAAAATGTAAGGACTGTGTCCAGGAATCTCAATCCCGGGGATTGCAACTGAATTTGCCAGCTCCGGTGAAGAGTTATCCCCCCAACCCCTGGGGATTTTACGATATGCATGGCAATGTCTGGGAATGGGTGGCAGATGCATACCATGGATATTTGGCCCAGGATGATGGATTTCTTCCCGGTAAAGAAAAGTTCTCGGACACCCGGATCAAACGGGGGGGCAGTTGGTTTATGTATGGATATTCTTGCCGCAGCGCCAACAGGGCCTGGGCCCATCCCGGTGGAAAATTTAAAACCACGGGGTTCCGGGTGGTGCTTGAGGTTGCCAAATGAGTAAGAAATTCCTTAATATGTTTAAGGTTTATGAAGATGAAATTGCCATTTTGCTCTGGACGGTGGTTCTTTTGTTCATCATTCGAAGTGCTGGAACCCTGCTGAACAATTTTGCTGAAACTGCTTTTTTAAAGCGGTATGGTGTGGAGTATCTGCCGGTGGTGAACATGATCAATGCCGTGATTACCTTTTTTCTCACGGGGATTTTAACGGCATTCACCGGTCGTATGGCAGCCACTCGACTCCTCTCCTGGGTATTTATCCTCTGTGGTATCAGCATCACGGTAATGCGCCTGGCCATTCCTCTGGGATATGAAATTATCTATCCCATGCTGTTTATGATGAAAAGCCAGTTTGAGATGCTCCAGGCCCTGATGTTTTGGAATCTGGCCAATGACCTTTTTAATACCCGGCAATCTAAACGGCTTTTCCCCCTGGTCACCGCCGGTGGGGTGGTGGGGATGATTCTGGGAAGTTTTTTAACGCCCTGGGTGGCTTCTGTGTTTCGCATGGACAACCTGCTCTATGTCTATCTGGCCCTGACACTGGCAGGGGCCCTGCTGGTCAATGCCATGACCTCTCGGTTTCCCACCCTGGTGTTCGCCGACCAGAAAACCGGTAAAGCCAAGGGCCGTACCCCCATGATTGAGGAGTTTAAGCGGGTGGTTCCCCTGATAAAAGAATCCACCTTGTTTAAAATCGTGCTGGTGCTGACATTCATGCCCAATGTGGTGATTCCCATTATGAATTATCAGTTCAACTATGCCATTGATAACCAGTTTGCCAGTGAAGCCAGCATGATTCATTTTTTTGGTTATTTCCGGGGTTTTTTGAACATTATCAGCCTTTTTATCCTGCTGTTTGTGGGGAGAATTTATGGGCGATGGGGAATCTCTGTGGCCTTGATGTTTCACCCCTTTAATTATGCCATTGCTCTGCTGGGGTTTTTGTTTCGATTTGATATTTTTTCTGCCATGTATGCCAGGATGTCCACCAATGTCATTCGTACCACCATTAATGTGCCTTCCAATGCCATTTTAATGGGTTTGTTTCCCGATTCCTATCGTGCCATGATTCGTCCCTTTTTACGGGGAACTGTGGTAAGAATTGCCCTTTTCATGGGATCTGGCTTGATTCTTATCTCCACACATTATTTCCATCCCCGTTACCTGAGCCTGGTGGCGTTACCCTTTGTCATTGCCTGGGCTGCCGCTCCCTTTGTGCTGAAATCAACATACACACGGATACTGATGGATTTGATGAAAACCGATATGTTTGAGCTCAAGCAGTTTGATGGCCGCCAGCTTGCCCAGATATTCAAAGGAGGTAAAATCCAGGAGACCCTGGTAAACGCCTTTTTAAAAGCAGATGGTAAAAACGCCGTGTGGTATGCCACCTTGCTGAAATATTTTGGCATAGATGATTTTGACCGATTGATACTGGAAAAATTGCCATCCCAGGATGATTCAGTGACAATATCCCTTGTAAATATACTCTCCCAGGGCTTGGAAAAAGACGACATGCGAAAACTTCTGGCTCTGGCCCATCCGGAGAAACCTGAGATTTCCATTGTTGCATTCAGCCATCTCATCCAATGCCAGAATAATTGCCGGATAGAGGCTCTTAAGAAAGTGTCCATGGAGGTGTATCTGAAAGATGCAGATTCCGGGGTTCGGGGGCATGCCTTGGCCTGTCTGTGGCCAAAAGACCCGGAAAAATGTGCCACCCTTCTCAACTCATGGCTTATATCATCCCGTGATGAGGATCAAAAGGCCGGGGCCATCTGTGCGGGATTTGTGGGGGATGATGGGGTGATACCGGTGCTGCTGAACCTTTTGTATGCGACCCCTTCACCGGATCTCATTGCCAATCTTCTGGTGGCTCTGTCCCAGCTTGGAACAGAAGATATCAATGATCTTCTTTTTCCCTATCTGACCAACGCGGACAAAAAAATTAGAAAGGCTGCCATCACTGCCCTGGATATTGACAGTGAAACGGCCTTTCGCCATGGACTCCAACGGGTGGGGGACAGTGATGAATCCATCCGGGAACTGGCCCGTACACGAATCCGTGAAGCAGGATATCAGAACAACCGTATTGTGGTGGAATCCCTTGCCATACCTGACCGTCGACTGCGCAAAGGGCTTTTTGAACTGCTGGAACATCTGGATATAAAGGATGGGGACGTTTATCATTTTGCCAGGAAAGGTCTTGAAAGTTGTTATCTTTATCTTGCCATGGGGCTTAATGTGGCGTCCTTAGCATCCACCCCTGTGAGAGAGCTGGTCAAGACCCATCTGTTCCAGAAAAAAGAATTGATCCTGGAAAATGTCATCCGGGTGTTGGTTATCCATGATGAAACAGGTCGTATGAAAACTGCTTGGAAGGGAATCTTTTCTTTGGACAAGAAACACAATGCCAATGCCATTGAATTGTTGGGAGATCTTCTGGATCGACGGTTATTTGATATCATGCGGCCTCTTTTGGAGAGCCCCACACCTGCCGTTGCCGTGATGGAGGGACGTTTTTTTGTAACTATTCCTAAGTTTGATACAAAGGGGATGGATGTATACAATCGCCTGGTATTATCCGAGGACTGGGTGGATGTGGTCATGGGGCTTGATTTAAGCCTGGATGATCCCGGGCTTCTGGAGCCGGAGGAGTTCTGGGAGACCCATGATGCCTTTACATCACACCACATCATAAAGGAAATTGAAATGATTAAACACAAGAAAGCCACTGATATTAAGGGCGAAGAAGAGAGCTCTAAACAAGAAATTTCCCTTGGTGAAAAAATTATGCTTTTGCGGGAAATAGATATTTTTTCAGATCTTAAAGTGGCTGAACTTGCCGCCATTGCCGCAGTAACAGAGGAGGTATCCTACCCGCCAGCCCAGCAAATTTTTAAGCAGGAGGATGTGGGTGAGACGGTATTCATGGTCATTTCTGGCCTTGTGGAGGTGGTACGGGAATTGTCCCCGGAAGATCGTGTTGTCCTGGATACCATCAGCCGGGGAGGGGCCTTTGGAGAGATGGCCCTTTTGGACGATTCTCCCCGGTCGGCAACCATCCAGACCGTGGAGACGTCCCGGTTTCTCACTCTTCATAAACAGGCTTTCAACGAAACCGTGATGGAGTATCCCCGGATTGCATTGCAGATTTGCTCCATACTCAGCCAGCGCATCCGGCATCTGCACGGTAAAATTGATCAGTAAAAAAGGTCAGCAAACCCATTCAGATCCAGAAGGTTATTGTTGAATAACTGTCATGGATAGAAGGTTGATTATGAACCATCTATTTCACATTTGTCATTGAGATGAACCCGGATAAAGTAAATTCCAAGGGATTTTTGAGAGCTTAAACATTTCCTTTTTGCAGCAGTTTTTCAATGGTGTTCACCAGATCCATCCGCCCTTGTTTTCTTAATAAGGGTAGCACTGCCTGATAATAGGGGGGCCGTTTCCGGATGGTGATGTCATATTTGGCGATCATATCCGGGGTGACATCATTTTCCACAAAGGCAGCTGTTTTGTCAAGGGCTCCGATGGCCAGAAGTTCAATCATGGTGCGCACACACTTTTCACACACCCCGCAGTTCAGCCGATCCGGCACATTGGCAAGGCACACCCTGAAATTATTTAGCGCCACTTCCCAGCCTGCCACAATTTTTATTTTATCCAGCCGGGATTGATCATGATCCCGGTGGCGGATGCGCATGTCATGGCTGGAATACTCCGGATCCCTTAATGGGTGTGAGGCATTGGGGTGGAGATAGGAAACATCATAGCAAGAACCGATGTACACCATGTGCAAAACCTTGGCAAAGGCGTGGGAGATGGATGCCAGCACAGCCCCGAAAAAATTTTCCAGCCACAGCACCCGGTTGTCGCATAGATGCCGGATGTTGGTGTACACCGGAATCAGCTCAACGTCTGCTGCATCGGTGATACGGGTGATGGCGGTTACGGCCCGATCGTACACATGGTATTTCATGCCCCGCTCCACCACGCCGCCAATGTCAAACCCATGGATGAAAAGCCCCTCTTTGATGGAGCCCGGGTGGGAGGCGGGATATCGCAATCGGTTGAGCCGCAGGGCTGCAAGGGAATCCATCCCCCCGGACATGACCATGCCAGCGTGTCTGCTGTCAGAAAACAGGGCATGATCCAATACACCGGTTTCAAGTTTCAGCGGGGTGTAATTTCCCTGGGTCCACACCTGGGTGATGGCCATGGCAATGTCAAGACCTTCCAGCAGGGTGGGGCAGATTTTTTCATCCATTTTAATTCTTTTTTCATGGAAATGCATGGCCGGGATGAGGCACCCCACCAGAAAGGCGTGGGGATTTAAAGACAGCTTGTCCCCTGTGGTATGGGGGGTTTTGATGAAAATTGTTTTTTCCGGTTGATTGCTCTCCTCAAATTGTACCCTGGCACTGATTTGGGTGAACGTCTCGTCTTTTGTCTGGCTTAATTGGGATATAATCATTGTTGACCTTTTGTTTCATATAAATGGGCATATCCTGACGAACATAACGAATATTGGGTCGTAGACGCGGAGCCAAATGGTATCATGCCGCCCCCCCCCGACGGGCAATGGGCCCGGCCGGAACCGTAGACGGCACAATTGGCCGGTTCCTATTACCCATCGGGGGGGGCTCTGCTGAGGTTGCCCGGAAGTTTTATTTTCTTATAAAAAAATGCTATTAATGATGCCGTGGAAATGGGAATGCATCCAAGCTGTTAAGAATTGACACACAAGAGTACATAATCAATAATTTTTTCGGCAACGTCAACCCCTGTAACTTCTTCAAGCCCCCTGAAGCAGGGGGAGTAATTCACCTCCATGATATAAGGTGTGCCGTTCTCTGCCACAATCAGATCCACACCGGCAATGTCTAAATGACATGCCCCGGCAGCTTTGATGGCCATTTCTTCCCATTCCCGGGGTAGCTCAATGGCCCGGGCTTTACCATCCAGGTGAAAATTACTTCTAAATTCGCCCTTTTTAGGGGTTAGGCTCATGGCCCCAACCACCTGTTGCCCTATCACAAAAATGCGAAGATCCCTCCGATTATCCGGTGGGATAAATCGCTGCACCACCGCTCCTTTTTTTCCTTCTAATAATTTGTCGCATAGAGGCGCTATTTCATGGTGTGTTCTGACCATGGCGACCCCGTCTCCCCCCATACCGTCCATGCGCTTGATAATCACTGGATAACCGCCCAAACTTTCAACGGCCCGGTGAAAGCCTTCTTCTGCCGTGATGAAAAAGGTGTCCGGCACCGGCAATCCTGCGGCGGTCAGGGTTTGAAGGGTTATGTACTGATTTCTGGCAATGGTGATGCCTTCAAGCCCATTTATCAGGGGGATGCCAAGGTGCATGAACTGCCGGAGCAGTGCCAGGCCATAATCCCCCATGGGCGATCCCTGGCGGGGCAACACCACATCCAGGGTCTGGGGAAGGTCTTTAATGGAATAGTGAAACTGGCCCCGTTGAATGCCGGACAACATCTGGTAAGGATTGATCACAGTGGTGTGACATCCCCTTTTTTTTGCCGCCTGGGTGAGCCGCATGGTGGGATGAAATGAAAAATCATTGACAGTTATAATACCGATGTTCATATGTTTGATTTTCTCCTCTATCCTTGAATCATGGATTCCGGCATCCAGATGCCTGCTGATTTCCCCATTTGTTCACTGTAATAGGTAACCACCTTACGAGTTTTGTTACGAATGGCAATTTTCTGGGTGGCGGTGTTGTCCTCGCTGATGATGGAAAAAATTTTGTGATCCTCAGCCCGGGCCGTCAATCCTTCCAGAAGTTTTGCTCCCACCCCCAGTGCCCGGTATTCCGGACGCACCGAGGTGTATCCCCGTTCCAGAAAATGAGTAAAATCCATGCCAGATATTTTATTGATCCGTTCAATAAAAGGCTTTCGAGGGCGTTTCAGGCTGGAGTTCCCCACAATAACACCGTTTTCCATGGCATAGGCAATGAGAAAGGCCCGTTCCAGGTTGTATCGAACCCATTTTGTGGCAACAGACCCACCTGCCTCCACCATGTTGCAGATTTCATCCAGATATCCCGGTGGCAGGTTCCCGGGTTTTTCAAAATAAAAGGTGATTTCACGGCCCAGCGAAAAGACAGCGCCGGTTATCATGTCCACCCGCATGGGAAAGAGTTCCTTCCGGGTATACTGGTTAAGGTACAACAGCACATGGGCAGGATTGTTCAGGGCCTGCCACAGGGGAATTCCTGGCAGTTTTTCAAGACTGCTGTAGGGTATTTCCATGGGAGAAAAGGTCATATCATAAGAAATGCCCGCTTTTTTTTCTACCCGGGGCTGTGCTGTCATTTCATGGGAGTGGGCAATATTGGGGTTGGAAAAGACAAAGGAGAAAAAGTCATTTCCTTTTGAGGATTTTTTTACGGTCCCAAGGATAAAATGATTCCAGATTCCCTTTCTGGAAATTTGCCACAGGGGTCGGGTATCCAGTCCGTCTTCCGGGTGGGGAACCTGCCATTGGATCAGACGAAGGTTTGAAAGGGTGAAAAAAATTTCTGGAAGTTCAAAGGTTTTTTGTTCCCCCATAACCACCCGGGTAATGCCCATGGTGATATCTCTTTCCAGATTGATTGTTTCCAACACCTGGAACAGGATCTCATCATTTTGAAAAGGGATGTCAAAGAGTACTGCATCGGCCCGTACGGCATCAATTTCCTGGATCACACGTCTGATAAAAGAAGCGATGTCCTGGGGAAGAGTGGTTTTATCTGGGCAGCTCAGTGTGTGGGATGGACTGCTGGTGGGTATCCCCAAGTTATTTTGGGGGGAATCAGGGGGAATATGGATATAATCAAGACGGATATCATGGGAGATGACAGTCATCCATGCCTTTGGCAGGGGAAGGGTGGACTGGAATTTTTGCTGTGATGGATCAATCCCATGGAGCTGCTGCGAATGGATCAATAAAATATTTTTTTTTATATGTTTCATGATATGAGTATGCTACTTTATTCTCTGTTGATTTTCAATATTTGTTGTGTCCGTCGGAACATGACCGTTATTCAAATTTTGGGTTAAACGCCACTTAACCTCAAAAATTGATTTTTTAGGCCCAGTAAATACAGCAAGTTTATATGAAAATGAAGTGTCCAAGCACCCTCAGCAGAGCCCCCTCCGATGGGTAATAGGAACCGGCCAATTGGGCTGTCTAACAGTCCCGGGCCGGGCCCATTGCCCGTCGGAGGGGGCGGCATGATATCATTCTCAATATTCGTTGTGTCCGGCAGGACATGCCTGTTATAAGATAACTTATTAATATTACATAATTTTACCCTGAAATTTAAATAAGATACCTTATTCCATTGTTCGGAAATCATAGCCCCAACAATGTAAGGTACTCTCAGGGTAATTTGAAGCATACCAAAAATTCAAAAATATTTCTTGGAATTTGTATGAAAATAGCCTTTTTAATGGACGATCTGCGGGGCATTGACCCCACCTGGGAGACCACCTCCCATTTGATGTATGAGTGCAACCAGCGCGGACACACAGTTTTTTTTCTGGAGCCCCATGACCTTTATATCCGTGACAATGGGGTGGTGGCCAGGATGCATAATATTTCCGTCCACAAGGATTTATCCATCAAAGCGTACTGGGAAGCTCTCATTGATTGCCTGATCCAGGATGAGCTGATCTTTGAAACGGTCATTGAGCTGGATGTGATTTTTTTGAGAAAAGATCCTCCCATCAATTATCAGATCATGGAATTTTTAGGTCCCGTGTGCGATCAGGTGTTTGTCATGAACCGTCCCATGGGGCAGATCAAAGGCAACAGCAAAGTCTATACCCTCAATTTTCCCCATATTATTCCCCAGACCCATATTTCCCGGGATCCCCAACGCCTGCGCCGGATCATTGATAATTTTGGGGGTGACATGATCATCAAGCCCCTCCACGGACATGGCGGGGAGGGGGTGATTAAGGTGAGCAACCGTGATCCTGAAAATTTGAATTCTTTGATCAACTTTTATATCCGGGCCAACCGACCCTATCCCCAGCGTCAGCCCATTCTGGTGCAAGAGTACCTGGATGATGTTAAAAAAGACGGGGATGTACGCATATTATTACTCAATGGTGACATCCTCGGTGCCATGAAACGCCAGTCCGTATCCGACGATTTCAGAACCAATGTTCATGCCGGGGCCAAGGTGTTTCGTCACGATATAACACCTGCCCAGAAATTGATTTGTGATATCATTAAACCCAAGCTCATTGCCGATGGCCTCTATTTTGTGGGGATTGATGTCATTGGAGATAAACTGCTTGAAATCAACTGTGTCAGTCCCGGTGGCATTCCACGGATCAATGAGCTGGCCGGGCTGAAGCTTGAATCCCAGGTGGTTGATTTTATTGAGCATAAAATTTTTAGATAACGACCATGTCGGTACGGTCACAACAAAAGTTGAAATTCCTATGATGATAAAATCTTGGTCGGCTTTTTTATGAAAATAATGACATCCAATGCCAGGTCCACCTCTGTTGATGTTGATGTGTTTCAATACCAGCGCAGGGTGTGGATAAAAGTAATCGTTTTTTCCATGATTTGTCTTTTGATGATGCTTTTTTTGCTGTCTTGTCGGGGAGAAACCACAAAAGGTGTTTTAAAGATAGGGCTTCCCGAAGAGCCACGAACCCTGAATGTGTGGCTGGCAAGTGATTCCAACTCCTGGAAAATTTTATCCCAGATTTACCAGCCCATGTACGTACGGGATCCCGACACCCTGGAACTCATTCCCTGGTTGGCAAAGGATATGCCGGTGCTGGACAGTGAAACTATGAGTTACCTTGTGACATTAAAGGAGGCAAAGTGGTCCGACGGTACGGACTTCACCGCCCATGATGTGGCCTTCACCGCCGGGGTATTTCGTGATTTTAAAGTCCCCCGGTATTATAGCAAATGGACGGCCATTGATAAAATTGAAGTGGTGGATGATCACACGGTGCGTTTTTTTCTGAAAAAACCATCGGCCATTATTCTTTCCCGGGTGTTCACCGCTCCCATGGTCTCCCAAAAACGGTGGCAACCGGTGGTTGAAGCGGCATTAAAAACGAAAAAACCGTTGCGGACGCTCCAGAATCACAAAATTGAATCCCCCCTGGGTACCGGGCCGTTTGTACTTTCTAAATACCAAAAGGGCACCTTTCTTTACATGGAAAAAAATCCCTTGTTTTTCGGCACAGGGCGCATCCTGGCCAACCGTCGTCTGGGGCCCTGGGTGGACGGGGTAATATACAGAATGTATGGTACCAGTGATGTGGCCATCCTTGCCCTTCAAAAGGGCGAAATTGACATGTATTGGTGGGGTATTCAACCCGGATATGTGGCTCAGCTAACCCAGACACCGGACATTGAACTGTTTCACAACCACAAAAGCGCCCTGTATTTCATGGGATTTAACTTAAGAAAACCCCCCTTTGATGATAAGATTTTGCGACGGGCCATTGCCACCCTTATTGACAAAAAGTTCATCATCACCCGTCTTCTCCAGAATTATGGGGTTGCCATGCACTCTATTGTTCCGCCGGGGAATAAATTCTGGCATAATCCTGATGTGACCCGCTATAGTGAAGGGCTTACCCACATCCAACGCATTCAAAAAGCCCATGATCTCTTAAAACAGGCGGGGTATACCTGGGATGTTCCCCCGGTGGACACGGATGGAAACCTCCAGCAAGCCGAAAATATTCGTCTTCCCAATGGGCTGCCCATGGAAAAACAGATTATTTTGACCCCCCCTGCGGATTATGATCCCAAACGGGCCTTTGCCGGTATGATGATACAAGAGTGGATGCGGGAGATGGGTATCCCCGCCTTTGCTCGTCCCATGTCCTTTAGTGCCCTTCTGGACAAGATCAAGGGCAAGCATGACTTTGATGCCTTTGTGTTAGGATATGGTAAGCTGAACCTGGATCCCGATTATGTAAGAACTTTTTTCTATTCCAAAAATGACAAGCCCCGGGGATGGAACATGAGTGGGTACAACAATCCTGCCTTTGATAAACTTGCCGATGGGCAGCGCCTTGAAATGGATCGGAACAAACGACGGAGCCTGTTGTTGGAGATGCAGCAAATTCTTTTAAACGATATTCCCTATATCCCCCTTTATAATCCTGATATTTTGGAGGCCACCTCCCGGAAACGCTTTAACGGATGGGTGGAGACCCTGGAAGGGATA